>OIXY01000179.1_pt1 | contig 17310 bp, 10 predicted proteins | sample 1588051 | NCBI WGS metagenome assembly OIXY01 (sample SAMN03283247) | human gut metagenome | biome: human-associated habitat; material: feces | host: Homo sapiens | place: Peru | collected 2012 | reverse complement strand
CAAAGCCTTTTTTATGCAATAAATTCAAACTCGAAGTCTAAATCCGAAACTTGAGTAAGTTGCTTTACGGCGTTTATCCTGTCTTTCGTATTTTTCTATGCAATCAGCAGACAGTCCGTAAAACATGTATATAGGACGAGTGGTTTCAAAGTCACGCTTTGAAAGATAATCGTTAACAGTCATTATATGAACACCTTCATGTGTAAGAGCGTTCAGGAATACAGGGAGAGTGGCAACAAGAGTTTTGCCTTCTCCTGTAGCCATCTCTGTAGCATACCCATAATGAAGGAATATTCCTCCTAATAATTGTTCGTCATAATGAACCATTTTCCATACATACGGAACACCCATAACATCCCAATGATTTAAGTATATAGCCTTATCTCCTGATATTTTTATAAAATCATATTTTTCGGCTATTTTTAAATCATTTGGTGTAGCAGTTACTTCGATGTTTCCAAGAGAAAAACGTCTGGCTGTTTCTTTTACTATTGCAAATACTGAGACAAGCATCTTGTCAAGAGCACATGGTTTGTTCTCTTGTTTGTTAATGAATTGTTCAATATGTCGCAGCCTTACACGCAGCTTATCATTTGTTAAAGAATGAAGAGTTGCATATTCGTAGTTTATAGCCTCTACTGTTTTTCTATATTTTTCTAATGAATTACTCATATTTTACGAATTTTGAATCTAATGTGCTAATTGTTAACTTCTGTCCTGATTTAGAACAAGACACGTCAACTCGTAAACTTCCATTGTCGTCCAAATTCATTGAGAATATTACAGGTAAATCGATATCTGAAGTCCCTTTGGCAACTTGCATAAGATCTACCTCTTTAATCTGATGCCATTCTTTATCGTTGTTTGGATTAAAATAAATAAATGTACATTTAAATGTTGTCTCGTTTTTGCTGTCAAAGAAAAATTCTTTCTCATTAGAATGGTATGGTAGTTTTGTTCTTTGATTGATAAGTGGATAAGGAAAATCACAGCCATTACCATCTAATGCTATAATTCCTATCGCATAATTAGCCAATGGTGTTTTCTTAATTTCTGTCCTTACCACCTCTGTCTTAGTTTCAAAGAATCGTTTAACAGGTTTGTTTTGGACTTCGCAAATTTGTTCTATCTCGTAATTAAGTTCACGATAATCAACATCATCTCTTTGTTCTATATCATCCCATGACAAACGAGCGCAAGATGAACTTACTGACAAGATATTTTGTAAACGTTGAAATTCGGCAGAAAAAAGCATTACAATGTCACTATTGTCTGAAATGACTATATTCTCAACATTACGAGTCTCCGCATAATATGTCCAGTTGTACGAACCGGTTATCGCAAGGCTATCATCAATCACACAGAATTTGTGATGCATAAATCCAACTTCAGGACCAGCAATACGTAGCTTGCCACCTGCATTGATGAACTCATTAAAGTCTGGAGCATAATACATGTAGTTGATTGCATTGTCAAGAAGTATTAACTCTACATCAACGTCTCTGTTTAAAGCGTTTATTAGTGCTTCAAACAATTCATTGCTTGTAAACCAAGCCATTGCAACTTGTATCTTTTTCGTTGCATTGTTTAGACAAGGAATTATTCTATTACGAATTCCTGAAAAATATGCTTTTTCCATATATTTTTGTTTTACCTAAGATTGATACTCTACCAACACTCTACTCTATTGATGTCTTACAAACAGATAAAATGCAGGAGTTTTTACACACAAATTTAAATAAAATTTCCGAATTATAAGCCAGTTGGGATAAAAAAACAGAAAGGAATATCTCCGAGTGCTCGCTGCTTGAGTCAAAATGTCAAGACCGACACACCTAAAATATTGCATCAACGTGCTCTAAGTCACAAATTATATTTATTTGGGGTAGATTACCACGCAGCAAAACTGACATTACCGCATATCTAAAACAGCGTTACCGCATTGCGGGAATAGGATTATTGTACTGCGGTAATTGCGCATAATTACAGATTAGGCATAAAAGAGGCTACGTTAGAAAGAAAAGAAGTTGCGATTAAACATAAATAAAATATTGCTGTCCGCTAAAACTTTTTTTCAACAAAAAGTATTGATATCAGATTTTTTTGCTATATTTGCGGTATCAATTACTATATTTGACGAATTTGCGTTTTTTATTTTCAAACTATAAAACTAAACACTATGAAACAATTTAAACTAAGACTTGTATTAATGTACGCTTTGTTGTCGTTGTTTGTCAGCAATACTTTTGCTGCCAACGAACTTATAACAGAGCAAGTGACTGTAACCATCACCAATGGCGAGTATCTGTCGGAACTGATAAAGGCGGAGGATGCTCCACTTATCACCAACCTGAAAATTGTTGGAAACATCGACGGCACAGACATTGCTTATCTGCGTGAACTGCTTGGAGTGGGAAAGTATTACGGCATGGATAAAGAGAAAGTGAAGTCAAATTTGCATATACTTGACCTCTCTATGGCAAATATATGTGAAGGTGGAGACTATTACTGTAACTTCTCCTATAGAGGCAAAACATATCAGGCGTATACGGCCAACAACGCTATTACGGCGTATATGTTTGCTTCTTGCCATTCGTTAACTAAATTGACGCTGCCCTACAACATCACCATTATTTCTTCATATGCGTTCTACGATTGCTCGGAACTGGAGGAAATAGCACACGCAGACAAGATAACAGCAATAAAAGATCATGCCTTCATGAATTGCAGCAAACTGAAGGAATTCAAACTTCCTGAATTGGAGAAACTGGAAGAGTTTACTTTCAGCAAATGCTCGTCTCTCACGTCTTTGGAAATACCAGAAGGAATAACGTATTTGCCGCAGTCGTTTGCTAGCTATTGCAGTTCACTGAAAAACTTGAAGCTGCCGAGCACTCTGAACAAGATAATGCTGTATGCACTTTCCGGGTGCAGTTCGTTGGAAAGAATCGACTTACCTGAGACACTTGAGAGTATAATGGACAATGCATTTGCCGGTTGCACATCGCTGAAATATTTCAGATTGCCTGAGGGTATAAAAGACGTGGGTGGTTATATTATCTCTGGTTGTAAGCAGATTGAGGAGCTTCACTTGCCGAAACTTCCGTTGATAATGAGCCATTCGGTTTTTTCAGATTGTCAGGTGAAGCATTTGTATGCGTATCAGGAGAGACCTCACAAGATTAATGAATACACCTTCAAGAATATCAATTACGACACATGCACGCTGCATGTACCAAAGGGCAAGCGTGAGGCTTATGCAGAAGCTTTTTACTGGCGCAATTTCGCAACTATCGTAGAAATGGACGATCCAACAGGAGTCAGCGCCACCGAAACAGTCGAACCTTTGGAGACAACTCGTTACGCTATTGACGGCACTATTGTTAAGGGTAAGAAAAAAGGTGTTAATATCATTAAGTACAATGACGGAACAACGAAGAAGGTTATTGTAAGATAGCCCGTAGCGGTTGGATGCAACATCTGAGAACTAAAAAAAGGCAGATACGCTCTTGCGGTATCTGCCTTTTTTATGATTGATAGTAATGTCAGCCATGTCGCATGGCTGAGTGATTCTTCAGCTGTTTACTTGTTCAGATACTCAGCGCACATCTCTGCGCAGCGCTCGCCGTCGACACCAGCCGAGACGATGCCACCAGCATAGCCAGCGCCCTCGCCGCAGGGGAAGAGTCCCTGGATGCGCACGTGCTGCAGCGTGGTGAAGTCGCGTGTGATGCGCACGGGCGACGATGTGCGAGTCTCGGTGGCGATGAGCACAGCCTCGTTGGTGAGGAAGCCGTGACTCATCTTGCCGAACTTCTTGAAGCCCTCCTGCAGACGCTTGCCCACGTGCTGCGGCATCCAGAAGTGAAGGGGCGAGGATATGAGTCCGGGAGCATAGCTGCTCTTCGGCAGGTCGTAGCTCAGGCGGTTGTTCACGAAGTCTGCCATGCGCTGCGCCGGAGCGGTCTGCTTCATGTTGCCCTGCTGCCAGCACGCACGCTCCAGTTCTTCCTGGAAGTGCATCACGCGCAGCGGATCGTTCTCGTCGCCGCCCACGTCCTCGGGGCGTGTCTCCACGACCATGCCCGAGTTGGACCATTGCGTGCCGCGGTTGCTGGGGCTCATGCCGTTAACGACGAGCTGCTGCTTGTCGGTAGCCGCCGGAATGACGAAACCGCCGGGACACATACAGAACGAGTAGACACCGCGTCCGTCCACCTGCGTCACGAAGCTATACTCGGCAGCAGGCAGATACTTGCCGCGTCCGTTGCGCGAGTGATACTGTATCTGGTCAATCAGCTGCGACGGGTGCTCAAGGCGCACGCCGACGGCGATGCCCTTCGCCTCAATCTCTATCTTCGCCTCGGCGAGATAGCGGTAGACATCGCGAGCGGAATGGCCCGTAGCCAGGATAACCGGTCCGCGGAAGGTCTTCTCGGCTCCGGTCTGCAGGTCGACAGCCTCAACACCCACCGCCTTGTCGCCCTCGAGCAGCAGTCGGGTCATCTTGGTCTGGAAGTGAACCTCGCCGCCGCAGCGTATGATGGTGTTGCGCATGCTCTCGATAACCTGCGGCAACTTGTCGGTGCCGATATGCGGATGGGCGTCGACGAGGATAGACGTAGAGGCTCCGTGCTGGCAGAACACGTTGAGAATCTTCTCGATGCTGCCGCGCTTCTTCGAGCGGGTGTAGAGCTTGCCGTCGGAGTAAGCGCCGGCGCCGCCCTCGCCGAAGCAGTAGTTGCTCTCGGGGTCTACGCTCTGCGTCTTGGTGATGTTGGCGAGGTCTACCTTGCGCTGTCGCACATCCTTGCCGCGCTCAAGCACCACGGGGCGCAAGCCCAGTTCGATGAGACGCAGCGAGGCGAAGAGTCCGCCAGGGCCCTCGCCTACCACTACCACCTGCGGCTTCTGGCTCACGTCGCCGTACTCGGTGTGTACGTACTCGGCGTCCTGCGGTATCTCGTTGATGTAGACACGCACGGTGAGGTTGATGAAGATAGTGCGCTGACGCGCGTCGATGCTACGCTTCAGTACACGCACGGCGTTTACGGTGCGTGCGTCGATGCCCTTTTCGTCGGCAATGTAGCTTATTATGTTTTGCTCGCTCGAGGCTACCACGGGCAGCACTCGTATTTGAAATTCCTGAATCATATCTATTATTTTGTTATTTTTTGCTTGGTTGGTGCAGTGGGGACCACTGCACCCCCTGGTAGGGTGCGTGGATATGGCAATTTTGCTTGGTTGGTGCAGTGGAGACCACTGCACCCCCTGGTAGGGTGCGTGGATATGGCAAGATGCCATATCCTCCTATTAGGGTACAAAATTACGCAAACTTATGCGATTTTCATAAGAAATGAAACGTTTTAAGAACATTTTTCGTAATTTTGCCCCCACATCCCCATCACTTTATTGTCAACGACACGGTGCTGACGCAGCCCCGACGCAGATGACGACCAAGGAGTAGCGTAAAACCTCGCTCGTAACAAAGTTCATTGTTATTATCTCAACTTGTTTGCCATTCTGGCAAAGGGAACTATCCGGCAAATAATTATTTACCCTTATATAACAAATCTCATCAACAACGACATCTAAAACAATATGGCAAAGAAACAGAATTTAAGCTACCAAGATATTGAGTCTGCCCTCACCGTCTTCAAAGAGAAAGATGTGGTGGCTGGCGAAGTAGGTTACGAAATATTGAAGGCATTCGGTAAGGGCAATGCCGACATCCGTCGCTATCGTGACGGTAAGGGTGTGTTGGCTCGCTACGACGGCTTGCTTATCAAAGGATTGTTTGGCTATAAATCGGTATCCACCACATCATTGACGGAAACGCTGGAGGAGATGAAACAAGACCCACAGATCATCAAAGCTGCTCCGAAGATTGTGGCAGTAAGTGATGGCGAGACCATATTGGCCTATGACATGAGGGAAAAAGAGAGTTATGAGAACCCACTTAATCGCCTTTACTGCGACTTCGCCTTTTTCTACCCCTTGTGCGGTGTGGAACGGTTCACCAATATTGATGAGAGTCCTGCCGATGTGAAGGCTGCAGAGAAGTTGGCTAAACTGCACGACGAGCTACGTGCTTACAACGAGTTCAGCAGCCGCAGCGAGTTGCACGACCTCAACATTTTCATTGCACGACTCCTATTCTGTTTCTTTGCAGAGGATACTGGTATCTTTGAAGACAACCTCTTCACCGGTTCTGTGGTGCGCTACACCAAGGAGGATGGCTCTGATTTGGCTGACTATCTGGATGCAGCCTTCAACGTTATGGACGTGCGCTTGCGTAACGAAGACACTTTGAAGATAATCTCTCAATTTCCATATGTGAATGGTGGACTGTTTGCCAAGCACATACAGATACCAAAGATGGGCTTCCGCTCACGCAAAATCATTATTGAGTGTGGCGAACTGGACTGGAAGAACATCAATCCGGACATCTTCGGCTCAATGATTCAAGCGGTGGTAGACCCTAATGTGCGTGCCAATCAAGGCATGCACTATACCAGTGTACCTAACATTATGAAGGTCATCAATCCTTTATTTTTGGACGACCTTCAGGGGGCATACAACCATCTGCGTGACCAATATGAACAAAAGAAGCGTCAGCATGATATAGGTGGACTCTCAGACAACCAGTTCCATAAAGATGCAAAGGCTATTCGTCGTGACTGCGAGAAGCTGTTGCTGCGCATGTCAAAGATGAAGTTCTTTGACCCTGCTTGCGGTAGTGGCAATTTCTTGATTATCACTTATAAGGCTCTCCGTATGCTCGAAATGGATATTCTGCGTCTGATGCGCCAGATTATCCCAGAGATTGACTTCTTTGACAGCTCTGTCATCCAGCTCAAGCAGTTCTATGGCATCGAGTTGCTCGACTTTCCGCATGAGGTGGCAATGCTCTCTATGTGGTTGGCAGAGCATCAGATGAACCGCAAACTTCATGATGACTTCGGTGTGAACACCCAAGCCCTGCCTCTGCACAATATCACTCAGATAGTATGTGGCAACGCGTGTCGTTTGGTTTGGGAGGAGGTATGCCCACACACTGCAGATGAAGAGGTGTTTGTGTTTGGCAATCCGCCATACTTGGGAAGTAAACTTCAAAGTGCTGAGCAAAAAAAGGACATATCTATTGCATTTGGTTCGCTTAAGAATTCAAAGATACTTGACTATATCTCAATTTGGTTTTATGAAGCGTCCAAATATATTCAAGGCACAAAAGCTCAATATGCTTTTGTTAGTACAAACAGTATATGCCAAGGAGAACAAGTCGGTATTTTATGGCCTGAAATATTAAACAAGGGGCAAGAAATACGTTTTGCATACACCTCTTTTAAATGGAGTAATAATGCAAAATACAATGCAGGAGTAACTGTCGTTATAATAGGTGTAGCTAATATGTCAAAAGATAAGAAAGCTATATACACAGGAGAAACGAAACTTGAAGCGTCTTTTATAAATCCATATTTATCTGCAGGTAGCAGCACCATTGTATGTAAGAACAACCAAATACCCGAAGGTTTGCCAAAGGCAACATTTGGTTCGATGCCCTACGATGGCGGAAACCTCTTGCTTGAACCAAGCGAATATAGCGAGTTTATAGCAGAATATCCCAATGACAAGAAATACCTCAAACAAATATATGGCTCGGAAGAATTTATTAATGGTAAAGAGCGTTTTTGCTTTTGGATAGATGATGCAGACAAAGACGATGCTCTGAAGAATCCTATTATCGCAAGTCGGGTTGCCAAAACAAGACAGATGCGTCTTGATAGTAAAGATGGCCAGAAACTTGCAGAAAAGCCCTATCAGTTTAGGGAGCATCCCATCTTATCGGAGTGCATCATCATACCAGGTGTGTCTTCAGAAGCACGTGAATACATTCCAATGGGTTACCTTGAAGCTGGTAATGTTGTGTCAAATTTAGCCTTCGCCATCTACGATGCCAAGCTTTGGCTTTTCGGCATCCTCACCTCCCGCATGCACATGGCATGGGTGCGCACGGTAGGCGGCAGACTTAAAACCGACTACCGCTACTCCGCCCAGCTCTGTTACAACACTTTCCCCTTCCCCAAACTCACCGCCGAGAAGAAGCAAGCATTGAGCGAAGCTGCTGAAGAAGTCCTCCTTACCCGAGCTGACCATCCCGAGAAGACCTTGGCAGAGCTATATGACCCGGAGAAGATGCCTGAAGACCTGCGCAATGCCCACCATGTGCTCGACGACTTGGTGGAGAGCTGCTATCCCGGCTATCCCTTTGCCAATGACGAGGCAAGGCTGGAATGTCTCTTCAAACTCTATGAGAAGATGACGGCGAAGTGAATTGGGTACGCATGCGTACCCAATTGGGACAACAAAGATAGAGTTCACACGTTATAAAAACATTGTGTACGCGCTGCGTACACAATTAAAAAAAATAAAAACATGAGCGACGATATAAGAAACAACATATCAGTGCCACACATACACGACACCCACTTGGATACAGAGTATGGAGAATGGTTGGAGTCACTGAAAGCACGCTACCAACAGGCAAAGGTACGAGCTGTGATCAAGGTGAATGGTGAGAAGTTGCTGTGGAAATGGCAACTTGGTCGTGAATTGGTTATGCGCAAGGCAGAAGAACGTTGGGGAAGCGGTGTGGTAGAACAACTGAGCTTTGATCTTCAGCATGCATTCCCTGACGAGAAAGGTTTTGGAAGCAGAAACCTATGGCACATGAAGCAATGGTATCTCTTCTATTCTGAAAAACTGAAATGGCCTATTTCAGAATTACAAGCTCCTGATATTCAGTTTGAAACAAAACTGAAACGGGCTGTTTCAGAATTGGAGAGCAATGTAGATGGAACACCTTTCCCTATCTTGTTCTCACTGATAGGATGGAGCCATCACGTGGAAATCATCAAGAAGACAAAGGATGTAGAAGAAGCTCTTTTCTACATTCGCAGAACGATTGAAAACGGCTGGAGTTGCAGCGCACTGAAGAACAGTATGGATGCCGATGTCTATCATAAGCATCCAGGCGCAGTGAGCAACTTTGCAGACAAGCTCCCATTGCCACAAGCTGCATTGGCGCAGGAGATAACCAAAGAGAACTATGACTTTGGCTTCCTTACACTACCCGATGGTTTCAGTGAGGCACAACTCGAAGCCGCATTGACAATACAGATGGCAGATTTCCTCTTGGAGTTGGGCAAGGGCTTTGCCTTTGTTGGTCGTCAGAAAGAGATTGTGGTGGCTGGCAGGTCACGTCGCATCGACTTGCTCTTCTATCACATCTATCTGCGTTGCTATGTGGTGGTTAAGTTAAAGGCCGTCGCATTTGAGCCTGAGTTTGCTGGCAAGCTTAATTACTATGTGGCAGCAGTAGATGAAGCCGTCAAGCGTGAAAGTGACAATCCAACCATAGGACTGCTGATTTGCAGTAATATGGATAGAACGGACGTGCAACTGGCATTCAGAGGCATCACAACGCCATTGGGAGTTGCCTCATATAATAATGTACAGATAGAAGAGATTGTGAAGCAGCTACCTACCATAGAGCAGTTGCGTGAGCGCGTTAAGCTTCTGGAGTTACAGATAAAAAATCATCAGAAAAATTCAATGGAAGAACAAGATGGAACAACCAAAGATTAACTTCGTAGACATACACTATGCTCAGCGTGGCACATCTAGTAACACCGATGAACTAGGTATGCGCGAGATGCAAGCCAAAGCATATCAATATAGAGACAAGCGATTTCTGCTGATTAAAGCCCCTCCTGCCAGTGGCAAGAGTCGTGCACTGATGTTCATAGCCCTCGACAAATTGGTGAATCAAGGCATTAAAAAGGTAGTTGTTGCCGTACCCGAAAAGAGTATTGGTCGCTCATTCCGCAACACTGACTTGAAGAAATATGGTTTCTTTGATGATTGGCGTGTAGCACCTTATTACGACTTGTGTTCCTCCACAGGCAATGAAAGCGACAAGGCTGGACGCTTTTGTGAGTTCATGCGCAAAGAAACCAAATCGAAGGTGTTGGTGTGTGCCCATGCCACACTGCGCAATGCCATGAAGGAACTGAATGATGAGGACTGGAACGACTGTCTGCTGGCTATTGACGAGTTTCACCATACCAGTGCTGATGCAAACAGCGGATTGGGCGATACAGTCCGCCGTGTGATGAACAACTCTACCGGGCATATTGTAGCCATGACAGGCAGCTATTTCCGTGGCGATGGTATTCCGGTGCTTCGTACAGAGGACGAGGCACGCTTCTATCCCGTAAGCTACAACTACTATCAGCAGCTCAATGGCTACAAGTATCTGAAGAATCTTGTGCTGGGTTATCACTTCTATAAGGGTGTATATCTCGACCATATCGGCGAGGTGCTGGACACCCATCGCAAGACCATCATCCACATTCCGAGTATCAACAGCCGCGCAAGCACCGCCAGAGGCAAATATCAGGAGGTGGAAGACATTATGAAACTTATTGGCACTGTGGTGGAGCGTGATTACAACCACGGCGGTGGCATTTATACACTGGAGACTAAGGATGGTAGACGAGTGAAACTGGCAGACCTTGTAGATGATGACCCGAAGACACGCGCTGGAATCTACAGCTATCTCAACAAGATGAAGAAGGCTGATGATATGGACTTCATCATCGCACTGGGCACAGCCAAGGAAGGATTCGACTGGGAATGGTGCGACACCTGTCTTACCATCGGTGTGCGTGGCTCACTGACAGAAGTGGTGCAGATTATTGGACGCTGTACCCGTGACAGCAAGGGCAAAGATACTGCTCGCTTTATCAATATGATAGCCATGCCCGATGCAGACCAACCCGATGTAAAGGTGGCTGTGAACGATTTTCTGAAAGCAATCACTGCATCGTTGCTCATGGAACAGGTGATGGCACCCAGCTGGCACTTTAAGACTACGAAAGAGCCTGAGGAAGACTCGGATGACACCGTTCACACCATAGTAGTTGAGGGATTGAAGCCGCTGTCAAGTGCTAAGACCAAGCAGATTGTTGAAGAGCAGTTGGATGATCTGAAAGCAAGTATTCTGCAAGAAGACCTGGTGGTGAAGGCTATAAGCGGCAGCACCACAGCAGAGAATATCACTCAGCACCTTATCCCTAAGGTTATTCGTGAAAAATATCCTGACCTAACCGAGGGCGAGGTGGAGGAAGTGCGCCAGCGTGTATTGCTCGACACCATCATCAAAGGAAATGATATTGTGGACGACAAGGGTAATCCTATTGACATCACTGAGACATATGAAAACGAAGAAGAACGTGGAAGTGAGGGCAATAGAATGATGAAACTCGCCAATCGTTTCATAAATATCGACAAATTGAGCATCAATCTCATAGATACCATCAATCCCTTCCAGCGTGCTTATGAGGTATTGTCTAAAACAGTAGATGCGCCAACACTGAAAGTGATACAAGACACTATCGCTGAGCAGAAATTTGACATGTCTATTGACACTGCCATCATGCTGTTTAAAGGACCATTGAAAGAATGGGTAGCTGCCCATGACGGTGCTATGCCGTCTCTCAACTCTTCTGACCCTAAGGTAAAGGAATTGGCAGTGGCTTATCAGATGATTTATAATCTGAAGATTAGAAAAATGAAGGGACTGGAGTACGAACCTGAAAATAATGATTAAACATGGAGTGGCCACAAGAACTTTTAGAGCTGTTTGATGACCCCTTGTTGGATGGTGTCCGTCCCAAGGAAGCACGATTGACAGCGAATGATCGCAGGGTTAAGACCTTACTGGAGATAACAGAATGGTGCGAAGCACACGGTGGAAGACCCCCAAGTAGAAGTGGAGCTGATTTGAAAGAAAAACAGTTTGCACGAAATTTGGTTGCATTGCGTCGTGATGCTGTAGATATGCTTGAACCATATGATAGACTTGGTATTCTTAAAATGTAATAAACGTTATGGATATAGATAAGGAACTAGAAGAATTGTTCAACGACCCTTTGCTCGATATTAGCGAAAAAGAGACGTCGTTATTCGATATACCTGAAGATATGCAGAAAGTTCAGGCTGGGAGAACTCAGCCTGACCACTATGCTCAGCGCAAGGTGTGTGAGGATTTTGCTGCCTTTCAGTCTGGCTTCTTGAAGGTTCATCAAGAACTAAAAGAGGGAAAGAGAAGTCTTGTCAAGACATCAAAGACCGACAATATGCTACAAGGTGCTTACTATGTAGTAGATGGACAACTGCTTTATCTCGCCAGCATCGGTGAACAAATGACAGCATCAAATGGCACCAAGGATGGACGCACACGCTGTATCTTTGAGAATGGTACTGAAACTGACATACTATTGCAAACCTTGCGTAAGAATGTGATGGCAAGCGGTTACGCAATAACAGCAACACAGAAAGAGGTGGATAATGTATTCAAAGATTCTGATGGTGTGGAAGATGGTGACAAAGTAACTGGTTACATCTATATTCTCAGTTCGTTGTCTAGTAATCCAGAGATTAGAAAGTACGACAACCTCTATAAGATAGGTTTCACCATCAATTCCGTGGAAGAGCGCGTTGCGAATGCTGCCAATGAGCCTACCTATCTCATGGCTCCAGTAAAAGTGGAGGCAAGCTATAAGATTGTGAACATGAATAGTCATGTCTTTGAAACGCTTGTCCACCAAGTGCTTGATGCGGTACAGCTCCAGCTTACAGTTACGGATAATGACGGAAATGTACATCATCCTCAAGAATGGTATGTTGTGCCGTTGCCTGTCGTCAACACTATCATTGAGAAGATTGTGGATGGCTCCATCACAAAGTACACCTACAATCCAGCACTCCAGTGCTTAGAAAAACGCATTGTGAAGGCTGAGTCTACTTTTGACACCATAGGCATGAAGGTGCTGTCATTGATTATCAAGAAGTGTTACTTCGATGATATTATGAGTGGCGAGAAGAAGATTGAATATCGTGAGCTCAAGCAGCCCACTTTGAAAAAATACACCTTCATAGATGAAAGCGATGGTAAACGATATCTCAAGCGTTACGATGCCCTACGCTTGTTCGTGGGTTACAACAAAGACCGTGAGAGTGCGCTGGTGCAAGTGGTTGATACAACGTATGACAAAGAACATAGCGTGGTAGAGTATCATTTGGGTTCAATACTTGAACATGTTAAGCCATAAAACGCATTAGTCAGCCATGGCGTAATCGGCACCGTGGTCGTTCCTCACCTTTGTCGTGGCAGGCTTCACACAGCAACTTTATTGCCACGCTGTTATAATAAATGGCAGACAGTTAGAAGATTATGGACTATCCTCCAGCTATCTGCCAGCCATCCACCGTTGGCAAGGTCTACCTTGCGCTGGCGCACGTCCTTGCCGCGCCCTCCTCCTATTAGGGTACAAAATTACGCAAACTTATGCGATTTTCATAAGAAATGAAACGTTTTAAGAACATTTTTCGTAATTTTGCCCCCACATCCCCATCACTTTATTGTCAACGACACGGTGCTGACGCAGCCCCGACGCAGATGACGACCAAGGAGTAGCGTAAAACCTCGCTCGTAAAGAGGACCCCGACGCACGCCAGTCGCACCACGCCTCGAGCCACGCCCGCATCGAAACACAAGCGTCTCCCTGGTATGGAGACATTAACCACAGAACAAAAAGAAATGAAAGTATTGAAGTTTGGCGGAACCTCAGTGGGTTCCGTAGAGAGTATTCTCAGCCTTAAGGCTATCGTAGAGAAAGAGGCGCAGAAGCAGCCTATCATCGTCGTAGTGAGCGCCCTGGGCGGCATCACCGACAAGCTCATCGCCACATCTGTGCTCGCACAGAAGGGCGACGAGGCGTGGAAAGACGAGTTTCAGGCTATGGTGGAACGCCACCACAAGATGATAGACACTATCATCACCGACCCGCGCAAACGCGAACAGCTCTTCAACATCGTCGACTCGCTCTTCGAGCAGTTGCGTTCCATCTACTTCGGCGTGTACCTCATACACGACCTCTCGAAGAAGACGCAGGACGCCATCGTGAGCTACGGCGAGCGTCTTAGCTCGAACATCGTGGCTACACTGGTGCAGGGCGCAAAGTGGTACGACTCGCGCGAGTTCATCAAGACCGTGCGCAAGAATCATAAGAACACCCTCGACTCCGAACTGACCAACCGCCTCGTGCGTCGCACCTTCAGCGACCTGCAGCGCATTTCGCTTGTTCCGGGTTTTATAAGCAAAGACCGCGACACCGACGAGATTACGAACCTCGGTCGTGGCGGTTCCGACTACACCGCTGCCATCATCGCCGCAGCTCTCGACGCCGAAATTCTTGAGATTTGGACTGACGTGGATGGATTCATGACAGCCGATCCACGTGTCATCAAATCAGCTTATACCATCAACGAACTGAGTTATATTGAGGCTATGGAGCTTTGCAACTTCGGTGCAAAGGTTATCTACCCTCCAACCATCTACCCAGTTTGTGTCAACAATATCCCAATCAAGGTAAAGAATACCTTCAATCCAGATGCTCCTGGTACCATTATCAAGAATAAGATAGATAGTGACCAGAAACCTATCAAGGGTATCTCTTCCATCAATGGTACTGCGCTCATCACTGTAACCGGTCTTTCCATGGTGGGTGTCATCGGTGTAAACCGCCGTATCTTTACTGCTCTGGCTAACGAGGGTATCTCTGTATTTATGGTTTCACAGGCTTCTTCAGAGAACTCAACCTCTATCGGTGTACGTGAGCAGGATGTAGATGAAGCAATCAACGTATTGAACCGCGAATTTCACAATGAAATTGCAGATGGAGCCATGTATCCTATGCATGCAGAAACAGGACTTGCTACCATCGCCATCGTAGGTGAGAACATGAAGCATGCAGCCGGTATTGCCGGTAAGCTCTTCGGTACACTGGGTAGAAGCGGTATTTCTGTCATCGCATGTGCGCAGGGTGCTTCTGAGACCAACATCTCTTTTGTTGTCAAGAGCGATTACTTGAGAAAGTCACTCAACGTATTGCACGACAGTTTCTTCCTTTCAGAATACAAGGTTCTCAACCTCTTTATCTGCGGTGTAGGTACCGTAGGCGGAAAATTGATTGAACAGATCAAAAAGCAGTCTGCAGACTTGATGGAACGCAGCAAGTTAAAGTTGAATGTTGTGGGTATTGCTTCTTCCAAGAACGCCATCTTCAATCGTGAGGGACTCGACCTAGAGAACTATCAGACGGAACTGAAGGATTCCTTGCCTAGCACACCAGAACTCCTTCGCGATACCATCCTCGCAATGAATATCTTTAATAGCGTATTCGTAGATTGTACAGCAAGCAAGGATGTTGCAACCTTATACCAGAGTCTTCTGGAGCATAACGTAAGTGTGATTGCTGCCAATAAGATTGCTGCTTCAAGCGAATATGAGAACTACGAGAAGCTGAAGAAGACAGCCATTCAGCGTGGTGTATTCTTCCGTTTCGAAACGAATGTGGGCGCAGGTCTTCCTATCATCGGAACCATCAACGACCTCCGAAATTCCGGAGATAAAATACTTAAGATAGAGGCAGTTCTCTCAGGAACACTCAACTTTATCTTTAATGCCATCTCAGGAGTAGTTCCATTCTCAGAGACAGTGAAGCTGGCTAAGGAGAAAGGTTACAGTGAGCCAGATCCACGTATCGACCTCAGTGGTATGGATGTCATCAGAAAGCTTGTCATCCTCTCCCGTGAGGCTGGATACCGTGTAGAACAGGAAGATGTAGAAAAGAATCTTTTCGTACCTAACTCTTTCTTCAAGGGTAGCATTGATGACTTCTGGAAGAAACTGCCACAGCTCGATGCCGACTTTGAGGCTAAGCGCAAGACTCTGGATATGGAGCACAAGCGCTGGCGCTTCGTTGCCACCCTTGACAAGGGAAAGACCAGTGTAGGTCTGCAGGCTGTAGGTCCGGAGCACCCATTCTACAATCTGGAAGGTTCCAACAATATCGTATTGCTCACCACAGAGCGCTACAAGGAATACCCTATGATGATTCAGGGATATGGTGCCGGTGCCAGCGTAACAGCAGCCGGTGTCTTTGCCAACATCATGAGTATTGCCAACGTTTAATTTCACCGTATCAATCAATAAAGGATAACAATTATGAAGCATATTATTATTTTAGGCGATGGCATGGCCGACCACCCAGTGGAAAGACTGGGTGGCAAGACCTTGCTTCAATACGCTCATACACCATATATGGATATGCTTGCCAAGAAGGGCAAGACAGGAAGACTCATTACTGTACCCGATGGTTTTCTGCCTGGTTCAGAGGTAGCCAACAGCTCTATCATGGGCTACGACCAGAATGAGGTTTACGAAGGACGCGGTCCACTGGAGGCAGCCAGCATCGGCTACGAGTTGAAGCCAACCGACCTGGCGCTTCGCTGCAACATCATCAACGTGCAGGATGGCAAGATCATCACCCACAATGGTGGTAACCTGGAAACAGAAGATGCGGATGTACTCATCAAGTATCTCAATGAAACCCTGGGAAAGGACTATCCTGATGTAGAATTCGTAACAGGTATCCAGTATCGCCATCTGCTCGTGGTGCATCATGGCAACAAGCACATAGAATGTGCTCCACCTCATGATCATCCTAACGAGAACTGGCATGATTTGCTCGTAAAACCTATCCTGCCGGAATCAGAAGTAGAAGAGGGGCATATCTCATGCAGCGATACAGCCGCTCTTCTGAACGAGTTGATTATCAAGAGTAAGGAACTCTTGGAAAATCATCCTTTCAATATAGAACGCAAGAAGCGTGGCGAGCGTATGGCAAACCTGATCTGGCCTTGGGGCGGTGGTTATCGACCACACATGCTGACTCTTTCGCAGATGTATCCTCAAATCAAGAAGGGTTCTGTGATTTCTGCCGTGGATCTGATTCGTGGTATCGGTCATTATGCTGGTCTTCGCAACATCATCGTAGAGGGCGCTACAGGCCTTTCTGATACGAATTACGAAGGCAAGGCAGCAGCAGCTATTCAGGCTTTGAAGGATGGAGACGACTTTGTCTATGTCCATGTAGAGGCAAGTGATGAGGCAGGCCATGATGGTGACTTGGAGTTAAAACTCAAGACCATTGAGTACCTCGACCAGCGCTTGATCAAACCTATCGTTGATGAGGTGAGCACATGGAAAGAACCTATCTGCATCTCGGTATTGCCAGATCACCCTACTCCAGTGGAAGTTCGCACTCACGTGAAGGAACCAGTTCCTTTCATCATCTACTATCCAGGTATCGAACCTGACCAAGTAGAGGAATACGATGA
>OIXY01000178.1_pt1 | contig 17443 bp, 8 predicted proteins | sample 1588051 | NCBI WGS metagenome assembly OIXY01 (sample SAMN03283247) | human gut metagenome | biome: human-associated habitat; material: feces | host: Homo sapiens | place: Peru | collected 2012 | reverse complement strand
AGCACCCTCGCAATACCAGAGGAACTCCTTGCCATAATGGGTAAACCATTCTACGCTTCCTTCAGCCTTTGGCTGGCGATAGTTAGTCCATGTAGAACCATTCTTGCCGTCAGCACCAATGGTATAGGTAGTGCCATCAGCCATATGGACCGTAGAGCCTTCTTCAAGTCGCATTACGACTTCTGCCTTGCCGTCCATATCCCAGTCGTAACCGACGATATTCTGCTCGTTGTTCTGGAAGTCGCCCATGTTAGGGCCGCAGTTCACCCACCAGAGCATGGTACCGTCCTGCTTCAGGCAGGCCAGCATGGAATACTCCTTCGTTTCCACACCGTTGATGGTTGGTCCGTTCTTTGGATAGAGCTGTTCACTTTCCTCCTTATTGGTAAACTTCATCAGAATCTCCAGTTCTCCATCGCCATCCACATCAGCACAGCAGGCATCGTTAGGGATATAAGTTGACTTCAGAGCAGAAGGATACTGGATTTTTACTTCCTTATAATTAGTATTGAAAACTGTTGCTTCCTTGGAAGCAGCCTGCTCTACCCCATTCACTACCGCCTTTACGGTATAAGTGTTGCTTGAGGAACCAGATTTGTCTGTAAAGTTGGAAACATCAAGGGGTTCTGAGTTTACTTTCGTACCATTTCTGTAAAGATTGTACTTTACATCATAGTATTCATCAGCCTGGATACGCCAAGAGCAGTACACACCATTTGTGGTTTGCACTGCAATGAGTCCACGATCTAACTTATCGGTAAAGCGCTGGGCATTTGCTCCCATACTAACCAATAATGCTAAAGCAGATGTTGCGAGTAGTTTTTTATTCATTATGGTAGGTTTTATTGTTTTTGTTTATTGTTGTTTATTCAGGTTTAACTGATTTGTTGGCAAAAGTACACAGAATATTTGAGAAAGCATCCCTAAAATATGATATTTAACCTTTTTATTTTGAGAAAAACAAAAAAATAGGGAACAAAGGGGAAGAAGAAAAAGAGAAAGACTTTTAAAAATGACAAATGAGAAATGAGAGAGGAAGGGAAAGAGGAAAGAGAAGGACAAGAAAGAGAAGAAGATAAAGAAAGGGATGCATCCCTGCATCCCTTTACTCGAAAATGATTGATTCAATCTCGGCAAATTATAGAAACCATAATTGCCAATGCGTTATCAATGAAACAAATTACTTAAGTTGAGCACCTGCTACAGAGAATGTCTTGCCATCCTTGACGATAACGACACCATTCTTGGTTACTACCTTCTTCACAGCTGAAGCTGAGGTCTCTGCTGTATTTACATTCTTGATACCAGAAACGCCTGGCTCAAAGCCCTTGTAAGTCATTACCTTTACATCGCAGAGAGCTGTATCGTAACGGAAGAGGTTGAAATTCTCACCTGCTACACAAACAGTTGTCTTGTTGCAGTCACCCTTGTCAGGACGGTCGTAACCACTACGAGTGTGAACGATGTAGAAGTTTGGCTTCTGTGCATCGTCAGATGTATATTTTGAATCAAGAGTCAAAGCTGCATTGGTAATCGCTGTGTTATAATATACGATACCCTCGAGTGGGAAGATGCTCCATGCAGAAGCGTCATACTTAGAATTGGCAATGAAGTCTGCAGTTGGAGCCAATGGAGCAAATGCTGTTGTTGCATCCTCAGGAACCTGAACATTCCACTTGGCATCATTAGTACCAATACTTGCCATATCATAGAAACCAAAGCCCTTCTTGGTAGATACATAGTTAGCTGCATCTGCCTCTGTGCATGCAGTAGAATTACCATTCGCATCATAACCATACATCTGGGTTGAATAAGCGCGGTCCCAGTGTGACTTGTTGGCATTATCAACAATCTCTGTTACAGTGAAGCCAGTCTTTGCTGCATCGCACTCCTCCTTAGACCAAGCGTAGTCCTTCTTATCAGCTACTACGTACTCAACGTTGTTTTCTACAGTTACCTTCTCTGATGGAGCGTACCAAGGCATCTCTACAGGGTGGGTACCATCGTATGAATAAAGTTCCAATGAACCCTGACCATCCAATTCAATAGTCTCACCTGTCAACACATTACCCTCAGTTGTCACACCACCAACAGTCTTCTTATAGTGGATAGTAACTGTAGGCTTCATCAAAGTCTCAGAGTTATCAGCCACAATCTGATAAACCTTCTTGTAGCCCTCTTCTACGTTTACAATTGAAGCAGATGGAGTAGGCATGGTAATCTGCTCACAAACTACATCGTTGACAACCTCGTTAGACTTGTTGGTCTCGTCATCCTCAAGAGTTGTCCAAACATTCAACTGACCAGACTTGTTGCAGAAGATAATTTTAGAACCACCTTCACCGCTGGTCTCCATCTCGCGGGTATCAATAGCATCACCATAAGCTACAGAGCACTCCTCGCCATCAGCGTAAGCTGTACCATCAATGCCCTCAGCATCACCGAGCTGGGTCCAATGCAGGGTATGGCCCTCTGGGAATGTTACGTAATAAGCACGCTGCTGACCAATAGCTGCAAGCAAATCTACAGAAGGCTCCTGAGCGAATGGACCCTCAGCCTCGTAAGAAAGACCGATGTTAGAGAGCTGGTGTAAAGAAGTACCGTTCATACCGAATACGAAGATACCGGCACGATCCTCTTCGCAAGTATAGTTGTGAACACCTGTCTTCAAAGGATTTCCTTCTGCATCAGAAATGGTATAGGTAGCTGTATTAGCTTCAGTATTGATAACGACAGCAAACTTATAAGTAGTCTGGCTTGAGAGGGTAAGAGTCTCCTCTGTAGTCTGGCTCCAGTCGTTCTTTGCTGTTGGCTCCTCGTTAATCCAAATAGTGAAGTCACCATTAGCAGCAGCAGGCTTCTCGCCTACTCTCCAGCGGAAGAAATAGTCATCACCTTCGTTAGCCTTGTACCAGTGATAGTTGTGAGTATTTACGCGAGTATCAGAAGAAGTACACATATCAATAGGAAGGAGCACAAACTCCATGTCTGCACGGGCTGCCATGTTAGACATATTCAAGTCCATCGTGAACTTGTAAGTACTGTTAGGAAGAGATGCTACATCGGTCTTCGCCCACGCATCCTCGTTCCAGAAGTAGTTGAGCATACGACCACCATTCTTCTTGTTCTGTACCTCAAGATATTCCTTACCGGGTGTTGCTGCGAAGTTACCTGCATCCTGGATAATCCAGCTTTCAGACATCTTATCAGTTGGCACCTTGAAGAAGTACTTGTCGTCGGCTTTTGCCATCGCACATACGATGAACATAAGCAATGCAATAAAAGTAAACTTTTTCATTTTTAAAAATGTTTTAGTTAATAATGTATTTATCTATATTTATTTTCGTTTTCTACCTGATGCAGCGTTTCACTGCATCAGGTGTAAATATGTGTTGAAACCTACTATTACCAACCAGGGTTCTGCTGGATAGCATAATTGGATTTCAAGATCTCGGTCTGAGAGAATGGGAACAGATTCCACTTGCTCTCCCACTGTCCATCGCCACGAGTCACAGCCACCTTATTATATATATAGGAGCCATCCTCGTTCTTGGTGATTTCCATGCGATGGATGTTCATGAACTTATCGCCATCCTCCATCCAGCGACGCACGTCATAGAATCGGTGTCCCTCAAAAGCGAGTTCCACACGGCGCTCGTTCTTGTACTTCTCCCAGAAAGCCTCGTTGCTCATACCCGTTGCGATGGCTGGCATGCCGGAACGCAGACGGGTCTTGCTCGCCATCTTGACAGCAGTCTGGGTAGCCGGTACATTCACGGTTGTCTGATTGCCTTCCTCATCGGTAATCACTACTGCACCACTCGCATCAGCTGCATTGGCATTGCCGCAGGCCTTGAAATACTGGAAGAGAGCCTCTGCATAGTTCAGATACATACCGCCCATACGGAAGGTGAGCCAACCGTGAGGAGATGTGGTAGCTGCATAACCGGAACGACCACGGAGAATCTGATTTGCATTACAGAACTTCTTCAGATAGTAACCGGTTGTAGTTGCATATGCCTTTCCTGCTGCATTACCAGTACGGGAGTGATAACCACCTGTATAGGTTTCGATAGTAGGATGCTCACTATTGTAAGCGGCCAAATCATTAGGCCATGCTTCGCCATTCACTACGACAGTCTTGGCAAGACGTGGGTCACGGTTATCGTATGGCTTTGTTGCATCATATAAGCTGCTTTCCGCAATGCTCTTTCCATCGGTACACTCAAAGGCATCTACCAGATCCTGTGTAGGACAGTTGCCGCCCTGACCTGAAGAGTAACCTACCGGGAAGTTGTAGCCCTCGAAAGAACTGGAAGAAGCGGTACGGCGCGCAAAAAGTATCTCCTTGGTACTGGAAGCATCTGAATAATACTCCGTGCCCCAAAGGTCCTCTAAGTTGGTAGCTAACCCGTAGCCCTTAGCCTCTGCTGCATCGATAAGTTCCTTATTGGCAGCCACGGCGATGGCCCAGAGATTCTTCTTCTCTTCTGAGGTCTTGCCCTGTGTGAAGAGTGGTGAGGCATGATAGAGAGCTGCCTGAGCCTTCAATGCCAAGACGGCATACTTGTTGGCGCGGGCGGTCTCTGCCTTGGAGAGAATCATATCCGACTTACCTGCATAGTCTTCGATAATCTTGTCCTTGATATCATCACACTCGCTGATGATGAAGTTGAAGATTTCGTCGGCACTGGTTCGTGGAAGTGCTGTCTCCTCGGTACCTGTGGTGTTGTGAACCTTGAAAGGTACACCACCGTACTGGCGAACCAGGGTGTAATAGAAGTAAGCACGTGCCCAGCGAGCCTCATACTGATAATTGTTGTAGAGGAACATCTGCTTCTCATAATCGAGATTGAGCTTGAACTGGTCGAATTCAAGATTAGACCAGTTGTCTATCACCTCATTGCAGTAGGTAATGCCCTCATAAGCAGATCTCCAGATGGTCTGGTGAGCATTGACAGGACTCCAGTTGCCGTTGTAGAAATCCTCTACCGCATTGCCATCGTGGCTATATTCAGACTCATCAGTAGCAGAGGAAAGCATGGCTCCCGAGAGGTTGCCCCAGTCGGTATCGATATCGGTATATATCGTAGTCATCAATCCACCTACGTATTTGAACGAGCGCTGGATGTATTCCTTGTCATAGGCTGTATATTCATTGTAGTCCATATTACAAGAAGACAACGTCATGGCAGCCAACACAAAGCAAAATAGTTTTTTATTTACTTTCATAATCGTAATTCCTTAAATTTAGAATGTTACTGCAGCACCTACCTGGAGGCTTCTGGTAAGAGGCTGGGTTGTACCGTATGAAGCGGCATCAGCCTCGTCGAGATGATCAAGAGTGAAGAGGTCTGTTCCGCGAGCATACAACTTCACTTTGTTGATGAAACCTATCTTGTTCAACCATGCTGATGGCAGATAGTAATACATCTCCACATAGCGGAGCTTGAGATAACTGCGATCAAACATGTTGAGCGTGCTGTTCAAATTGTTGTTGGCATTGCTGGTTGCTGAGAGACGTGGGAACTTTGGATTCTCGGTATTGCCGCGCTCTGCAGACCATGAATTCTCGTAGAGATACTTAGACAGCGTGTTATTGGCTACTGCTGAACGGTACAAACCATTGGTGGTCTTGAAACCGGTCCACTTTCCAACGCCCTGGAACATGGCATCGATACCCCATCCCTTGTACTCTGCACCGAGGTGGAAGTTGTAGTAGAGGTCTGGCGCAGTAGTGCTGTAACCTATCGCCTGGCGGTCGTTGTTGTCTATCGTCTCGTCACCAGTCAGATCCACATACTTTACATCTCCTGCATGAATGGTTGTGAAATTGTGGATTGGGTAGCCCAATTCCTTCATCTCTGAAGTTGAAATAATGCCATCGCCATTCAGGTCGTCACTCTTCTGGAAGAAGCCATCTGCGATATAACCGAATGCCTGACCGTATCGCTTGCCTGTAGAAGAGGTATTGGCATAGAGCTGTGGAGCCTCTGCCTGATTCTTCACGATGGTCTTGTTGAGTGTGAGGGAAGCACCAAGACTGATGGTGAGATCCTTGTTCAACTTCTTGCTGTAGTCTGCCGATACATCGAAGCCATGGGAATTGATGACTCCTACTGGCTCATAAGGAGCTGTCATACCGAATACGCTGGAGTAGCTACCTGCTGTAGAATACCAGATATCATAGCGGTGCTGGTAGTAATAATCTGCAGAGATATTCAGACCGCCAAAGAGTGTGGCATCGAAACCGACATTGAACTTGCTTGCATTCTCGTGATCGATATGCTGGGTCTTGGCTGTGCCGAGATAGGTATTACCCCACTGTGTACCTGTATAGGTAGCATCGAATGGATAGCTTACGCCATTCATCAGATAGAACTGGTCGTAATAAGTCCATACGTCTCCGCCAGGAAGCACATCCAGTACCTGGTTGCCCCAGGAAGCGCGCAACTTCAGGAAGTCAAGCCACTTCACATTCTTCATAAACTTCTCATTGGAGATATTCCAAGCGAAAGAAACGTTTGGAGACATCGCCCACTTGTCGCCAGGAGCCAGACGGCTGGAACCACTCTCTACCAGGGCTACATCGAAGAGAAGTCTGTTGTCATAACCATAGTGACCGAACAAAGAGATATTGTGGCGATAGACGGTGGTATTGGTACCTGTCTTGTCGTTGTACTCGTAATCGTACTTCAACTGGCCATATACATGATGCTTCTCAGAGAAGTTCTTGTCGTAGTTGAGCGCTGCATTCCATACGCAACGGCGAATCCAAGAGTTGTTGTTAGCACCAGTACCCATGTTGGAATCTGTACCCTGCACGGCAGAGAGTATTCCTTCGCCATCAGCAACGATTGAACCATTGGTTGGCACCTCGTAGTAGGCATAGCGATAGGTCTTGGAATGGTCTTCATAGACATTAGACCAGGTATCATAACCCAGCTGTGCCTGAGCACTCAAACCCTCGGTGATGGATGAGAGATCCTGATCCAACACCAAGTCGGCATAGAGCGCACGCTGATGGTTCTTATAGTAAGCTGCGCCCTGGCTCTGAGCCACAGGATTGGAAGTAGTATATACTGTATTACCACCCCATACGGTCTCAGAAGCCTTCACTGGGAACGCATTGGCTGGCACCTTATAGATCATAGACCAGAGGTCTGCCTGCGCACCTGGCTGCGACTGTTCTGTCAGCAAGCCATACAAGTGGGTATGCAACTTTGTTTTGAGACCCAGGTCAATATCCATATTGGAACGCAGTGTTCCACGAGTATATTTATTCTGTGTAGAATATCCGTCGTTCTGGAAGTTCTTGATGAATCCCTTGTTGGTCAGCAACTGCACGTTGGTATAATAACGGAAGTTGCTGGTACCTCCCTTGAATTCAACATTGAAGCGATCGTTGTTGGAAACATTGCGGAAGGTTTCGTCAGCCCAGTTTACATTTGGATAATAGAGGGGATTGGAACCATCTCTATAGGCATTGATGACATCCGAGCTATAGACATCGCCAGCATTCTGATTATGATAAGCCTCGTTGACTGCTGATGCGTATGTAGCAGCATCTACCATCTTAGGCTTGTTGGTGAGGAAAGAGAACACGTGATCATAAGAGAAAGTCACGGATTTGGTATTGTACTTACCATGCTTGGTAGTAATCAGAACCACGCCGTTGGCACCTTTGCAACCATAGAGAGCCGTTGCAGCGGCATCCTTCAGGATAGATACACTCTCTACATCCTCAGCTACCACATTCTCGATGGCACGCTCTACACCATCCACGATAAAGAGCGGAGTGCTGCCGCTGGATGACTGGATGCCACGGATATAGAAAGCTGGATTCTGGGCATGAAAAAGACCAGAACCGTCGAGACTGACGAGACCGTTGCCCTGACCCAGGATATTATTACCGATGTTGCGTGCGCCACGCTTGTTGACATCCTTGTTGCTGATGACACTGACTGCAGAAGTGGACTGCTCGCGGGTAAAGGTGCGGTTGGCACCTATATCTACGGTCTGGTCCTTATATGCCACAGAGTCCATGATGTCCTGCTGCGCCATTGCTGGCAGGCTCATGCCTGCAAGCAATGACAACATATATATATTCTTTGTTTTCATATACAAATTCATTTTAACTTAGTTAGTTTCCTGAGGTTCTTCTTACCAACCTGGGTTTTGTACAAGACCATAATTCTTATTGATTTCTGCCTGTGGAAGTGGATCGAACAACCACTTCTTCACTTCGTTGCTCTTAGGATCCTGCGTCCAGAGATAACGGCTATTGGCTGTAATCGTCTTGATGCAACTCAGGAAGAACAGAGGCTGTGTAGATGACGGATCATTATCACGGTCACCTCCTACCCACGCAGCATTACGGCTCTGGAAACCATCGCTGGTCTGGATCAGACGATACTGCATCAAGCCGTGCAGTTGCTTGGTCATCCAGTCGGTACGCTTCAGGCGAACCATATCAAACCAGCGGGCATTGGTAAGTCCCAACTCTCTTACTCGCTCATCGAGAAGTTCTTCCATAAACTCATTAGAAGTTGCACCATTGTCCAGAGTTACAGTTGTATTCAGGGCAGCCTCTGCGGTAGGTGCTGTATAACCCTTTGCCTTGCGGTAAATAGAATTGGTCCACATTCTCTCCATGGTAGGAAGACCTACACGAGAGCGAACCATATCCACCATATCTACTGCTTTTTCTACATCCTTGTCAGTACGCATCACGAGTGCCTCTGCATACTGCAAATAGAACTCTGAGAGTGACAGAGAAACCCACTGGGTTGGGAAGCGGTAAGAATCAGCAGATTCATCAGGATAACCACCTGCACCCAAGTAATATTTGTTGAATCCATAACCAGAACCGAACATAGTATTCTGCTGGGTCAGGACACCTGTACCACCATCATTACCACTATACCAGAGTTCCCAAGGATAACCTGTCATAGAAGCGGTTGTCCAATCGAGGTTTGTATTCTGTCCGTTCACGATACACTCCTCATACAAGCGTGGGTCGCGTGTAAGAACTGTTGTAATCTGGCGGGAACCACTTGGCAATGTACCATCTACAAACATCGTATGCAATGATTTCTTGTTACGCGAAATCGCACCTGTGAATTTATTGGTTACGAAGTTGGTTACATAGATTGTAAACGAACCATCCTTCTTATATACCATGGTTGAATCCGGTTCTGTAACCACCTTGCCACTCACCTGCTTGTAAGTTTTCGTGGCAGCTTTATCCCAGTCGAAAGGTTCACCATCGCTCCATGAGAATTTCTCTACATATTCCTGTGTAGGACTGTAGGCGTTACGTGGAATCGCCTTTGAATACCAGTAGTGCCAGCAGTAACGAGCAGCGTAGCTGTTATCATTACCCTGCACACGTACAGAGTGCAAAATCTCCTTAGAAGCATTGAGGAAATAACCCTTACGGTATGCCAGTCGATAGTATGGCACCTTCTTGTCTGGTTTGTCGGCACTGGCTGGAATATTCTGAGCCTGCTCCAACTCATATTTGCCTTCCTGCTGCAACTTATCATAGAACTCATCGCAAGCCTTGGCAAATGCATCCCAACGCTCCTGATATTTAGAATTGTCGGTGTACATGATATATGGCTTTACCTCGTCAGAAGCACCATCATAATATGGTTTGCCGTCCTTTGGATTGAGCAATGGAGAAGCAGCAAACTGAAGAATCTTACACTTCAATGCCATCGCTCCAGCCTTGGTCCAGCGACCGGTCATCGTAGAACTGACGCTCCAAGGAAAATCATTTTCCTGGATAGCCAAGTCGAGCTGCTCTACCATCCAGTTCACACACTCCTCTACGGTATTGCGCTTGAACTCGCCAGCAACCTCACTTGTCTCCAGAACGTGATCCATGATAGGAATACCACCGAAGTGCTGGAAGGTATTGAAGAAGGCATCTACCATCAGGCAGCGAGCCTCAGCCTTCAGACGGTTCTTCTCTGATGCATCCATATCCTTTTCAGGAGCACGGTCAACATTTGCCAGGAAAATCAAACCAGAACGGATGGTCTTCCACTGAAACTCCTTATCGTATGAATAAAGTGGACCGTCCAATCCATCAGAACGACCTATATTGGCAGTCAGAGAACCTGTGTAATACTTTGAATAGACAGCAGCTCCATTCCAGAAGTCATGCCAGCAGTCGGTCAAGGCATCAAACTTACCTGTATATGGGTTACCAGCATGAGGCATGTTGGTACCACCATTATAATATGGCAAACCATAATACTGCTTAGAGTAGATACCTACAAGAAACTGGCGTGTATATTCTGCATTCTGGAATACAGAGTCTATAGTAGCAGTAGAACTGGTCGCCTTGTCGAGAGAAGCATCTCCCACAGCAATGGTATCGGTACAAGCTGTGAAAGCTGCACCTGCTACCAACATGGCTACTGCACTACGAAATAATATATTATGTTTCATTGTTTCTTTGTTCATTATGTTACATTACCTTTGATTAGAAGCCTACATTCAAACTGATGGTGTAGGTACGCTGCAATGGGTAAGAAGGAGCATTGGATGCTCTTGTCTCAGGATCACCCCACTTGTAAGGAGTAAAGGTAAGAAGGTTGTATCCGGAAAGGGTTACCTCGCACTTGTTCATACCTATCTTCTTGAAAGTAGGATTGATGAAATCGTATGACAGAGATACGGTCTTCAGACGGAGATACTTCGCATCTTTCTCCCAAAGATCTGAACCTGCATAGTTCTGCTCTGCATTCGCCCAGGTAGCTCGTGGATAGAGAGCATCCTGACTCTCATAGACTCCTGGTGTCCATGTGTTGTTCACATGGTATGAGAGAAGTCCACCCTGAGTGGTGTTGGATGAACAGTAGAATGGCTGACGGAACACATCGGTAATGTAACGGCTTACATTCCATGCACCTGTGAGCTGCATATTGAAGGTGAGACGCTTGTAGTTGAAACCGAGAGTGAGACCTGCCATGTACTCTGGGTCATCGGTATAACCATTGTCACGAGTCATATCGTTAGGGTCAATCTTTCCATCTCCGTCGAGATCCACATACACACAGTCACCTGGCTGCAAGTTGCTAATAAGCTGCTTAGGGAATGGGGTGCCGAAGGTCTGCTCATACTCAGCCTTGGTCTGCTCTCCCTCGTAATACTTCCAGAACTTATACATAGAACGGGCACCGATACGATGACCCTTTGCGAACATATAGGCGTTCTTCTGAGGCTCTTCCTTCATCTCGATGATCTCATTCTGGTTGTAAGAGAGATTCAACTTACCCCAGAAGCGGAAGTCCTTACCAATCTTGTCATTGTAACCGAGAGACAGTTCCCAACCCCATGACTTGGTCTCACCGGCATTGGTATATGGCATGGTGAAGCCGATAGATGAAGGTACGGTTGCATCGCGTACAAGGATATCTGTACGATGCTCACGATAGTAATCGAAGGTTGTCTTAAAGCGGTCGCCAAAGAAATACAGGTCGAAACCATAATCCTGCTTGAATGCCTTCTCCCAACCGATATCAGGATTGTTCTTGATAGACTCGTAAGCACCGGCTATGGAAGATGTTCCCTGTACGGTACCTGACTGGGCATTACCGAAGAGATAACCGTATGTATCTGCCCAGTTGGACATATTATTGACCAATCCATAAGAACCGGTGATATATGGGTCAGCAAGATACATAAATCGGATTCTGTCCAAAGTCTTATCATTACCTACGAGACCCCAAGAGGCACGGAGTTTGAAGAAAGAAGCTATCTTGGAAATTGGCTTCCAGAACTTTTCCTCACTGATAATCCAACCGATAGAACCTGCAGGGAAGGTACCGAAACGGCGACCTGGTGCGAAGTTCTCAGAACCATTGTAACCCACGTTGAACTCTGCCATATATCTGTTGGCATAGTCGTAAGTTACACGACCCACAAGACCTACGTAAGAACGAGGTACATCTGGATATGAACTACCAGAATAATAATACTGCTTAGACTGGTTGTAAAGCATCAGGGCATTCACGGTATGCTTGCCGAATACTCGTGAATAGTTGAAGCTACCCTCCAAGTACCAGTCACGTGCCTTACCCTGGGATGCGGAGTAAGAAGGATCGGTATCATTACCGTTCTGGCGATATACGATATAAGGAGTACCATCGGCATTGTAGATGACATTGCCCAGCTCATCGTACTGCACAAGTGGGTTGTAACTTGCCACCTGGCAGTTACCCTGCTTGTTGATTGTATAAGCTGAGTTGTAAGATCCCTTCGCCTTGAAACTCAGACCCTTAGTTATGAAATCCAACTTCTGGTCGAGCACGAGGTCCATCTGTATCTTGTTGATATTGGTCTGCATGAAACCCTTACCATAGTAACCCATACCGTCACCTCCTACAAATGGCAATTTCAATCCGTCAGTATAATCGGTAGTACAATAAACCAACTTGTTATCAATGATACCAGGACTTGAGAAAGGAGTAGCATAATAAATCTGCTTGATCAGACCTGCTGCACCTGAACCAGTATATGGCTTGTCGGCATTGCTCACATTACCAGCCACATTGAAAGACAATGTTGTAGTCTTGGTAGCCTTGAGGTCGAGATTAGAACGGTAGTTGAAGCGATGATACTGATAACCGAAGTCATAGTTAGCACCAAACTCCTTGAAGAGACCATCCTGAGAATAATAACCTGCAGAGATGAAGTACTTCACGCGGTCGGTACCACCCGAAATATTCAGGTTGTGCTGCTGCTGGAGCGTCACATCCTTCATGATATACTCTGCCCATCTCGTATTAGGGAAACGGATAGGATCAGAACCTGTAGCAAACTTCTGAATGATGGCATCAGAGAAACTCTTAGAGAATGGCTTCTCTGCCATATAGGCTTCCAAAGAAGAATACTTACCATTAGCAACCGCCAGATTTGCTGTCTGCCAATAGTCATTCTCAGACATCTGATTATAGAAATTGGCATACTCTAAAGAAGAAGCCTGCTCTACCATCTTGGTAGGTGAAAGGGCTGTCCAGGAAGTTGACACACTGATCTTCGCCTTACCTTGTGAACCGCGCTTGGTAGTAATCAGGACAACACCATTGGCACCACGAACACCGAACACGGCAGTCGCAGAAGCATCCTTTAATACGGTTACACTTTCGATTTCATTTGGGTCGATATCGGCCATCGTACGCTCTACACCATCCACCTGGATGAGAGGCTGTGAGTCTCCCCATGTAGCCTTACCGCGAACGAAGATTTCTGCAGCATCGCTACCTGGCTCACCGGAATACTGAACGGTAGTTACACCAGAAAGCTGACCACCCAGCACATTGTTGACAGAACCAACAGAAGTACGTACCAAGTCTTCGCTCTTTACGCTGGAAATAGCACCCGTCATGGTTACCTTCTTCTGTACACCATAGGCAACAACCTCAACGGTATTCAGAGAAACTGCACCAGAAGTCTTCATCTGAACTTTCATTCCTTCCTTGGCTGCCACGATACTTTCGTCGTAACCAATATAGGTAATCTTGAGTTTCTGACCAGGCTTGACGTTGATACTGAAGTTACCATCCATATCGGTAATAGTACCCTGTGATGCACTTCCGCCAACAACCAGTACGGTCGCACCAATCACTGGTTCGCCAGTCTCATCGACCACCGTACCCTTGACAGCCTTTGCCTGCTGCACGTTCTGTACCTCAGCATGAGCTTGCCCCCCCACGTAAGGGTTGAGCATAAGCGCTGAGCATACCAATGCAAATGGCAACACAGACTTTTTCATCATTTTGTTTTGTTTGCTCATATTTTATATAGGTTTTATATTCTGTCCAATCCCCTATATACCCAGAAGTCAATTTGCTTAATGACAGCTACAATATTCATCTGATAGCCTCAAATGCTATGGCAGAATGATTTTGAAATTGCATATAAGTTTCTTCTTCCTTTAGGCAACGAATAGGTTCATCTTGTACAAAGCTAATTAAGAATGCTCTTGTCTTAGTCGATCACTAATCTATTTTTTAGCTTACCACTAATCTCATTTTTAGTTGACCACTAATTAATTTTTAGTTGACCACTAATCCGCATAAGCTCTTGATTTAGTTTATTTCCAACTTCGTTTAAGTCTTGTTTTAGAATTATTTCGGTTGCAAAAGTACAGAATCGATTTATTTTGCTACCTTAAATTTTGATTATTAACCCTATTTTTTTGATAACAAACCTAAAATATCGAATTCTATTTCTTAAAATTGCTTATATTATTATATATAAATAGGTATATTAGAAACGATAATCATAGAAAAATTCTGCATTTCCTTTTTTTTTAGTAACTTTGCAAAGAAATAATTGACAACTACCATTCATAACGAAATATCTATGCAAACAAGTAAATATTTGCTCGCCTCAGAACGGGATGCACAATGGGGGCTCACCATCAGCACTATCGGATATGAGGTGATAGAGCCACACGACAGCTACCCTACCAAGGGACATGCTGACGGCTACTATTTTGATATCAACAAAGGCAGAACGCTGGAAGAATTTCAGTTGCTCTATCTGACAGAGGGCGAAGGTGTTTTCCAGTCAGCCCACTGCCCAGAGACCGTCATCAAAGCTGGCGACATCTTCCTGTTGTTCCCTGGCGAATGGCATACTTACCACCCTACTCAAGGAAAAGGATGGAAAAGTTATTGGATAGGATTCAAGGGAAGAAACATTGACGACCGAGTGAAGCATAAGTTCCTCTCTCCAGAAAAGCCAATCTATCACGTGGGGTTCAGCAACGAAATCGTCAACCTTTACGAAGAGGCACGACGCACTGCTCAGGAAGAAGCTGCATACGCCCAGCAAACCTTGGCAGGTATCGCCAACCATCTCATCGGCCTGATGTACTCCTTGGAGCGTAATATTGAATTGAATAAAGATTCAAAGCATGTGGATATCATCAATAAAGCCCGTCTTCGCATCCGCGAATCATTGGAAGGCAACCTTACCATTCAGGAGATTGCGCAGGAACTCGGCATCAGCTATTCTTCCTTCCGCAAACTCTTCAAGGAGCACACCGGTTTCGCACCTGCCCTTTACCAGCAGAATCTGAAACTGCAGAGGGCAAAGGAACTGCTTTCCACTACCGATGATAGCATCAAGGAGATAGCCTACCGCCTTAATTTCGAGTCGCCAGACTACTTCTCTTCAAAATTCAAGAGCCAGACGGGCATGAAGCCTTCCGATTTCAGAAACATGAACAGATAATTCAGAAAAACAGAACAGACTATATCAGAATCATAATAAAATACGTAACTAACATTTATCAACTCATAATTATCAAATGCTTATAGGCTGCTTGCAGAACTAAAGGTTCACAAGCAGCCTTGTCTTATTCCAGCCCATTGGATTATTCCCTTTTTATCCATACACCCCTTTAAGCCTCCCATTCTATAATCCTTCTTTCATCACTTCCCCCAAAAACATCCATCACTTCCCCAATTTTATACTGCCGCCAAATATCAAGGGCTGAAAATCAAAATCCCTTGTTGCATTTCACGATTTAGGTCTATCTTTGCACCGAAAATTTCAAAAAAGACTTTGAAGTAACACATAAGGAACTTCGGAATCAACAGAAATTAAACTTAGAAATCAATAACATTAAATTAGACTTAAAAACCTAACAAAATGGAACAAAAGAAATACTTCTTTGCAGTGGATTTAGGTGCCACCAGCGGAAGAACCATTATCGGTAGTTTATCAGATGGAAAGTTCAATCTGGAAGAACTGACACGTTTCGACAACCATCTCATCGAGACGGGCAATCACTTCTATTGGGACATCTATGCGCTCTATCTGGAAATCATCAAGGGCTTGAAACTCGTGGCTCAAAGAGGCATCAACATCCAGAGCATCGGAATCGACACCTGGGGATGCGACTTTGTATATGTGGGCAAGGACGGAGCCATCCTCCGCAACCCTCTCGCCTATCGAGACCCACATACAGTGGGCATGATGGAGAAATACTTCGACGAGCAAATCAGCAAGGAAAAGGTATATGAAAAGACGGGCATCCAGTTCATGAACTTCAACTCCCTCTTCCAGATATACGCTATGCGCAAGGCTGGCAATGTGGCTTTGGAGAATGCAGACAAAATACTCTTTATTCCAGATGCGCTGAGCTATATGCTTACCGGTAACGCTATCTGCGAATATACTGTAGCCTCCACCTCGCAGATTCTCAATCCGATGACAGGCGACCTCGACCAGGATCTTGTTGAGAGTCTCGGATTGAAGCGCGAACAGTTTGGAGAAATGACAGCACCTGCTACCATCATCGGCACACTCACCGAGGAAGTACAGAAGATAACTGGCTTGAATGCAGTACCTGTCATCGCTGTAGCAGGGCATGATACTGCCAGCGCAGTAGCTGCCGTTCCTGCCAAGAATGAAAAGTTCGCTTACCTCAGTTCTGGCACTTGGAGCCTCATGGGTATAGAGACTCAGAAGGCTATCATCAATGAACATAGCTATGAACTCAACTTCACAAACGAAGGAGGTATCGAGGGCACTACCCGATTCCTCAAGAATATCTGCGGCATGTGGATCTACGAGCGTTGCCGTAAGGAATGGAAAGATGCGGCAGCTGCTAATAACAGTGACCAGACTTGTCTGGGACATGGAGAACTGATTGCTGAAGCAATGAAGCAGCCAGCCTTCCAGAGTATCATCAATCCAGACGATGCTGTCTTTGCCAACCCATCCAGCATGGTAGAAGCTATCAAGCAATATTGTGAAAAGACCGGTCAGCATGTACCTGAGAGCTACGGCGAGTTCTGTCGCTGCATCTTCGAAAGTCTTGCCCTTCGCTACCGTCAGGTATTCACATGGCTCAAAGAATTTGCAGATTTCGATATCAACGTGCTCCACATCATCGGTGGCGGTTCTCTCAACCAATACCTCAACCAGTTTACAGCCAACAGTTGTGGCGTAACCGTACTGGCTGGTCCACAAGAAGGTACAGCTATCGGAAATATCATGCTGCAGGCTAAGGCTTCCGGCTTGGTAAAGGATATCTGGGAAATGCGACAAATCATCGCCAACTCTCTGGAGTTGAAGAAATTCGAGCCACAGGACAAGGATGCTTGGGATGCAGCTTACGAGAAGTTTTTAAAGGTAAAAAAGTAAAAAAGTAAAAAGGTAAAGAAAGAAATAAACAATAAAAGATTAACAATATAAAACTTAAAGACAATTATGAAAGCAGATTTGATTTTGAAGAATTACGAGATGGCAAAAGAGCGCTATGCTGCTCTGGGTGTAGATACCGACAAGGCTATCGAGACATTGGAGAAAACTCCTATCTCTCTGCATTGCTGGCAGGCTGACGATGTAGTTGGTTTCGAGCGTGGCGAGGCTGCTTCTGGCGGTATCCAGAGTACAGGTAACTATCCTG
>OIXY01000175.1_pt1 | contig 17570 bp, 21 predicted proteins | sample 1588051 | NCBI WGS metagenome assembly OIXY01 (sample SAMN03283247) | human gut metagenome | biome: human-associated habitat; material: feces | host: Homo sapiens | place: Peru | collected 2012 | reverse complement strand
CGGAGGCGGTGCAAATATTATTGGATAAGTATTGTTGCAACGAAATAGCCAATTTCAAGTTTGGAGAATTGAGAAAATCGAAGTTTGTGATGGTAGATAATATGGAATGGTTTAATGTTTTTGGGCTGATTTTTATTGCAGTCATTATGATACCCAATGTTGTATTTGCGATTAAGTGCAAAGATGGATTTGATAATAAGTGGAACAATAAATATGTTGAGGTCACAGAACAAGTAGGGAGATTGGGTTGTTTCGGATTCATGATAATCAATATTCCGGGAACTTGGTTCGGGTGGTGGTCTGACGAAGCATTTGCACTATATCTGATTGTAGATACCATATTGGTAATGCTTTATTGTGCTATTTGGATTATATGTTTTAAGAAAAACAGCGTTTTCAGAGCATTAGCACTTTCTATTATTCCTTCAATGTTGTTCTTATTTAGTGGGATTATGAGTAGGTCAGTGCTATTGATTATTGCATCAGTATTATTTGCACCAAGTCATATTGCGATTTCATATAAAAATGTAAAATGATATTTACAACTTCCAGTTTGCCGGGCAGACTGGTATCTAAAAAACACGAAAAAACGAGGAAACAGCCATGGTACTATATTTTTCGGGAACCGGCAACAGCCGGTATCTGGCGCGGCGCATTGCCGAAGGGCTGGATATGCCGCTTTACGACCTGAACGCCTGCATCAAGGCAGGGGATACCGCCCCGGTGCAGACCGGGCGGGACGTGGTGCTGGTGACGCCTACCTACGCATGGCGCATCCCCCGGGTGGTGTCGGAGTGGCTGGGCAAGACCGCGCTGACCGGGGCAGAGCGCATCTGGTTTGTAATGGATTGCGGCAGCGAGATCGGCAATGCGGCAGGCTATAACCGGCAGCTTGCGGCGCAAAAGCAGCTGCAGTATATGGGCACAGCCCAGATCATCATGCCGGAAAACTACATTGCCATGTTCAATGCGCCCCGGAAGAAGCAGGCACGGAGTATCGTGGAGCAGGCAGAGCCTGCACTTCAGAAGGTGCTGACCCAGCTCAGAGCCGGGCAGGAACTTCCTCCGCCGAGAGAAAACCTCTACGACTGCTTTATGAGCGGCCCGGTAAACCCGGTGTTCTATCGCTTCTTTGTAAAAGCCGATGCCTTCCGGGCAACGGACGCCTGCATCGGCTGCGGTAAGTGCGTGGAACTGTGCCCGTTGAACAACATCCGTCTGGAAAACGGCAAGCCGGTCTGGGGCAAAAACTGCACCCATTGCATGGCCTGCATCTGCTACTGCCCCAAAGAAGCCATCGAGTACGGCAAAAAGAGCAAAGGTAAGCCCCGGTATCACTTTGAAGCACTGGAAAAGCAGCAGGACGTATGAAGAAAAAAGGAAAAACGATTTGTGCGGTACGATGACGGAATTGGATTTCAGGGATTCATTATGTAAGGTGTCCTGTCCGGCATTGATCGTTTGTGGGGAAAAGGACAACGCAAACAAAAAAGCCTCAAAGGAACTTGCCGGTTATTTGAGCGATTCCCACTTCCATGAACTTCTGAAAGCAGGTCATGAAGCAAACATAGAACCTCCGGAGGAATTGGCAACAGTGTTACAGAAATTTTATGATAATGTCGAATAAACTACGATTCATCAAAGAAAGAGGACTGTAAAATGAACATCGAAGAACGGGCGGCACAGGCTGCCGCATGGAAAGCTACTGGACAGTGCAACTGTGCACAGGCGGTGCTGAAGGCATTTGAGGACAAGCTGCCGGTGGATGCCGACACCCTGATGAAGCTGGGCGCAGGCTATGCCGCCGGCATGGGCTGCATGGAGAGCACCTGCGGCGCACTGATCGGCGCTGTGATGGTGGCGGGCATCGTCACCGACGGCAAGGGCACACCCCGCATTTCCAAGGAACTGCTGCAAAACTTTCAGGAAAAGTGCGGTGCTACCATCTGCAAGGATCTAAAGGGGATAGAGAACGGCGCACCGCTGTGCCCGTGCCCGGAGTGCGTCCGCAACGCTGTTCTGGCACTGGGCGAGGTGCTGGGAGAGTAAGATGAAGAAGATCTTGTTTATTTGCCATGGCAGAACTCCATGACTACTCGCAATCCTCGGAATAATGGGGTAAACTGGGGCATAATTTGGCGTCCGCCGGGGGTGAGACTACCAGGAGACTACAAATAAACGACTTTAAATTCGGGAATGTAGGGGCAAGCGTTAATCGGGTTCTACTAGGTGACTACTACACTTCAAAATTAAAAGTTTTCTTTCCATAATATATGGATTTGTTCTCTTGCACCGCCCATGTGGAGACGGTGGTATTGATGTCAAAGGTACAGAAGTAAATAGTGTAAATAGCCTTAAAGTAAAGCATTTCCGGGTATTTGGACAACCTTCTGAGGGTTGCCTGGATACTCGGATTTTTCTTTTGCGGGAATACATCAACCGCCATTTTTCGAGGTCGAGTTGACAGGATAAAAATGGCGAAGGTTGAGTTGATAGAAAGACTTTGCGGAGGGTTGAGTTGATAGGAATGTTTGTGATGTAAATATTAATAAATATCATTAAATATTAGAAAACTATTGAAAAACAACTGGATTTAATGTATAATGATACTTGGAGTCTTATGCGTATTTCGTTAGTTACAAGGAGCGTAAACATGAAAGAACAATTTGACGATAACTATATTAATATCGAAGATGCAGCTCAGTACCTTGGAATTAAGCCAGTAACATTAAGAAATTGGATAAAAAAAGAAGATAATAATCTTCCGGCACACAAGGTTGGAAAGCAATGGAAATTTAAAAGGAGCGAACTTGATGCGTGGATAAACAGCGGAGACAGTGCGTTAGAATAAAGGTAGGTTAATGACAATGAGCATTTCAAATAAGCAATATAAATTTATAGATTTGTTCTGTGGTTGTGGGGGGTTAAGTCTTGGCTTTCGACAAGCAGGTTTTTTACCTGTTGCAGGAATAGATTTCAATGAATATGCGATACAGACATATCAGAAAAATTTTGTTGAGGCCCAAGGTATTTGTGCAGACATCCTCACGCTGAATGAGAAATTGATCAGAGAAAAAATAGGTAATTTATCCGACATTGATGTTATTGTTGGCGGTCCCCCTTGTCAAGGCTTTTCAAATGCCAATAAAAACTATGTGGAGGCGGATGACCCAAGAAATAAATTGTTTTTTGAATTTATGAAATTTGTGGATTTGGCGAAGCCGAAAGTAATTATTATCGAAAATGTACCACAGATAATAACAAAAGATGGAGGATATGCGAAGAAGCGAATTACTGAAATTTTCGAGGAAAGAGGATATGAAGTACGAAATGAAGTGCTTGATGCATCTAATTATGGTGTCCCCCAAAAGAGGTTGCGAAATTTCTTTATTATAACGAAGGGACAGCCATTTGACCTGTCTACTATTACAAAGAGTAAAGAGAAAGTTACCGTAAAGGATGCCATTGGTGAGTTGTATCAGTTCGAAGGTGGAAATGCCGAAGTAAGGACATTGAATTTTGCTCCTGTTACTCAGTATCAAATGTATTTGAGAAGCAAAGATAACACCGTGGTTAACCATGATATACATTATCCAGCAGTGATTCAGCAAAAAAGAATATCGTATGTTCCACAGGGCGGAAACTGGAAAGATGTTCCGGAAGAATTATGGATAACCTCCAGAACAACACAAAAAACCAGAAGCAATAGACATTCTTCAGCTTATAAGAGATTGAAGGAAGATGATTTTTCAGTAACAATTGATGCTGGGAATCAGCATAGCAATTACTACCATCCAATTTTCAATAGAATTCCGACTGTAAGAGAGGCTGCCCGTTTACAGTCTTTCCCAGATGATTTTGTTTTTGTCGGGACTATGACTGAGCAATACTTGCAGGTTGGAAACGCAGTACCGCCCCTCCTTGCAAAGAGTATAGCGGTTGCTGTGAAGGAGAGATTAGACCATGAAGAATAAAATAATAGATTTGTTTTGTGGTTGTGGTGGGTTGAGTTTAGGGTTTGAAAAAGCCGGATTCGAATCTGCATATGCCATTGATATGTGGCAAAAGGCAATTGATACTTATAATTATAATAGGGAGAATAAGGTTGCTGAATGCTTGGATGTACATGAGTTGACCGAAGAGAGACTTAGAGGCTTGAACGCCAATCATGAAATAGTCGGTATCATAGGTGGACCTCCTTGTCAGGAATTTAGCAAGGCTGGTGTACGTGATGTGAATGATCCTCGAAATCATTTGTATTTGGAATATTGTCGTATCGTTGAAACCGTAAAACCTGATTTTTTCGTATTGGAAAATGTTGCTGGTTTACTGAATCTATCTGGTGGGATGTTTAAAGATGACATAATCAAGCGTTTTGGTGGGTTGGGATACCATGTTGAATATAAGGTTGTATGTGCTGCAGATTATGGTGTGCCACAAAACAGGCATAGGGTGTTTTTTATTGGCATGAGGAACAAGCCATTTGTGTTTCCAGAAAAATTAGACACCATCGTTACAAGTAAAGATGCCATTTCTGATTTGGACTCTTTAACTTTAGAAAATGGTACGGATAATCTTCATGCATATGCCACATTACCTCAAAACGAGTACCAGAGGATGATGCGTGGTTCTCTAACGGAAGTTGCTAATCACCAAATTACTGTTCATACTCAACAAACGATTGATATCATCAGTATGGTTCCAGATGGAGGCACCATATATGATTTGCCTGATGAGTATTGGAATATTAGAAAATTTCGAAAGGGATTTGAAAGAATGCCAAGTTTCAAGCCTTGTCACACAGTTGATACTGGGCACAGAAATTATTTCCATTATAAAGAAAATAGAATCCCGAGTGCTCGAGAAAACGCAAGACTTCAATCATTCCCAGATGATTACGTATTTTTAGGGAATAAGACTGATCAGTACAAGGAAATTGGAAATGCAGTTCCACCGCTCCTCGCGTATAGTATTGCCAAAGCGATAATGGAACAATTGTAAGGAGGTTTCTATGGATATAGTTATATCAAGTCCGGGATCACCAGGAACAAGTTTTACGGATAATGTTAAAGATCAGATAATAACATTTTTCGACGCTCTATGCGAACACGAAGATTTCGATTCCGCCGGAGATTTGAGACAATATCTTGAAGAAAAATATGGTTTTAAACAATCGTATACAAGAAACATTCTTGCGTTTCTACAAAACTGTGGGATAGTTAACTACCAGAATCTTGAAGTGTTTGAGAATGACAAATTTTTTACAAATATTGGAAAGGCGTATGTAGATATCCTTAAATGCATAAAAACAATGAGCGGACAAGAAGACGTCGATGAAGTTGTATTAGCGAAGTTGCAATCAATTGAGAAGATTATATATTTTCAGTGTCTAGTGTTGATGATGAAAAACAAGGATTGCAACTATGCGCAGGATTTTTTTGATGTGCTACGATTTGTAGACTGCTATGGAAGTATTAATTTAACCGAATATCTATTAATTCAATATGAAAGAGAACATTGTGAGGGAGATTACATCACGGAAATGGCTGATATTGTTAATCAATATCGACGGAAAGAAATGGAGATTAATGTTAATACAAAAACTAAAAATGATGAAAAGGGTGCTACAAAAAGCGTAAACTCATTTCCGTATGTTAATGGTAATTTTTCAAAGGCTGGCGTGTTCGTAAAAGATGATTTTGGTCGCTTTCTTTTTAACATGAATAGATATGCAGAGATACAAAGTGCAATTAGGGAGGTAAGCGCAATATGGCAGAATTCAGTGCAGTAGCGAGAACTGCAATCATTGATAACCTAAAGGATATTAAAGAAAGGTTGAATCTTGATTTGGGAGAAGGCTTAAATGTGGCAACAGAGTCTTATGATGATATTCTGAACCACAATCTATATGGTATTCACATTAAAAATAAAAATGATGCACTGTCTGAAGTACACCCGCACATCAGTATTGGATGGTCCAAGCTTGGTGACCTTTCTGGTGTTAGCTCTATTGAGGAATTAGGTGAAAAGTACGATCAAGAATGGCCAGATGCAAAACCTCGTTCACGAGGACAGAATATTGGTCAGATATGGAGATTCTGCAATGATGTTCAGATTGGTGACTATGTTATCTTTGCCGAGAGTGATGTATTTCATATCGGCAAGGTAACTTCTGATTATTATTATAACCCCAATGAATATGAGGAGCAGAATACAGACTATAAGAATAATCGGAATGTAACTTGGTTAAAGACCAATATCCCTCGTTCTGAATTGTCACAAGCTTTTCATCTTTCATTGAGAACAGCAATGTCCATTTGGACGTTGAACGACTATAAAGCAGCGGTTGTTGCATTATTGAATGGAACATATGTAAAAGACCTGCCTCTGGAATCAGAAACTTCTGATGCAGAGTTAGAGGATGGCTTAAAGAGCTGTTTGGAAGTTAATCTTTCTTCGAGAACTAGAAAGAAGCATCCACTTAATTTCATTATTTACGGTGCGCCTGGAACAGGAAAGACATATTCTACTGCGGAGTATGCACTGGCTATCATTGAAGATAAGTCGCGTAAAGAAGTTCAGTCAGAATACTCGAACCGTAAAGAGTTGATGGATAGCTACAAAAAGCTAGTTAAAGAAGGGCAGATTGTTTTTACTACATTCCATCAAAGCTATGGCTATGAAGAATTCATCCAGGGGTTACGCCCTGACACTAATGCTGAAAACATGACATTTAAAACAGTGGACGGCATTTTTAAGCGCGTGGCAGACGTAGCTCTCAACAATCCTGACAAAGATTATGTCATTATCATTGATGAGATTAACCGTGCGAATATATCAAAGGTGTTCGGAGAACTTATTACACTGATTGAAGATGATAAGCGTTGGGGTGAAATCAACCAGTTAAGCGCTACACTTCAGTCGGGAGATCCTTTTGCAGTACCAAACAACCTATATATTTTAGGCACAATGAATTCAGCGGATAAATCCATCTCTTTGATTGATGCAGCTCTTCGTAGAAGATTTTCATTTATTGAACAGAGACCGGAAAGTGCCTTGGTTCAGAATCAGACATTGCGTTCCGTTCTTGAAGAAATGAATCTTCTACTTGCAGAAAAGTTGGAGAGTACAGATCTTCTTGTTGGCCATTCGTATTTCATGAATAAGACAGAAGAAGATTTGTGCGATATCATGAATAATAACGTAATTCCGCTGTTATACGAATACTTTTATGACCAGAGAAAGCGGGTAAAAGCTATTATTGAGGACGTGATTTCGAAGTCCGGGGTATCGATTGAAATCGATGACAACGCAATTGGTCGTTTAAGAGTTAAAACAATAGAGGGTGGTGCGGATGATTCTGAACAGGTATGAGTTTACTGAAATAAAGAATAGTGACTTACCTGGAGATTGGCAATCACAGACAAGCCTAGAAGAATTTCGAGAGTTTCTTCAACAAAACTGGGATCAAAGATCAGTATTTTACAATGATGATGATAAAGAGAAAAAGCAACAGTTTATTGAGTTTATTGGTTCTGGTAGTGTTAGGACAAAAAAGTATATTGGCACTATTGTCTTTAAAGGTGAACAGCTGAATATCTTCCCACGCGTTTTTAAGGAGTGTCCTTCGGATTATGCTGCAGACAATCTAACCACAAAGTATCTTATGAGCAATTTGGTTAAGTGGATAGAATACTGTAACAAACTGAATTATCCATATTTGAATATATCCAGCGAATTGAATGATTCTGAGGATTTGAAGGAACTCTTTATTACGCTATATATCAATTATGTACGCTTAGCTATCGAGCGAGGTGTTTACTTTCGGTATGTTGATGAAACTGAAGATTGTTCAAGCATTAAGGGCAAGTTTGATATTAAGGACTACTTTTTGAGAAAAATCCCAAATGGACAAACAGCTTCTTTTCGCTGCACCTATTCAAAATTTGAGTTCGATAACCAGGTAAATCGCATCATCAAGTATACATGTAAACAGCTTTATAAGATAACAACACAGAAGAATCAGCGAGAACTTAGACTGATTCTTTCACGATTAGATGAGGTATTGGATGTTCCTTGTAGCCCTCACGACTGTGATGGCATACGACTAGGAAACATGAATAAGAATTATGCTATCATAATCAGCATGAGTAAGATGTTCTTGATGAACAAAATGTCTGGATATTCCATCGATACCAACGAAACATTTTGCTTCTTATTCCCTACAGACTTGTTATTCGAAGGTTTTATTGGCGGATTCATGAAGGAAGTCCTTGGGGAACACGGAGCAAAAGTAAGACTACAGGAAAGCAAATCCCGACTTGTGGAACGTATAGTATACAATGGAGTAGAAACAGGCGCTGCATTTACAATGCGACATGATATTCTTGTCGAATATTTAGGTAAGCTGATTATCTTAGACACCAAGTATAAAGAAGTATCTAGATTTGATGGAAACCCGAAGTACGCTGAGAGAATTAGTGAAGAGGTTAAGCAACAAGATCTCTATCAGATGGTTACATATGCTTGGAAACGCGGGGCTAAGGATGTATTTTTATTATATCCAATGTATAGAAATGAAGATATTGAGCCAGATTTTCCATATGCTATATGCGAGAGCCCTACGGGCAATATTACTATTCATTTCATTCGACTACCGTTCGTTTTCGAAGCGGATGAAAATAGAACAGAGCAAAAACTGACAAACATCATTAAGCAGATTTTTGAAATTGTATAGGAGGAAAATTGATGGCAGCAAAACGCTCATTTGCTGAATATGTAAAAAAGAGATTTGATAATGATTTCTGGGCGGCTGCCGAAAGCTTCTTGGATACCAACCTCGATTCACTTGGGATTGAAGTAAGGCGAATCCACCGCGCCGGAGAAACAGAAATATCCGATGTTAAAGTAGAACATGTGTGGGTCGAGGACAAGCCTGGCATGGAGATACACTTTGATGTAGCTGTGTCGATATGGTTTGAAACCCACGAGGGTGATTACCACTACGATGATTATGATGAGAACATCGTATGGATAATGATTCATTGCCGAGGTGACCTGGACAAGAATCTGGATGATTTCGAGATTCTACAGGTATCGAAGTATGATGGAAAAAACCTTGTGCGAAATCCGATGGATGATTCCCTAGTCCCTATCATTCCGTATGACAAGTTGGAAACAGTAGCCAATGAGATTTTGAAGGAATACTTCCCGGAAGCATTGCGTGTGCCGATGAGAGGTCAAGCTGCTGTTTGGGTTGATCCTACAGTCCTTGTTGAACGAATGGGGTTGAAAATTAAGAGTCAACATATCCGCAGTGACTCATCGGTGTTCGGTCAGATATATTTTGATGATACCGATACAGAAATGTACGATGCAGAAACAGACGAAGATGCACCTGTTCATATTGAAGGAAGAACGATTGTAGTAGATCCGCAGATGTATCTTCTTCGCAATCTTGGTTCGATAAACAATACAATCATCCATGAGTGTGTCCATTGGCATAAGCATCGAAAGGCATTCAGACTGGAGCAGTTGTTTAACGAGACTGCATCTCATATAAGTTGCGAGGTGTTGGGAGACGCCAGTTCTGGGATTTCAAGTAAATCCACACATTACATGGAGACACAAGCGAATCAGCTTGCTCCAAGAATCCAGATGCCGAAAGAACCATTCTCTATAAAGGCGAAGGAATACATAGCCCATTATATGAGACAGACTGGTGCAAAACACCCAGTCGATGTCATGGAAATGGTAATTTGTTCTCTGGAACAGGATTTTGGCGTTTCCAGACAGGCAGCAAAAATCCGATTGGTTGAACTTGGTTTTGAAGAGGCTATCGGAACATTCACTTTTGTGGATGGTCACTACGTTAAGCCGCATGGGTTCAAAAAAGGTTCGTTGAAGTTGAATCAGACTTTTACGATAAGCGCCCAGGATGCGGCAATTGAACGTTTTGTAAACCTGGATCTTAGAGAAAAGACTGAGAATGGTGATTACCTTTTTGCAGAGAACCATTTTGTTTATAATGCTCCTTTGTATGTTCAATATGGAGTTGACGGGCGTCTTGAACTGACAGATTATGCCCGTTCACACATGGACGAATGCTGTCTCGTATTCGACCTTTCAATCAAGAGCAAGGTTTCCTCTGAGTATTACACAATATGTTTTCTGAATAGAGAACCGAGTGATATCACATTTGAGATTAAATACCACAACGGATATGAGAATGCTCCCCAGAAACGCCAGATTGAATGCCGAAAAAAGCAACAGGCAGAATGGATGGAAATTCGTAAGCAGATGACAGATGACCCTGAGCAGTGTGTGGATTTGCTCCTGGATTGGAGAAACATGAAATATACTGAACTTGCGGATGCAATTGATATCAATGAGCGTACAATACGGCGAACTGTTAAGGGCGAAACATCACCCAAAGTGGAAACTGCAGTACGTATCTGCTTTGCATTACACCTTCCTCCTACCATCAGTGAGAAGCTGTTGGAAGTGCTTAGCTGCAAGTTGAAACCTACAGATCCGAATCATCAGTGGATCAAAGAGGCATTGTATCTGAAATACCCGGAGCCCTATGATGCTGTCTGCGAGTGGCTGCTCGATTATGGCGTAGAATTATAAATTTTTCAAAAGATTTTTTCAAATAACGGACATTTAATGTCCGCTATTCGAGGAGGTGATTTTGTGGGTTACACTATGACAGAGTTCATAGATAATAGGCTGGATCACTTTTTCAGCAACCGAAGCCTATACAATCTATCCCCTTTTAACATCGAAGACCTCCGAGACTGCATTCTGCTTGAGATTATCAAGGATGCATACTATGAGGCAGGTAAAAAACAATCATTACGTGCAAACCGTGGTTCGGATGCTGATGATCTGCGAATGCGTGACAGCAGATGGATGGCCTATGCCCAGCATTACAGAACACTCCAATACGAACGTGTTAAGGAAACCACGGATATCGAAATCCCAGAATTGCTGCCGGACGATGTAGAATCTATGCCAGGGAAACTCGAAGGACACAAAATCACAGAGATGCAGTATTTTGAGTTGAACACAATGGCTGATATTCCGATTCTCAAGTCCATCATTAACAAGCGCATATGTGATGTGAAGAAAATCTCTAACGATGAATTTATCCGTGGAATGGGAGAATATGATAGACTTGTAGCCCATCTTATTGATTTATTGGAAGGTGACGATGAAGATGTGATTTTTGCTACCATTGCATTGTTTACTTTGGAATGGAAGTACAATATTGAACTTTTCTATAACTGTGCAGTGGAGGCCGAGAAACACAAAATCACAGATGTGCCTGTCCATAAGTTAGCAACACTGTGTGCCGAATTATCTATGCCTCTTCCATATGACTATGATCCGTTTACGCGTCCCAAGATAATGCATACAGAAAGCAGATTTGTTCTTCACCGTCTGGACTTGGTGCCGTATATGTACTCCGAGCCGGATGAAGTATGGAAAGAAGTGCAGGATAAATTTTTGCATTACTTCATTGCAAAATACTATATAACTCGGGAAATTATACACAAATGGTCTATGCCAGAGTATTTTGTGACACATATTTCAAGAGATAAGTGGGCGGCGTTTTTCCGAGAACACTATGACATTCGAAAGATATACAAGCCAAAAGAATGGACTAATAAAAGAATACGCTATGTGAGAAAGATAATTGAAGGTATGGTTAGAAATGCTCCGGCACCGAAGCTATAATCCCGTTTTTCCCGATTTGCGTTCTTAATACCGAAACTGAAAATTTTCTAGAATAGAGTCAGAACATGAGAGAAATCTCATGTCCTGGCTCTTATTTTTTTGCTCAGAGGAGCGGACATTCGATGTCCGTTTTAAAAAAAAAATAAGGTGCTATTTTAATAGTAGAAATGCAGAAATGCTTTCTGAAAACAAATTAATATCACAGGCCTGAATTACGTAATAGGGCGTGGGATACATCATATTGACCTCCGCTGCGATAAGCAGTGGAATGTGCAATTTGGAGTACCCCCGATTTCCTATACACTTTTTTAGGCATACCAGGGTCGGAGGCTTCAAAGGTACCGGCCTCTATTTTGTCCCTACGCCCGACTGCGACCAGACAGAAAGGCAGGGACTTTATGCGAAAGTTCAAAACATCTGAAGACAACAGAACAAATTACATCTATTACTTCAATGATGGCAGCAAGTGCGTCATCACTCCAGGAGAAGACGGAGAAAACACAACCATCATTGCACAGCTTCATGCAATGGACGATGAACAACTTGATGCTGACCGCCGTGAGGAGTATCACTGCCCGGTTCATTACCAGGCATACTCCGATGGCGAAGGTGAAGATGCGGATGACCGCAACCCTTACTTATGCGATACAACTGCAGATCCATTGGAGCAGATGCTTGCCTCCATCAATGAGCAGGAGCATTCCGAAAAGCTGGACAGGCTCAAGGCAGCACTTACCACATTGACTGACCTGCAGAGAGACACCATTTATAAAAAGTTTTACCGCAATATGTCCAACGTGGATATTGCAGCGGAAGAAGGTGTGTCCGAGGCAGCTATCCGTAACCGACTGAAAAAGATTTTCGCAAACCTTGCGAAAAAAATCTAAGAAATGGGGGTTCGATTCCCCCGTTTCTTTCGCATATGGACAGAGGGAAACAACAAAAGACCCTCGGAAAGGAGCCGATGCAATGAAACACAAAGTATGTATCAACATTGCAAAACCCGGCGGTACACCGACCCCGGTAGTAAGAAGCGGTACGGTGCAGATTCGAAAGCGTCTGCTCGACTTCCTCTTTGGACAGCAAGTCAATGTTCTTGTCCTGTTCCCCAGTGACTCGGTGCAGACTGTCGAGATCCGAGAACTGAAGGAAGGAGGTAAGGACCGTGACTAACAATCAGAAGTATAACTTATTTCTTGATGCGGTGAGAATCATCCGCTCCCTGGCTGATGTGTTCGAGGCAATCGCAGATACCTACAGAGATGCTACTGTAGTAGAAGCCGATGCCAAGGTCATTGATGCACAGGATGTAAAGGAACTTCCTGCTGAAAAGGAAGTAACCATGGAAGATTTCCGTGCCGTTCTGGGTCAGAAGAGCCAGGCTGGTATGACTGCCGAGGTGAGAGAACTCATCAGAAAATACGGCGGCACCAGACTGTCAGATATTGACCCGGAACAGTACAAGGCACTTATCGCAGAAGCGGAGGTGTTAGGAAATGAGTAAACATGCTTTCCTTTCTCCTTCCGGGTCACACCGCTGGCTGAACTGCACACCAAGTGCGATGCTTGAATCCGAGTTTCCGGGCGGCAGCAGTTCAGCCGCCGAAGAAGGAACCGCAGCCCACGCATCTACCGTCAGAGCCTTATCACCATGACGGAGATGCAGAAGCTGATGGGCAAGAAACAATTTGAACAGATCCTGGGTGACCTTATCGTAAAGCCCCAGGGTAAGCCGACCTTAGTTCCGGTAACGGACAAGCGTCCGGCAATGAACGTAACAAACGCCAATAACGAATTTAAACAGGAGGATTAATATCATGGCTATTTCTAAAACAAAAGTTATCACAGGTGTAAACACTCGTCTCTCTTATTTTCACGGCTGGGAACTTACCAGCATCAACAACGGACCTGAGAGATACTCCGTTTCTGTACTTATCCCTAAGTCTGACACCGAAACAGTGAAGGCTATCAACGAGGCTATCGATGCCGCAATTGAAGAGGGTGTTGCCAAGTTCGGCGGCAAGAAGCCTAACAAGGCCGCTATCAAGCTTCCTTTGCGTGACGGTGATACCGAGCGTGATGATGAGGCCTATAAGGGTCACTACTTCATCAATGCCAACAGCACGACTCCGCCTCAGATTGTGGACAAGTATGTGAAGCCTATCCTTGACCGCAACGAAGTATACTCCGGCTGCTATGCCCGTGTGTCTCTGAACTTCTATGCGTTCAACAGTAACGGCAACAAGGGCGTGGCATGCGGCTTGGGCAACATCCAGAAGATCCGTGACGGTGAAAGCCTTGGCGGAAGAAGCTCTGCAACTGACGATTTCAGCACTGTGGCTGATGACGATTTCCTTTCCTAACCATATAATCTGGCGGGCGGTGGTGCTACCACCGTCTGCCCACATTGAATAACGAGGTGAACGTAATGAACGAAGTATATGAATTTATGAAACAAGTCGATGTGATAGTCCTTTTCTGCCTGATCTACGGTCTTGCCATCAATGGTATCGTATGGGCAGTGTGCGAATTTTTCAGATTTGTGATCAAGAAGGCAAAAGCTTTTATTACAAAACACAAAGAGAAAAAGGCTGCATATGAGGATGATGTAACGGAGTAAAGATGACGGGCGGCGGAGGATATTCTTCTGCCGCCTTTGTCATAGAAAGGAGCAGCTATGCAGTATTTAAGCATTGATATCGAAATATACTCCAGCGTGAATCTGCAGAAAGCCGGAGTTTATAAATATGCCGAGAGTCCTGACTTCGATATCCTTCTGTTCGGTTACAGTGTGGATGGCGGAGCAGTCCAGGTCATAGACCTTGCCTGCGGCGAGAAGATTCCGGCGGAGATTGTGGATGCCTTGTCGGACGAATCGGTTATCAAGTGGGCATTCAACGCACAGTTTGAGCGTGTATGCCTGTCGAATTATCTTGATACCTGGCTTTCTCCTGACAGCTGGCACTGCACGATGGTGTGGTCGGCAACACTCGGTCTGCCATTGTCCCTGGAAGGGGTGGGGGCAGTTTTGGGACTGGAGAAGCAGAAACTAACCGAGGGAAAAAATCTCATCAAATACTTCTGTGTTTCCTGCGCCCCTACCAAGACCAATGGCGGCAGAACCAGAAATCTTCCACAACACGATATGGAAAAGTGGGAGCAGTTCAAGGCATATAACCTGCGTGATGTGGAAACCGAGATGAGCATCCAGAAGAAGCTGTCCCGTTTCCCTGTTCCTGATTTCATTTGGGATGAATACCATCTTGATCAGGAAATCAATGACCGCGGCATCGGATTGGATATGACGCTTGTGGAGCAGGCTATTGCTATCGACAGCACCAGCCGCCAAAACCTCACGAAGCAGATTCAAAATCTGACCGACCTTGACAATCCCAACTCTGTGACACAGATGAAAGGGTGGCTTTCGGATAACGGACTGGAGATGGATACCCTTGGCAAGAAGGCTGTGGCAGAAACACTCAAGACTGCACCAAAGCACCTGGCGGATGTTCTTTCCCTCCGTCAGCAGCTTGCCAAGAGCAGTGTGAAGAAATACACCGCTATGCAGACAGCGGTGTGCAAGGATTCCAGAGCAAGAGGAATGTTCCAGTATTACGGTGCCAACCGAACCGGCCGATTTGCCGGGCGCATCATCCAGCTGCAGAATCTTCCGCAGAACCATACGTCAGACCTTGCAGATGCCAGGGCACTTGTCCAAAGCGGTAACTACGACGCCCTGGAACTTTTGTATGACGATATCCCGGATACGCTTTCACAGCTGATTCGCACAGCCTTCGTTCCCCAGGATGGCAGGAAATTTATCGTAGCAGACTTTTCTGCCATTGAAGCGAGAGTCCTTGCCTGGTTTGCAGGTGAGAAATGGAGAATGCAGGTATTTGCTGATGGCAAGGACATTTACTGCAGTTCGGCAACGCAGATGTTTGGTGTTCCGGTAGAAAAGTATGGCATCAACGGTCATCTCCGCCAGAAGGGTAAGATTGCGGAACTGGCGCTTGGTTACGGCGGTTCGGTCGGTGCGCTCAAGAGTATGGGTTTTGGAGATGGGACTTACCGAAGAGGAACTTCAGCCGCTGGTGAGCGCATGGAGAAATGCCAATCCGATGATTACGGCTCTGTGGTGGGATATCGACAGAGCGGTGAAGAACACGGTCAGAGAACACATTCCAACTGAAGTGGCAGGACTGAAGTTTACCTATGAGAGCGGATTCCTTTTCATGAGACTTCCTTCCGGCAGACGGCTTGCCTATGTGAAACCACGCATGGGAATTAATCAGTTTGGCAGTGAATTGGTGACCTATGAAAGAGTGGGTGCTACGAAAAAGTGGGAGCGTCTTGAAAGCTATGGTCCGAAGTTTTGTGAGAATGCCATCCAGGCAATCGCGAGAGATATCCTGATGTATGCCATGGAACATGAAATCGGTATTGCAAAAAAGAGACAGCAGACTATCAGATGGTTTGACAGAAACTGCAAGGAGGTTACCCATGATTGATTTTACCCTTTATACCGCAAACTGCTGCGGTGACAGTTCCAACTGCGTGTATCCCAATAAGACTCATATTACGGACTTGGCATCTTTCGTGGCTGCCATCAAGCAGGATCATGTGTGTGCCATCTATAAGAAACTACCGCAGCAATGACAATTTCCTTGAAACGGATGTCCTTCCGATGGATTGTGACAATGACCACTCCGATGATCCGAAAGACTGGGTCTATCCCTTGGACGTGGTGATGGCATTCCCGGATGTTTCCTTACTTGTCAGCTATAGTCGCAACAACATGAAGGTCAAAAACGGCAAGGCGGCAAGACCAAAGTTCCATGTGTATTTCCCTATCCTGACCATGACAGATGGAAAATCCTATGCGGAACTGAAGAAACGCATCCAGGAGTTCTTCCCGCATTTTGATGCGGATGCCCTGGGTGAGGCTCGTTTCCTATACGGCACCGATTCACCGGACATTGAAGTATATGACGAGGCAAACCTTTTTAGAGGGGTTGCATAATGGCCGTCATATTCCTGATGCGGAAGATGCAGAGCTGATTACTCGATTTGAAATGCAGATATTCTGCCCGGATATTCTGATTACGAACTATTCTATGCTGGAGTATATGCTTCTACGTCCAAGGGAAGCGAAAATCTGGCAGGATACAAAAGAGTGGCTTGAAGAAAATCCGTCGAATAAGTTGTTATTCGTGATAGATGAAGCCCATATGTACCGGGGGTCATCTGGCGGCGAGGTGGCACTTTTAATTCGAAGACTGTTTCATAAATTGGGAATTACAAGAGATCGGGTACAGTTTATTCTTACAACAGCCAGTATGCCAGATCGAGATCAGAAAAACAATTTTTTGGATACGGCACAGCCAGACAACGGAAGATTGTATGTTGATCTCTCGCGTGTAAGGCCGCGTTTTGATGTATCACATGCTTGGTATCGGTGTGAGCAGTGTTCGGAGATGACACCGTATCTGTTGCGTGGAAAATACATTACATAAACTTCAAGATTATGTTGCAGTAAATTCAATAAATCAGTATCATGTGAATATCTGCCGCAGCCCTATGGCGGAATTTGTGATGAAGGACTTGGTGGAAAAAGCCGGGCTTTCCGCACAGTTTGAAATTGCCTCGGCGGCCACAAGCACCGAGGAAATCGGCAACACGGTCTATCCGCCTGCCCGGCGCAAGCTGGCAGAGCACGGCATCTCCTGCGCTGGCAAGACTGCCCGGCAGATGACCCGGCGGGACTACGAGGCCTACGATTATCTCATCGCCATGGACCGCAACAACCTGCGGAATATGGTGCGGTT
>OIXY01000173.1_pt1 | contig 17790 bp, 16 predicted proteins | sample 1588051 | NCBI WGS metagenome assembly OIXY01 (sample SAMN03283247) | human gut metagenome | biome: human-associated habitat; material: feces | host: Homo sapiens | place: Peru | collected 2012 | reverse complement strand
TTTCATTTTTTGAATAAACAAGTTTATTGCCTGCAACTGCAAGTCCGTCAATGGTTTCAGCAGGTTCTTCGCCTTTATAAATAAGTTCGCCCTGACGGTTCGGCCAGTCAAATTTATAAATGCGCGGAATAAAACTCTGGCTCAAATAAATATCAACATAAGAAGTTCCGTATTCATCCTGAACAAGAACCGGAAGAATATCCGCAATTTCGTCAGGGCTCGTAAGGTTCGGCATCATCTCAAAACCTTTTGCCACATCAATCCACACAGGACGGGCGGCATCCGGCTTTATATAGGAAAGGCCAAAAATGGGATGGCTCATAAAAACAACAAGCTCTGTCCCTGTAGAACCATCGCTAAGCGTAACCGGCATTGAGCCGACCGCGCATGCCTTTACACCAGGTGTAGCCATGCTCATTGAACCAAGATTTTTCCAGTTCCGTCCGCCGTCCCGAGACAAATAAACGGAATCTTTTGTGGCTGTAACAAGCTGCTGCGGATTCAAGGGATTTGCGCACAAATCTTTTAATGTCTGAACCCGGGTTTCAAATTCAGTATTTTGTCCGTCATAATTTTTTATTGTAGACAGCGGCAAGCCGGAATTTCTGTATTCAAAAATCTCAAGGTCGGAACTAAAAAGAATTCCCTTGCTGGTGCGGAAATACCAGTTTTCAATTATTTTTCCATCTTCGGAAGGAATTTCCGTGCGCACAATCTGTTCAACAGAGCCTTCGGTCCAAACCGGAAAAAATGAGTTTCCTCTCGAAAGCTTAAAAAGACCCTTGCTCGTTCCTACAATAAAAATTCTGGATTCACCGTTCGGAGAAACTTCTTCCGCCGCTTTTGATTTTTCCTGCATTTTATACAAAGGTTTCGCCTGTTTTGCGCATAACGCTGTTAAAACAAAAAAAGATGCCATAAAACAAAATACGTATTTTTTCATACATAGTTCATCGGCTGTTCCGCCCTTCGCTAACGCTCACCGTCCTCGGCTGCCATTCGGGCATCCTGCGGTCGGCAAGGGGCTCCATAGCCTCACGCTTAAAACGCTTGATTTTCGGCTATTTCGGAGTTATACTCCAAATTAGTCGGATTACACAAAAGGGGGCTTTATGTATATAAACCGTCACATTCTGCCATATTTGCACAGAATGAAAAAACAGTTCAGAGTTCTCTTAATTATCGGTTCCCGTCAAGTCGGAAAATCTACTTTGCTAAAAGAAAAACTTCTCCCGGATTATGGATATGTTACCCTAGATGATTTTACAGAACTTGGATTAGCGCAAAAAGATCCAGCTCTGTTTTTCAAAAATCATCCGCTTCCTGTTATTGTTGACGAAGTACAGCGAGCCCCAGACCTGTTTTTGCAAATAAAGCTTCTTGCAGACGGCACAAAAAATAAAGGACAATTAATTCTTACAGGGTCACAAAGCTATAGGCTCTTGAGTAAAGCGGCAGATTCTTTGGCAGGACGTGTTTGCATCATCAATATGACATCTCTTTCGCTTAGAGAAAAATACGAAATTGATTTTAACACAGAATTCTTACCGACATCTGAATACATCGAATCTCGAAAACAAAAAATAAAGCCATATAAAAACTTATGGAATCATATATGGCGTGGAAGTATGCCGGAGCTGGCAGATGAGTCAATCGAATGGGAACCATTTTACCGCTCGTACATAAGGACATATCTTGACCGCGATGTGGCGGATATAATAAGCCAGAAAAATCTGGTAAAGTTCCATAACTTTATGCAGTGCCTTGCAGCTCGGGTTGGAGAACTGTTTAACGCAGATTCCATCGCCCGTGATGTTGGCGTTACAAGCAAAACAATTTCCGAATGGACAAGCATCCTTGAATCTTCCGGTGTAATCCGTCTTTTGCAGCCTTATGAAAAAAATGTATCCAACAGAGCCGTAAAAACTCCAAAAGTCTTCTTTATGGATACAGGCTTGGTCTGCTTTTTAGTAGGCTGGTCTTCTGCAAGTGTAGCAATGAACGGCGCAATGTCGGGCAGTCTTTTTGAAAACTTTGTTGTAAGCGAAGTAATCAAATCATATTACAACGCCGGCCACGAAACCGAAAAAATCTATTTTTACCGCGACAAAGACAAAAAAGAAATAGATTTGATAATCGAAAAAGACAATATCCTCTACCCAATCGAAATCAAAAAATCAGCCCGTCCAACAATAGACATGGCAAAGCATTTCTCTGTCCTGTCTAAAATCGCTGGAGTTTCTGTTGGTCAGGGCTGCATTATTTGCCAGTGCGATAATCCTCTGTATTTGAGCAATGAAGTTATTTCGCTGCCGGTTGAGTATGTGTGAGGAGGGATGGGGTGGAAGAGTGGAAAGAATATAAACTATCAGATATCTGTGATTATGGAAAAGACAGAATTGAAGTTTCATCACTAGATAATTCAAATTATATCTCAACAGAAAATATGCTTCCAAATCGTGCTGGTATAACAACAGCCACAACATTACTAACAGGTGAATATACACCAAGCTTCGAAATTGATGATGCTTTAGTTTCTAACATTCGACCTTATTTTAAGAAAATCTGGAAAGCAACTTTTTCAGGTGGATGTTTTGCTGATGTTTTAGTATTTAAAGCAAAAGAAAATGTTTCCAAAGAATATTTGTATTATGTTTTAGCTGATGATGAATTCTTTAAATACAGCATGACAACATCAAAAGGAACAAAAATGCCACGTGGGGATAAAACTTCAATAATGAATTATCCTATAAAACTTCCCCCTCTCCCCACCCAGCAAAAAATCGCCGCCATCCTCTCATCCCTCGACGACAAAATCGAACTGAACAACAAAATAAACACCAACCTCGAACAGCAAATTGAAGCTCTTCTTTTAAATTATTTATCAAAAAGAGAAACAACTTCTGTAAAACTTGGAGATTATCTTTACATAAAAGGACGTATTGGCTGGAAAGGACTTAAGAAAAATGAATATCTTTCAGAATCAAACTATCGAATTATTAATGGTGAAACCCTCACAAAATCAGGAATAGATTGGAACAAAGCCGGTTACATTTCTGAAGAACGTTATACAGAATCTCCAGAAATAATGTTACAGATAGGTGATATTCTTTTGTCGAAAGACGGAACAATTGGAAAAATCGGATATGTCGATGAACTCGAACTTCCAACATCAGTTGCCTCAGGAATCTTTGTAATTAGAAATAATAATCCAAGTGTAATTTCTACTACCTTTATTTATTATTTGCTGAAATCAAAACTATTCGATTCATTTATCATTGCTCGTACAGAAGGAAGCGTCATACCACACTTATACCAGAAAGATTTTATGGATTTTGAGTTCCCGCTTCCATCCCCAGAATTAATGACTAAATTTGAACAAACAACCTCACCAATGTTTAATCAAATTATAAACAATTTAAAAGAAAATAAAAAATTAAATTTCCTCTGCGATTCACTTTTACCAAAGTTGATGAATGGAGCAATTGAGGTATAAATAATGGCATTATTGAAAAGACGGATTCTTACACCATATGAACAATATTTACGTTTTGCGCTTGCTTCTTTAAAGCCTTGTATTCATTTTGGTAATACACCATGCACACATGTGAATTGCAGCCACACCTGTAAGAAAAACGGTTATTGTATTGATTGCTTAAATGACATTCTCACAAATGACAATTCTATTACTTCGAGATTAAGAGAATATTCATGTGAGAACATTACTTACAGTTATGTTTTACGATATTTGAATCGTTATGCATCAGAAATATATCACTTGTTTGAAAAAGCACAATTTACCCAAAGGCAAGTTGTGAATATTATTTCGCTAGGATGTGGTCCAGCCACAGAATTAGTAGGATTTGAGTCTATTTATCATAAAATGAATCCGACTGGGATTATTAATTTTTTTGGTTTTGATACAAATTCTATATGGTCAAGTTGCCAAAATCAACTGGGTAGAATTTATAATTCTTATAATGTTAATTGTACTTTTTTTAATCAAGTATTATTACCTGATAATCAATTTCTAAAAAATACAGATTTATTGATTCTTAATTATGTTGTTTCTCATATTCATAAACATGTTAATACATCTGATAAGTCTATACGAGAAAAAGCAGTTGAATCATTTTTAAATACAATTATTTCACCTATATTTGATAATATGCCTTCCAGATCTATTTTACTAATAAACGATACAAATTCTTATAATCTTGGTCGTAATCAAATTGAAAAGTGGACAAGAAGTCAAAGCCAAAAAGCTAGTAGTTTAATAACAGGTTTATATCCTAATCCCGATAAGCCATATGCAAGATTCAATCATAATAATACAATTATGCAAGATGTTTCATTAGTTTATCAAAAAAGTTCACCTTATGATAAATATCAAATAAGTATTGACTCTTGTGGTAGTGCTTTCATTCTGATAAAGAAGAGGTAATATATGATATTGAGTGTATCACGAAGAACAGATATTCCTGCCTTTTATGGAGATTGGTTTATCAATCGCCTAAAAGAAGGTTTTGTGTATGTTAGAAATCCAATGAACATACATCAAGTATCAAAAATTCCTCTGACTCCGGAAAAAATAGAATGTATTGTTTTTTGGACAAAAAATCCCTCTGAAAAATTTATAAAAGATTTAAAAATTATAAATGACCTTGGATATCGTTATTACTTTCAATTTTCTGTTACTTCATATGATCAAAAAGTGGAAGTAAATATTCCAAAAAAAACTATTTTAATGGAACGTTTTAAGCAACTATCAAATCAAATCGGAAAAGAAAAAGTTATCTGGCGATATGATCCTATCTTCTTTAATGAACATTATGATTTTGATTATCATAAAAAATGGTTTGAATACATAGCAGCAAAATTAGAAAATCATACAGAAAAATGTGTAATTAGTTTTTTGGATTATTATTCGAAGATTCGAAGCCGTCTTATTCTTAATGGTATTCCAGAAGTTCAAGAACAACAAATGCATGAATTTGCTTTTTATCTTTCAGCTATTGGTAATAAGTATGATATAAAAGTTGAATCCTGCTGTGAGGAAATTGATTTATCAAGTGTTGGTATTGAACATGGACATTGTATAAATGCAGAATTAATAAATAGAATTTGTCCATTGCAATATGATTTCAAGAAAGATAAATCTCAACGTCAGGCTTGTGGCTGTATTGAGAGTATTGATATCGGTAGTTACAACACATGCAGAAACGGATGTATATATTGTTATGCAAATTGGAAAGAAACTGTAAATACCGTTTATGATCCAAACAGCCCAATTTTGTGTTCTACAATAAATCCGGATGATAAAATAACTGATAGACAAATAAAGAGCTGTGAATTACTTCAAGCGAAATTATTTTGATTTGGGAGAAAAAATGAATATAAAAACAACAGACTACGATGTTGATGATTTTTCAACAAATGACAAATTATTATTTATACCCTACGATACAAATTCTGATTTTAATGGATTATCAAAGGTTTCATATACTGCATCGAGCTTGCCAATTTATAAGTTATTTAAAAAAGAAAAATTAGATGCAGATTTTGCAATTTCAAATCTAGATGACTGCGTTTTTGTTGAAAATCATAGCATTGACTGGTTTGGTCCGACAATATTTATACCACTTATGGTTATATCTCAAAATCCAAACATTGTGAGCTTTTGTTTGAATATAATTTCAAACTATGTTTATGATTTATTTAAGGGGAAAAATAAAGATCCTTCAATTAATTGCTCATTTTTATATGAAGATAAACAAAAAAAGAAGAAAATCGAATATGAAGGACCTGTTTCTGGCTTAAAAGAAATTGAAAAAATAATGAAGGCTTAAAATGAAAATGGACGAATACATAAATAAACTCATAGAGGTAATAAATGAAGCATTAAAATATAATCATTTTGTAAGAGATAAAACATTACAAGAAAAAACAGTTCAAGAATTAGAATCTTATATCTTAGCAATACATCAAAATAAATTTGAAGCAGAACAGAAAGGTGCTCCCGATTTTTTTCTTAATAGATTTTTCCATTTTCAATGTGTTATGAATTCAGTGAAATCATCACTGAATATGTGGATAAAACTTAAAGAAGGAAAAAATTATGATGCATGGTGTTCTTTACAAGATGCGATTGATTATATTGCTTATTCTCAAAAAGTTGAAGAACAGATGTCAGGTATCAACGACTTGCAAAAGTTCTTTATGGATTGTGAAAAGACATTATTTCCAGTATTTCCATTATATAATTCCAGCGGATTATTATTTAAGGGAGGAACTTGTTCAATTTGTGGAAAACCGCTCGAAAAATGTGAACATATAGAAGAATATTTATACAATGGAAAAATATGCAAAAGGATTAATATAACAGATGTAGCTATCAACCATATTGCCATGGTAAAAGAACCAGATGATAAAAGATGCATAATACAAGAATTTCAATCGGAAGATGGACAAATGTATGATTATATGACTATGCTACCAACAAAAGAAAAACCTCATGATTCCGAAAACAAAACTATTTCTGGAATTGTATACAATACACATTCATTAGATATATTCTAGCAGGCGTTGCGGGCGGCGCTTGAGCCCGCAGAAGGGGTAGCGGACAAGCCAACAAAGCGGAGAGAACCGGCGCTGCTTGCAGGGGCGATTCGTGGAGCGACTTGGCTTGGGAGCGAGGGGAAGACTTTCCCCTCCTACTTATAAAAAATCGGAGGTACAACAATGCCAGCAGATAATAAAAGTGAAATCGTGATTTTTAAGACAGCGGACGAAAAGATTTCTGTTGATGTTCGTTTTGAAGGCGAAACGGTCTGGCTTACTCAGGCTCAGCTGGTGGATTTGTATGGTTCGAGTAAGGCAATGTAAGTGAACATATAAAGCATATTTTTGAAGAAGAAGAGCTTGAAGAAGATTCAGTTGTTCGGAATTTCCGAACAACTGCGGCAGATGGAAAGTCGTATCAGACAAAATATTACAACCTCGATATGATTATTTCTCTTGGTTACAGAATAAAATCCAAGATTGCTACGCAGTTCCGTCAGTGGGCAACAAAGCGGCTGAATGAATACATCCGAAAAGGTTTTACGATGGTAAGAAGATATTTCAAATGGAACAGTTATTTGTGGTCGCTGTTATTTTAAGAATCTTTTTATTGCAAATTCCTGAGCATCTAGTAAATTAAATTTATATTTGTTCTTTTCTTTTGAAAATTCTTCTTCAGCTTTAAGATTCCGTTCTTTATCATTATTCGTACCAGATAAATAATAATCTATTTTCGTATCTGTTTGCATTCTTAGATATTCAAGGTATATATAAAACTGATGAGAAACATCGTGTCCAAGAATATATTCATTTTGGCTTATAAACAATTTACTTTCATTCATTTTTAATTCATACAACTTGTATTGCTCTGAAAAGCAAGACTGATATTGAAATGAATATTTATCAAAAGACTTTTCCTCAAGAGTATAAACAAACGCATCACTACATATTTCAGAGGATAACATTTCGACTTCATCTATCTTTTTCCAAATGTCATTCGTTGCATTAATAAATCTTGAAACTGAAAGTTCTGCAATTTTATTTTTAGTTTTTGCATTTTCAAGATTTATATTTATAATAAAAGCTGCTAACAAAATAAAGATTCCGATAATGCATTTATCTAAAATAATTTGCAAAGTTTTTGATTCATCAAATAATTTTAAAATTTTTTTCATTTAAACATCTTCCTTACAACCCCGTTTCCAATTAAATTATTGAAAACGGTATATTTCTTGTTCTCAAAACGGAGACGGCCGGCAGGAATTGCGGGGCTGATATGCTGTTCTTCTGCAAAATTCCTTATTGCAATTGGAGTGGAAGAAATTGTCAGGCCCGAAGTTTTCCAGATATTCATAGGTATTAACATTTCTTTTGCGTATGTGTCGGCTTCTCTTTCAATTGTTTTGCTCATTTCATTTGTAATATCATCAAAGTAGGCGGCATTGTTTTTTGACAGATGTTTTTTTACATGTGCAAGTTCGTGGAAAAGTGTAAACCAGAAAGAGTCGAGGCGGTCATAGCGTAAGGTTAGAGCAATTAAGGGGCTACCATCTGGCATAAGCATTGAAGAACCATCAAGGTGTGATTTTTCAAGATGTTCTTCTATAATAAAATGGATGCCTACTTTATTTAACAATTCTTTTGCAAGCTTTGGACCTTGGTCAAAAACACTGAGCATTGCAAGGTGTGAAAAGAATTGTTCTGAAAGAACATCTTTATTCCACTTTGGAAGTTTTTCTGCGGCTGCAAGATTCATAACTCTTATTCGCCAGGCCATGAGAATATCATCCAGATTTTCAGATTCTTTATTTTCTGACTTTCTGTTATAACAAAGAGCAACATCCTGAATATTGAAGTTTCCAATAAATTTAATTATCAGTTCTTCCTTTAATTCTTTTGCCTGAGACAGAGTTCCGTCAAAGAAGTTTGTAAACCAACCGCGTTTATACATTTCTGTAAATGGAAAGTTTATTCCATGTTCCATGATAGAAGAGTCTGGTAATTCTTTTCCTTCTTCCTGTATAAGAACTTCGGCTGGAATTCCTAAACCTTCGTGAAGTTTACGAATCATATTAAGGCTAAGAGCTCTTTTTCCGGACAATACTTCTGAAACTTTTGATTTACTTCCAATGTAGGGAATTAAATCTTTGCTTTTAAGTCCTTGCTGTTCCATGCGGAATTTTATTGCAGTCACAGGACTTGGAAGATCTATAGGGTATTTTTCTTCTTCGTAAATTTCTACAAGCTTTGTAAGGAGTTCCAGTTCGTCACCTGCTGGAGTTCCTGGTTCTGCTTCAAAAATTTCATCAATACGTTTGAGGATTTTTTCATAATCATCTTTTGTCTTTATAAGTTTAATATCGGCCATTAAATTTCCTCCACGTTTATACTGTCGTACTCTTTATGAGTTCCAACAAATCTAATGTATATGATTTTGAATTTGTAATTGATTTTGACAACCAGCCTGTATTTATTTCCACAGATATTAAATACAACTCGGCTACCCTTTAAGATACTGGCAGAACGGTGTTATTATTTCAACAGATAGGGTTCATTTTATAAACTGTGGAGATGTCCTGCCGATTCACCGCATAATGAAGCTTGTTCTGAACCATCTTAAAGAAAGCAATTGATTCTGACGATTTAGGATTATAGTCCACGCTAGTCGCGTACAAGTCCAGAACCTGGCGATACATCACTTTTTCAGAAGAACGGATATCTCGGATGCGGGCTAAAAGCTCTTTACAATAATCACCGCCGCCAGCTTGTTTGAGCTGTTCATCGTCCATCGTAAAGCCTTTACGGATGTATTCATTTAACCGCGTTGTTGCCCATTGACGGAATTGAGTACCTCTTAACGACTTTACTCTATACCCCACGGAAATAATGACATCAAGATTATAGTAATTAGTTGGTTTGGTAGAAAAATCGGAAATTCCGATTTTTCTCACAGAGCTTTCTTTGTCAAGCTCTCCTTCCTCAAAAATATTCAAGATATGTTCATTTATTGTTGAGCGGAACCTTTCAAACAAGGAGGCCATGTCATCTATTGTAAGCCAAACAGTTTCGCCCTCAAATCGGACATCAATAGAAACTTTTTCGTCTGAGGTTTTGAAGATTACGATTTCACCTTTGTTTTCTTTGGACATTATCATAAATCTCCTTTTAGATTTTTATCTAGTTTTTCAAAATCCTGATATAAAAATACCAGAATATTCCGCATAATAACTGCATCTTTTGCAGGAAGCTTACTTTCTCGAAGATAATCAGTTATTTCTGATTCAATAAAGTGCATTGCAGCATGAAAGAATACTTTTATCTGAGATAAATCTGTCCTGGTTGATACCGAAAAAGCTGAAGAATGAACATAACTACTGGAATACTTGTACAAAACCGTGAATGAATTTTCAAAATTACATTCTTTTGCCAAAGTTCCAATTTTTCTGTCTTTTTTATTTGGAATTTTGCTTTTGGTCCATCCATAATTTTCTGCAAATTCCTGGCCGTATTTATTCAAATAATCATCATGAATTTTATCCCATTCTGGCGTACTGTTTCCAACAAGTTGAGTAAGATGATATTTAAGAAATTGCAGATGATCTTTATAAACAGGAACTAAATCAGGATTCTGAACGAGATATTGTCCAATTACAAAACTTTCATATAGAGAACGGTACTCTACAATCACGCTATTAAAGCAACCATTCATTGCAAGAAGCAGAATACTTTTATATTGATTCAAATCATTTTGCAACTGAACAGAAACATGTTCTGCAATTTGTGAATTCTTTTTACCTTTGCTTTTTCTTGCCGTATAGTTATAAATTGCAGCAGCACAATCCAGGAAAATAAAACACCTTCTGAGCATTTTTGAATTCTGTAACAATCCAATTTCTGATGATGCAATATAATCCTGCCAGAAATGTTGGATAAGTTGATTCTCATTTGAATAAAGGAAAGAAGTGAATTGTTCTAAGTATTTATCAAGCTGTAATTCTCTTTCAGTAACGTTTCCGTTTTGTGAAAAATCTGTAAGAGGACATTCTGAAATAAGGCGTTTTAGGAATTTTTGATCCATGTTTTCTTTTTTCCAATGAAATTATTATTTATACCCGTATTTCTTTTCACGTATTTCAAAAGCAGTATTTCCACCTTCCAAAATTTCACAAATATGCTCTCTAATTCCTTTTTGTAATAACGTAGTTTTGATAGAATCATCAGTAAATGAATCTTCGATAGCATTTGCATAATATTCAAATTTTACACCATCTTGGTTAGGGGAACTATCTCCATTTTGATTTGCAACAATAACTAATTCAGCGTCAGCACCAACTACAACATTAGGATTATGAGTTGCCAAGATAATTTGTCTATGCTTTTTTTGTTTACGCAAATATGTTACTAACTGATCATAAATAGCACGATTATCTAAATCATCTTCAGGTTGATCTATAATAATTGGGCAAAGACTATCATCAAAATCTAAAAGAAGTCGTAAAGCAATAAATGCTTTTTTTCCTTCTGACATTTTACTAAATTTATCACCATCATAATTTACATCGTAAGAGATTTTATAGTAATTATTCGAATATAAATCAATTAATGCTTGTTGATAATTAGTTTTAACTAACGCATATTTATCAGAAATAATACCATTATAGAAGTCTTTCATAGCTTTTTCTAAATCAGGAATTTTCAAATCATCGTAATTATCATATTTCTTTATTTCAGAGTTTCTTCTATTTAGTAAGCTTAAAGCTTTATCAAAGAAAGTTTTAAAGGTATACGTAGAAATAGCTTGTATTTTTACTTCTTCACGTTCAGTTGAAAGTTGTTCAGATAATTTCTCTGATTCTTGTTTAAATCTTAAGAATTTTATCCATATATCTTTAGAGCATTCTTCTTTAGCTATAATTAATTTTTTTCTTTCTTCTTCAAGTTTAATAATAAGATTTTTTTTATTAGTTTCTTCTTGTAATTTTTCAGATTTAGCTTTAATTATTGTGTTATCTTCTTGGAATTTTTCTCCTCGTTTATAAATTTCAGAGTCCGTAATATAATTTATTTGTGAATTTTCGGATTCAATACAAGCTTCTCTTTCTTGAATTTCACTGTCTATAAATTGATTCCATTGATTGTTTACATTCTTTTGCAAATTTGTATAAAATTCTTGAATGCGTTTATATGAATCATTTGAAAATTTAGAAAGAACCGTGTCGATTGGAGCAAATAGTTGATATCCTTTTAATAATTGTAATTGTGTACTATCAGAAACATATATTTCTTTACTTACACTATGTTTTTCAAGTTGATCCTTAAAACCTGAATAAATTTCATCTTCTTCAGGAGATAGATAATTAAATAAGCCCTTTTTTATACTTTCAATGTCTTTTTGTATCTTTTGAATTTCAGTTTCAATACCGGTCCTATTTCCGATATTTTCTATTTGTTTATTAATATCTTCAATTTGATTTTTATACTGACAAAATTCGTTTATTTTAGTATTAATTTCAGATTTGTTTACAGTTACAAAATTATCATAGTTCTTTAATAATTCAAATTTATCAGTTTCCTTTTTTACAATTTCTTCAACAAGCTCACTTATACCAGAAATACCATATTCGTCTTCACGTACTTTTTCACTTATTGCTGATTGTGAATAATAAATAATCTTTCTATATTCATCCGTATTATCACGCCATTTAATTGATACACCTTCATTTAATTCTTTAATATGCTTATTATATTTCTTGAATTCATCGTTATCTTTTGGTTCAATTTTGGGATCAATAGCAGAAGCTAAACAACCAAGTAAAATCGATTTACCTGAAGATCTACCACCTATTATAGTATTCAAGTTCTGATTAAACATAATTTCTTGATGATTCATTTCTGAATTATTAAAAATTATGGAATCAATAATTTGATAATCTGCTTTTTCTTCAGGTTCTTGTTCACAAATACATACGCGATCTTCTGGCTCATATAAGATTTGTTTCAATCCATTGAATGTAGGTAATGCTTTAATCCAAGTATAACGATTATCATCAAATCTAAACATTTTATTTAAATCATGTGCATCACAACCACGTACACATGGTTTTATAGAACCATATTCATTAATTAATTGGTCTTTTGTTAAACTTCCTTTTCCTAAAAAAAATTTAATATCATTTTTGTTAGCGGAAAATATAAAATTTGATAAACGATAAATTTCTTTTCTTGTAGCACTTAATGAACTATCTTGTATACCACTATTACCATCATTATTACTATTTGCAACGCCAACTATATAATGTCCTTCTAAAGATTTTGCTTTTAAGACATTTCTTAAATCAGGAAATGTAATATTAAATTGATTAAGTCCAGTTTTGTAAGCTTCTTCATCTGAGACAGAATTAGTATTTATTGCTTTTCCTAATTGGATTAATGAATCTCTATTACATTGAAATTTTGAACCAGAATATTCAAATTGAAGTTGGTTGAAAAAATCCCTTTGAATTATATCTATATTTAATTCTGGGTCAAATAAAACATGTATATTAATTGGAGTTTCAGTTCTGGTAACAGGAAGTATTCTAAGTTCAACATTTGGTATTAAATAAACATTCGGTATACGCCCATTTTTCTGTAGTTCCAGCATGTATAAATAATTATCTATTGAAAAATAATCTGTTATTCCCAGAACTTTAACATCATTGTTTTGCTCTATTTTTGTTAAATAATTATCCCATTTTTCATCTTTACTGCTTCCTGTAAATTGATCATTTTTACCAGTAAAAGGTGTATGAATATGTAAATCCCATTTATTCCATTCAGAGCCGCGAGTATTATTATTTTCCATTTTTAATTCTCCTTGATTTTATAATTTTTTACATAAAGGTAAAATTTTTTCGATTGTATCAACTATACGTTTTTGCTCTTCATATGGTGGAAGTGGTAATAAATGAACAACAAGTTTTTCTCGTGAAATATTTGGTTGAGCTCCACCTTCTGCTTTTTCTGTAAAATCTTTTTTTTGAGACATTAAATAATAGAACAAATACTTATTGTAAATCCCATTGTATGGAACACATGCACAGCAAGCCTGATTTGTTGTTGCTTCAATTTTCAAAATACCAAGTTTTCCGATTGTTGCTCCATACATTGCTATTAATACTGAACCAATAGGATTTAATCTCATAGAACAAGATTCAAGTGCCTTTTTAGAAATACATTCTGGTATTTCATTTATATCGCCATCAGTTAAATCTCCAGTTTTTAACCAAGGTATATTTCCATTATATAATTCTGGATTAGAGCGTGAAGGAGTTGATCCTGCTTTCCAATCACCAATTTCTCCTAATCTACACCAATACCAGTTTTCTGGAATATCAAAAGGAATCTCGTCTTCTGTAATGTCACACGGATTCGAGCCAGCTAACGCTGTCTCTTTTTTTGATTTCCTTTTTCCAGATTTTGCGTTAGCAAAATCCAATCCGTGTGACAGTCTTTCTTTGCGTATCTCTTCCAGCAAATCCCGCGCATTTCCTTCGCTGGCTATCTGAGGAACAAGTTTACCCTGTACGGCTTCCTGCAGGATTGCTTTTTTTGTGAGTGTGCCGATTTTTTCATTAATGGCTTTGAGTTGTGTTTCTTTTTTGCCGTATTCTTCTATAAGCGGCATGAACTTTTCGATTGCGGCGACAATGCGTTTTTGTTCGGCAAGGGGTGGGAGAGGAAAACAAAGTTCCTTCAATGCTGCTCCTGTTAAATGTTGAATTGTAACTCCTTTGCTTGCTTCTGTTAAAATCTTGTTTGCTTTATAGACATGGAATACATATAAATAAAATTTGGGATTTAAATCACAAAAGAATCTCACACGATGAAGTGCATTTTGATAATACATTGGTTCATCTCTGTCATAAATTGCACATCTTCCCGCATCACCTCCCTCACATATAAGCAAATCATTCTTTTTTACGGTATATCGTTCATATTCGCTTGCCTCAAATTTCATTTGTTTGACTTTTGATAAATCAATTCCTTCTTCTTGTATGTTTATTGAACAAAGATAATCTTTCATTTCTCCCTTATTCTTTAGAGCATCTTTAGTTTTACCCAATTCACAAGTTGCAATATCAGTAATTCTGCACCAACACCAATTCTCTGGAATCTCAAAAGGAATCTCGTCTTCTGTAATGTCACACGGATTCGAGCCAGCTAACGCTGTCTCTTTTTTTGATTTCTTCTTTCCAGATTTTGCGTTTATTGCCAGCGAAGCTTCAAGGCGCAAATCCAATCCGTGTGACAATTTTTCTTTCCGTATCTCTTCCAGTAAATCCCGTGCGTTGCCTTCACTTGCAATCTGAGGAACTAATCTACCCTGTACGGCTTCCTGTAAAAGCGCGTTTTTCAAATCTTTTGCGGTCATTTATGTTCCTCGCTTGACTTTTCAGTTTTATCTGCTATACTTGAATTATCGACGTGAGGTGTCTTAGTTGCCCTGTTCGCTGATTTTTCAGCCGCGTCACTCAAGCCTTCGAATCTTTCGGAGGCTTTATTTATTTCATCTAGTTCTATTGAATATATTCTGTGTCCGTTTGCAATACTTTCTTTTACAGTAATCAATACATCAGCCTTTCTACCACTTTGTAAAATTGCGGCAGAAACAAATCTTTTTATTGAAACAACATTTGGGTCATCAGGATTTTTAAGATTTCCATGAGAGGCTACGAGTATTGCGCTTTCATAAAGAGGCTTGATTTTTGCAGCCAATTCAAAATGTTCTGCAAGAGTAAAACCATTTGCTTTTGATTTTTCCAAAGCTTTTGCACTCGTCATTTTGTCGACTGAGTGCTTAGAAAGATTTGCCTCGATTCCGGTTTGAATGTTTATAATTTTTCCGAGGAAAGGTTTTAGAATTGAGAGAAGTTCAGAACGTTTATAACTGGCGTAGCCTTGCTTTTTAATTTGATCGGACATATTTTCTCGTTCCATCAGAATAAAGCAAATAAGCGGAGTTTGTTGCTGAGTCGTAGCAGGAAATTGGAGTTCCCTTTGCTTTTTTTATTTCGTTTTCAATTCTAACGGCTTCAATAAAACGTTTGGTAAGTTCATCGTCTGAAACACCGCAGGTTGAATCCAATTCATTTTGATCCATAATAAATCCTCATATATATTATAGCAGATTTTTTATACATTTACAGTTAACCCCCTCGAATTCGATGGGTTTACAGTTCTCCTTCTTTTAGTTTATAGCATCTGTTCTTATTCCCGCCCATTGCTTCAAGGTAGCCGAATTCAGTCAGCTGGCGCAGGTAACGCTTGGCTGTTGTAGGTGCAAAATCAAAATGCCGCACAAGTTCCTCTGTAGTGATTTTGGATTTATCGCTCATAAAATGCAAAATATCGACCAGTTTCTCGGCTAAAGTTGGCTTTACAGACCACTTATCGATCATTTTCAGTTTCAAAAGCGATTTATCGACCATTTTCTCATTGTTTTCGCTCATGGAAGCCTTAAACTGTTCAATTTCTCTTTGCAGATGTTTTGCATGAAGGTTCAACATAAAGTCAATAAAAATACTATCATCATCTTTTTCCCGTGAGTCTATGAGAGCCTGAATATATTCCGCCTTGTCTTCTTTTAGAACTTTTGAAGGAATGAGTCCGTATTCCCACTGCAAAAGATTCATCAAAAGGCGGCTCATCCTGCCGTTTCCGTCTACCCACGGATGAATCGTTACCAGTTCATAATGCACCCAGAAGCTCAGCTTGTAAACAGAAGGAATGTCTTTTGGATTTATATTTTTGCGGAGTTCATTCAACTTCTGGCAAAATGATTCAAGCTTTGCAGGAACTTTCTGATACGCCATATAAGAGGCTCCGCCAATTCCTGCCGTTACATTTGCTTTTCTGAGTTCTCCTTTTGCCGCAGAAAAATCACCTGTAATTGTGTGATACTCGCTTCCAGTCCGTGCCATTACTTTTGCCGAAAGGCTTATAAGCGAATTCACTGTGATTTCTGGATGCTGCATAATCCATTTTATTCCGTATTCGTAAGCATTCTTCAAATCCAGATTCATCATCTGTTCTGTAATTGTCCGCTTACTGGAAGTGATTCCTTCATCAAACAAAAGCTGGGCTTCAACTTCCGTAACGGTTGAGCCCTCGATTGCAGTGGAATGAGTAATGATTGAATACAGATAAAACTTTTCCCAGTCTATTTGATTGTTTATTCCGAGTGAGTAATATTCATCTAAAATTTTCTGCAAGGTTCGCTCTGGCATCACAACTCTCCTTTCTGCGCTTTCTGATGAAGCTCTGTAATCTGAGCAAGAAGATTGTCTATATCAGCATTAAGCTTTGTACGCTTTTCTTCGTAATTCTGAATTGTTTCTGCAACGCTTAAGATTTCTTCTTCCTCGTGAGGATAACCGCAAACATCAAAATTGTAATTTGAATCAATAAGTTCCTGAGCTGTAAAACACTTTGCTTTTGGATTTCCTTCTGAGTCTGTGATTTCCTTACGGTCATTCCACCAGACAATACAGTCGTCAAAGTGCTTTAGCTCCATCGGCTTTGTTTTGCTAAAGTGCTTACGGTCGCTTGGAATATCTACGCGGTAGAACCAGGTCTTTCCTGTCGGCTCTTCATTATTAAAGAAAAGAATGTTTGTTGTAATGCTTGTGTATGGGCTGAATACACTTCCAGGCAATCGGACAATTGTGTGAAGGTTAAAATCTGTAAGGAGCTTTTTCTTAAGGTTGTTCTTTGCGTTGTCGTTTCCAAACAGGAATCCATCTGGGACAATTACGGCTGCGCGGCCATCTTTTCTAAGGCGGTACATGATGACTGCCATAAACAAATCTGCAGTTTCACTTGAACGTAAGTCTGCAGGGAAGTTCTGTTTGATGTCGTCCTTTTCGCTTCCGCCATAAGGTGGATTCATAAGAATTACGTCAAAGGCATCTTTCTGGGTGTAGTCCAAAAGTTTATAAATAAGTGAGTTTCCGTGATAAACTTTCGGGCTGTCCAAGCCGTGCAAAAGCATGTTTGTAACACAAAGCATGTAAGGGAACTGTTTTTTTTCCACAGCATAAATTGAGTTGTAGATTTTTTCTGATTCCTCGTTTGAAATGCTGCCCTTTGCGTCTTTTACTTCTTCAAGTTCTTTTATCCAGCTTGAAAGGAATCCACCAGTACCGCAGGCAAAGTCTGCCATTGTTTCACCAATCTGAGGCTTAATCA
>OIXY01000172.1_pt1 | contig 17844 bp, 9 predicted proteins | sample 1588051 | NCBI WGS metagenome assembly OIXY01 (sample SAMN03283247) | human gut metagenome | biome: human-associated habitat; material: feces | host: Homo sapiens | place: Peru | collected 2012 | reverse complement strand
AAGCCAGACGACCGATACGGCCGAAGCCGTTAATAGCAACTTTTGTCATTTTTTTAATATTTTAATTAATGGTTGAAAATAAATCTTACTTTCAAGCTCCACAGTACTTGCCAATGAGCTGAAACATTCAAAAAGCAATACTTTTGAGCATTTTTTTCTTTATCGAGCGCAAAGTTAATAATTATTTTCTAATTTTGCAGCCAATAGAGGTATTAAATTATTTAAAAAATCGCTATATAATTTCACTGGGCTATATACATTATATATAATAAGCGCAGTTTGCTATATACACTTTGCAAAATAAGATAGTTAAAAACAAGAAACATACAATCGGACATTCGAAATTAAACAATTAACAAACAGAAACTATGGGAAAAATGCTAAATGAGTTCAAGGCGTTCGCCGTAAAGGGCAACGCTGTAGACATGGCTGTCGGTGTGATCATCGGCGGTGCGTTCGGAAAGATAGTTAGCTCTATCGTGAACGATATCATCATGCCGCCTATCGGATGGCTCATCGGCGGCGTCAACTTCAGCGACCTGAAGTTCGAGTTGCCTGCCGTAAACCTCGGCATGGAGACAATGAAGCCAGCTACCATCAACTATGGTGCGTTCATCCAGACTATCATCGACTTCACTATCATCGCTTTCTGCGTGTTCCTCCTCGTGAAGGGCATCAACAAGCTGGCTAACCTCAAGAAGAAGGAGGAGGAGACCAAGCCTGCACCTGCGCCCGAGGAGCCGAAGCCTACAAAGGAGGAGTTGCTGCTCACAGAGATTCGAGACTTGCTGAAAGAGATGAAGTAATTATTAATTCGTAATTATTAATTATTAATTCGTAATTACGACCTTGCCAATTAATAATTAATAATTAAAAATTAATAATTCGTAATTACACCCTAACAATTAATAATTAATAATTACGAATTACAAATTAAAAAAAGCGCTGGCGAAACAATCTTCGTCAGCGCTTTTTTGCTTTTATATGATGCGTTTTGTGTTGGTCAAATCTGGTTTACGTTTCTGTTCACGTTGCAAATTTACTCATATTTTTTGCAACACGCAACCCCAATTTTACCGAATATGGAACAAAACACAATATTCTTGGCTTAAGTGTAGCAAATTTGTGCTTAACCTGCTAAAACTTTTACTTCGTTATCATTATCTTGCGTGTGACGGTTTCGCCGGCTACTACAGCTTTCACTACATATACGCCTGCGGTCAAGCCGTTGAGCGATACGGTGTTGCCTTCTGCCTTTGCTACAACAGCGCCTGCTGCCGACACAAGTTCTACCGACGTCACGCCATCGCCAGTTACGGTGAGCTCGTTCTCGCCCTGGCGCATCTCGATGCGTCCTACGGTGTTCTCGTCGATACCTGCAACGGCGATGAGGAAGTTGGTTACGCCGCCCTTCACGCTTGTCGACTTCACTGTGTAGTATACGTCAACACGGATAGTGTGCTGCTGCTTGTCGTCGGTACCGAAGTCGTGTGTGTATGTTCTCTCCGTGAGCTTCGCCGCGTTCTTCTTAGCGTTGTCGATGAACACGTCGTAGCCTTCGATAGGCAACGTACCTGGTTTCGGATTCTCCAGCACGAGACCGATCATCCAGTTAGCCATCACGCCGGTAGAAGATATTGAGCTCCACGACTCGCCGTCGAGCGAGTAGATGTCAGAGTAGCCTTCCAGCGGATCGCTGCTGTCAACGGCGATAGCCGGTTCCTTCGGCGTAACATCATAGCAGTCGATGGCAAGACGGTATGTAGATCCGTTCTCGATGATGATAGGCTTCGTGAGTTCTACCTCGTTCCACTTACCTACGGTGTAGTCGTCTACCTCGGTCTCGCTTATCAGCTCGTCGTTCTTGTAGACATACACTGTGTATGTAGCTTCTGTGAGCGGATAGAAGCGTGCCTTCTTGATGGCGTATCCGGTGCGTCCGCGGAATGTCTTCGACGGATAGAGCGCGCCTACCATGATGTTATAGTTGTTGTCAGCGGGAGCTGTCACGCCCTGCGTTGATGCAGAACCCGTGCAATACTGCACCTGAACCACGTCGCGGTCAACCGGTGCTGCCCAATCGGCCTTCACAGCCGAAGCGCTTACAGGTGCTACAGCCACGCCCTTCACTGCCTGAAGCTGGCTGTCGTCAGGAACAACCGCAAGCTGAGCTACGGCCGGCTCCGACTCCGATCCGTTGGCATACACGGCGCTCACGCCCAGTGCATGGTCGCCCTTGTCGAGAGAGGGTACGGTGAAGTTCTTTGTAGCAGACGAACCTACCTTCTTGCCGTCTACATATATATTATAGCCCGTCACGTTGTCCTTTGCAAGGTCGGCACCTTCCGGCGCCACGATAGCGTCGATAGCCCACGAAGCGGCGTAGAGATAGTTGCTCTCCTCCATAAGGTTGCCCATCGAGTAGAAGTCGGGCTCGGTTGTAAGGCGGAGCAGGTCGGAAGAACCCTTCACGGCGCGACCGAAGTCGAGCGCTGTGATGCGCTGCGAAGCCTCTGTAACCTTCACCTCAACCGACACGAGCAGTTCGCCTGAAGGCAGATCCTGCGGAGTGTCGAGCTTAACGACGTTGCGCTCGCCGTAGTTCAGTTTCTGCGTAACGGGCTGTGTGTAGAACTTCTGCAACTTACCGTCTGCGCTGCGTGTGTAGAGGTTGATAGTCCAGCCGCCCTGAGCCTCCATCGGATAAAAACCTACGGATGTGAGCTTCTGTCCCTTGTATGCGCTGAGCGTAACTGCATCGAAAGCGATGGCTGTCTCGTAGCTCTCGCCGTCGAACGACAGACCGAATGTCTCGAGGTTGGCGTTGTCGGGGTTGAAGTATGTGAGCGCTCCGAAGTTTGTTGACGGATTGTTCCACTCCATGTATGCTGCGCTGTAGCCATGCTGCTGTGCGAAGAGGTTTGTAGGCGTAGAAAGTTTCTGATTCTCCACCTTGACAGTAGCTGTCTCGCTGTTTGCCGACTCAACGTCGCCGTACACTGCCGTAACCACATACTCGTGTTCGCCTACCGGCACACCAGCATCTACGAATCCTTCAGCGGTAACAACATCGCTGCTCACCTTGTTGCCGTCGCGATACACCTTGTATCCGGTTATGCCGGTGGCTGCAACGTTCGGCTTCCATGTTATCTTCACCGTGTTGAGACCAGACATCTGCTGAGCCTTAATGCTCACCGGAGGCATAGCCGAGAACATCGGACTGCCGAACTTCACAATCATCGACTGCGACGAAATGGCATAGTTGCCGTCCGAATCCTTGTTGTCGTTGTAGAAGAGGAATCCCATGATGTGATCGTCTACCGACACGGATGTGGCGCGAGTCACGTTGTAAAGGGTTTCGCCGTCGGAATCCTTCGGCGAGTCCGGATTGACGAAAACATGATAGTCGGCGAGGTTCACGCCTTTTTCCTTCAGATACTTGTATGCAAAGGTGCCCTTTCCGTTCTGATAAATATAGCCCAACTGGTTGTCCTCGCACATCACGGTGCCGTTAGCGCTGATGTCGAAGAAGTCGAGGTCGTCGTTGTCGCCAGCCGGAAGAATAGCGCTCTTCCTGCCGGTTTCCATATCGTAGAGCGCCCAAGCTCCGCGCACCTTACCAGCTCCGCCTGCCTCTTCTTCTGTCTGCCAACCGCCGAAGTAAAGCAGCTTCTTGCCGTCGGGCGAGAACTTCTTGCCTACACAGAACGGCGACTGCTGGTCAGATAGTGTGGTGAAATTGCCGTCGGGTCCCCATAAACATGCCTGGCGGTTCTTGTTCATAACCCAACCCGTAGTATACTCTCCGTCGGGCGATATTGCATAAGGCATCGCGATACCTTTGTTCTCCTTCAGTTGGCGATAAATCTTGCCGTCCTTCCATACGTATCCCAAATACTTTCCGCCTACATACACGTTGCCCGTGATGTAGTGTCCGTCGGGCGATATGCCAGAAGCGCCACTACTGCTCACAGCGTCAGAAGGCATTTCGAGACGGTTCCAGCGGTTGTTCTGCCAATAGCCAGCGAGCTGCACCGAAGCACCGTTCTTCTTGTAGCTATTGTCGGTGTACAAGCCCACAACAACGCCGTTGTTGGACACGCTGTAAGCCTGCGAAGGCGACGACGGATTGAGCAAATCAATCTCTCCGCTCTCCAGATTCCAGCGGAATCCGTAAGCCTCATTGCCACTGTCGAAGTACATACCACACGCCCACTTGCCGTTTGGCGAAGCAGCCATGATGTTGTAGTCGCTTGGGGTGACCATCACTAAGGGTGATGTCTGTGCGAAAGCTGCGCCACTTAAGAGTAGCGACGCAAGTAACATTTTTGTCTTCATCTATTGATATTACGGTTTTTAAGAATTTTATTTATTAATAATTTAGGCAATGTTCTGTAGTTTGAATGTTTTGCCTATGGTATTGTTTTATCCTCACTTAACGTGATACTTGTAGACGCTCTGCTTGCCGTCGCGCTCTATACATATTATATAAGCTGCTGTCGGGAGCTGAGCAAGCGATACGCTACTTGTGCGTTTGCGTACATATACACGTTCGCCCGAAACGTTGTAGACAGATACGTTTGCAGCGTCGCTGAGTTGAACCGTGTTGCCTGCAAAGATAGCCTTCACCACGCCGTCCACGCCAATGCGTTGCATGGCTGTATAGTTACCGTTTTCTATGTCTGTCATCTTCACGGTGATGGTGTCGGAGAACGCCTTGCCGTACTTGTAGGTCGTAACGACATACGCCTCTACGACATCGTCGAGAAGCATTACGTGAAGCGTGTCCTTCGAAGCCTCTCTTGTTTCGTTCTCTGGCACATTGCTTCCAACGAAGTAGAGCGTATGCTTGATAAAGCCGTAGTCGTTCATGTCGGCAGGATTTTCCCAACCAAAGACAGCGTTATACTCCTTTTCTGGATTCAAAGCCGTACCTACATTCTTCACCTCGCCGCCTACGAGAGCCAGATTGGTAACTGCAGGCAGTTCGTGGTCGAGCGCCACTTCAATCTCAGTAGGAGTGGTGCTGTAGAAACCCACCCACTCCGAGTCGGCAGCAGGCTTCACTATCTTGCCGTCCTTCATGGCGAAGAGCGGCTGAATGAAGTAGGTGTATGTACTGTTGCTGAGTTCGTCGTCCTCGTACGCACACTGCATTGTTTCGGGGTCTATCACGTCGGCAAGGTCAACGGTATCCTGCGGTATGCAGTTGCGGAAAATGACGAACTTGCAGCCGTACTCGAGTCCTGCCTTCGGCACATTGAAGCGGAGGTCTACGGTGTTCGGCTTCTCCTTGTCGAGCGTAGCCGACATAATCATCATGGCAGTCTTCTCCTGCATGCCACTGAAGTCGCGATACTCATAGCGCATAGGCAGACCGCTACGCGTCCATTTATTACTGCTATAGTTGTAGCTGCAAACATCCATCAGGTTCAGATTGCCGTTCACCGGCTTATACTCGGTCTTTGCGCTCGGTATCTCCTTGCCGCTTGCATCGTAGCGGAACTTCTCGTAGAGTGTGAGCACACAGTTGGTATAAGTCCATGCCTCGCGCTGCTTAGCCACCTCATTGCCGTCCTTCAGCTTGTACTGATACTCCTCCACCTTGTTGCCGTCGGCGTCGTACTTTATGTTAGCCTCAAACTTGTACGAGTCGTATTCGCCGGTTGATGAGTAATGGGTGAGCACGCCGTCGGTATAGGTGTACGTAATCTCCTGCTTGAACTTCTTAGTGTCTCTGATATAGGTAGACTTCTTAGCCAGCGTTCCATCGGTGTTGTACGCATACTCGTTGATGTACATCGACGTAGTGTCGGTAGCCAATCGTCCATCACTGTCGTAAGTATAGCTCTCGCAGTTCTGCGTCTTGCGGAAGCTGAAGACGCCGCCGTCGTATTCGCCCCACTGGTACGTGTCCTTATTGGTCATCATGCCGTCGGTGTTGAAGACAGCCTTGCAGAAAGTCATAACATCGAAGTCGTCCGAGTAGCCTTCGTCGGTGTAGAGGCGTCCGTAGTCGGCTCTACCGACGAAGAGTCCGTCGGCGTTATAGTAATACAGACTGCGTTTCGACACTACATCGTCCGGGATATCGCCCATCGAACTGCCGAAGGTGGCAGTATTAACCAAGAATCTGTTATCTGGAGCCGCCTGCTGAGCGTCAGCCGTTGCCGGGCAGCCGAGCACTAATGCCAGAGCTGCAATCGAATTGAGTAGTCTTTTTCCCATAATTCCATGTTTTTGGTTAATTAATAATCTGAAAAGACACACATTATATTATATACTCTACGTAATATACATGTGTGTCTTTTCACTAAGTGCTATCCAGGCGTGAGCTTATGCTACTTCACGCCGTACTTATAGAAGCTGCTCTTGCCGTCCTTCTCTACACATACTATATATGTAGCAGCCGGAAGCTGACCGAGAGCCACGCTGCATGTATTCTGCTTTGCGTACACCTTAGCGCCTGCAGCAGAGTAAACCGATACGTTTGCGGCATCGCTGAGCTGCACTGTGTTGCCTGCGAATGTAGCCTTCACTACGCCATCGGCTGTAACGCTCTCCACGCCGTTGTACTTCTCGATGTCCTTAACAGTAACGGTGATGGCGTCAGAGTAAGCCTTGCCGTACTTGTATGTTGTGATGACATACACCTGCATTTCGTCATCCATAATCTGCACTCTGGCAGACTCGGCGGCGCCTTCCAACTTAGTGTCAGAGAGGCCCATACCCACGAAGGCAACGTCGTTTCTCACGAAGCCGAGTTCTTCGAGATTAGCCGGGTTCTTCCATTCGAGATCAGCGTAGTATTCTATCAATTGGCTCATGATAGAACCGATGCGCTTCACCTCGCCACCTACGAGCTTCAGGTCGGTAACGGCAGGAAGCTCCGTAGCGAGAGCCACGTTCACGTCCATAGGCGTAGAAGTATAGTAGCCCACCCACTCCGAGTCGGCAGTAGCATCGCTTATCTCGCCGTTTGTGAGGGCGAAAAGCGGCTGAACAAAGTAAGTGTATGTGTCGCTCTTGAGTTCCTTGTCCTGATAAGAGCACTGCTTTGTCGCGGGATCCATAACGTCGGCAAGGTCGAGCGTGTCGAGAGCCACGCAGTCGCGGTAGACTACAAACTTGCAGCCATGAGCGAGACCGGCTTTCGGAGCTGTGAATTGCAGGTTAATAGTGTTCTTGAGTTTCTTGTCGGGTGTAGCCGAGAGAAGCATCGTCTGTGTAGCTTCCTTCATTCCGCTGAAGTCGCGGTAGGTCTGACGCACGGTCAAGCCCCATTTGTTCCATGTGTCCTTAACCGAATTGTAGGTATAGTCGCTAACATCCATAACGTTCATGTTGTTCTCCACGGGGACATACTCTTTCTTCGAGTCTGCCACTTCCACACCCTTACTGTCGTAGCGGTACTTCATGTAGAGCGTGAGCGCACCGTCGGTGTATGTCCAGGTTTCACGCTGACGCGGCTTCACATTCTCGCCCGACTTCGCATACTGGTATTCTTCTATCTTGTTGCCGTCTGCGTCGTACTTAAGGTCAGCCTCAAACTCGTAATACTGTCCGGTAGACGAGTAGTGAGTAGCCTGTCCGTTCTCATAAGTGTATGTAATCTCCTGCGCAAGTTTCTTTGTGCGTTTGTTGTACGACGTAACCTTTAGCAGCGTGCCGTCGTCGTTGTACGTATACTCGTTGATGCGCATCGAGGTTGTGTCTGTAGCCAGTCTGCCCTTCGCGTCGTATGTATAGCTCTCACAGTTCTGTGTCTTACGGAAAGAGTAGTCGCCGTCGTCATAGTCGCCATACTGATAGAAGTCTTTGTTGGTCATGTTGCCGTTTACATCGAAGATAATCTTCTCGATGTCGGTGAGCGAGAAGGTGTCCGAATAGCCACCGTCGGTATAGTTGCGTCCGTAGGTAGAACTGCCTACCAACTTGCCATCGGTGTTGTAGTAATAATACACGCGCTTAGAGTCGAGGTTTTCGGGCATATCGCCCATCTGACTACCAAGCGTGACAGCCTTCACTAAGAATCGGTTCTGTGTCTCTACTTTCTGTGCGAATGTCGGGGCTGCAGAGCCAAGCATCAACGCCATGGCTGCTACCGAATAAAGTAAACGTTTTTCCATAATTCTGTGTTTTTTTGATTATTAATAGCGTTAAGACAGCGCAAGTTTAGCGATAAAAGACTACTTCTATTACCCAAACGCGGTCTACCACATTGCAAAGATACACAATTACTTTTTAAAAACAAACCTAAATAAGCGTATTTTCAACTAAATTGTTGCGTATATTTGCAAAAAGCCGTACATTTGCAAGCAAATTGTTAGCAAATAGCCATTACACGTTATTAATATAAAGAGCGTGTAAATATAATTGAAACTAACAAGCAAAAGAACAATTAATTAATATATACTATGAGAAAAACCCTACTTAGCATCGCTTCCCTCCTCCTCGTAGCAGGGAACATCAACGCCACCAACATCGGCTACTCGAAAGATGAGATTTCGCGCAACAACGTATTCCGCCTCGGCAGCACCGAGAAGCAGGGACAGGCTATGCGCCTGAGCCACGCCAAGCTGCAGGCTCTGAAGGGCAAGACCATCGACTTCGCCGAGTTCGTGTTGGGCAGCAAGAATGTCACCGACAAGAAGATGCACGTTTTCCTCACCAAGCAGCTCGACGGCACACCTATCGCCGAGGGAACCGTTGAGGTGACGAAGGCGCTGAGCAAGATAAAGTGGACGCTCGATAAGCCGTACACCATAACCGGCGACGAGGACTGTCTATACGTAGGCTACACAACCGAAGCAGCCAACACATACAAGGTGCTCATGTCGGACGGTTCGTACGACATCGAGGGCTGCAACTACGGCTACAAGGACGGAGCGTGGGTAGACACCTACGGCATGAACAAGGGCAGCGCGCTCATCTTCGTCAACGCCGAGAACGTGGGCGACTATACCGACGCCATCATCGCTCAGAGCAACTTTGAAGGCTACTACAAGGCGGGCGACAACTGCAACTTCTCGGCTTGCTTCGTGAACGCCGGCACCACGGACATAACCAGCTTCGACGCCATCGTCGAAGTGGGCGGCAACAAGACCACGCAGCACTTCGCCGACCTCAGCATCAAGCCGAAGGAGGGCTATAGCTTCGACCTCAAAGACGTAGACACAAGCAACGAGGGCGAACAGAGCCTCAGCGTAACTATCGCTAACGTGAACGGAGCGGGCAAGGAGACCGACACGTCGGACAACAGCGTCAGCGCCAACCTCTTCCTCTACCCGAAGACTATGGAGCGCTCGTTGCTGCTCGAAGCGTTCACGGGTCAGGACTGCGGCAACTGTCCGGGCGGTCATCTGAACATTGAGGCTGCCATCAAGAAGACAGAGAAGAACGTCATTGAGGTGGCTCACCACGTAGGCTACAAGCCCGATATGTTCACAATGAGCGAAGACCCTACATATATATTCTTCTACCCTAACACGTCGAGCACATTCGCACCGGCGGCAATGGTCAACCGCAACACTTACGCCAACGTAAGCACTACGCCGATAGTGAACGCCACCGACGTCAACAGCCTACTTTCCACCATCTACTACTCCGACACCAAGGAGCCGTACGTTTCGCTCTACCTCAAGACCACACTGGACGAGAGCACACGCGAGCTGAACGTGAAGCTCTACGTGCTGCCTCACAAGACCGTGCCTCACAACAGCTCTGTCTTCAACGTATACCTCGTGCAGGACGGCATCGAAGCGCGTCAGGCGAGCGGCGGAGACAACTACATACACAACCGCACCTTCCGCGGAACGGTGACTGGCAACGCATGGGGATACGCGGTGAAGGACATAAAAGCGGGTCAGCTGCTTTCGTGGGAGAAAACCATCACCATACCCGAGAGCATCCACTCGAGCTATTATGCCGACGAGACCAAGAACAACGTCGAGGCTGTGCTGAAGAACATGAGCGTCGTGGCTTACATAGGCGAGTTCGACCAGAACGACAACAACAAGCACACTATCTACAACTGCTGCGAGGCGCGCCTGGGCGAGTCGCACAAGCAGACGGGCTTCGTCAAGCCTACCGACGTGAACAGCGCCGAGGCTGAGCAGAGCGTTAGCATCTTCGTGAGCAACGGAAAGGTGCACGTTGGCGGAGCATACGACCGCTTGCAGGTGTACAACCTCGCAGGTGCTCAGGTGGAGAACGCCGATCTTGCCAAGGGCGTGTACATCGTGAAAGTGACTGCCGACGGCAAGCAGACCACAAAGAAGGTGCTCGTGAAGTAATACGGGCAGCCGAAAACAGATACATATAATATAATAAGGTATATCATGCGCAAGTCATACATATATATAATAGGTGCAACGATGTTGCTCGCACCAGCCTCAGCGTTGGCGCAGGCATCGCTTTCGCCTCGCACGGCTATTGCCGTCGCTTCCCCCACCCTGCTAAAGTCGCCCGCAGCGCAAGCCGCTGCAGTGGGCGCCGCCGACAGACAGCTTTCAGCATACGTAACAATCGACCCTGCGCGCACATCGTGGCAGCAGTTGGGTGTGACGCCCATCGCCGAGAACGCCAATACGGCTACCGTGCGCCTCACGCTCGACGCCTTGCAGCGTCTGGCTAAGCAGCAGGGTGTAGAGTACATCCAGATTACTTCGGGCGCAACGCAGATGCTCAACCTTGCGCGCCAGGAGGCTGGCACCGACCAGATACACAAAGGCACCGACCTGCCGAAGGCATACACCGGCGAGGGCGTGGTTGTGGGCGTGGTCGACGCCGGATTCGACTATATGCACGCTGCTTTCCGCCGCCCTGCCGACGGAGCGCTGCGCATCAAGCGTGTGTGGGAGCAGGGCGCTACGACGCTCGACGGCGCTTCGGCTCCTGCGAAGTACGGCTACGGCATTGAGCTGAACACGCCCGAACTGATAGAGAAGGCGCAGGGCGACAGCGACTCTAACTCGCATGGCACGCACGTGGCTGCCATAGCTGCGGGTAGCGACGCCTACAAGGACGGGGCGTACGTGGGCAATGCGCCCGACGCCGACATCGTGCTCGTGGCGCTCGACCTGAACGCGAGCACCAACGCCGACATCAGCAACGCCGTGCAGTATATCTTCGACTATGCCGACGAGGTGGGCAAGCCGTGCGTCGTCAACCTCAGTCTGGGCAACCAAGACGGACCGCACGACGGCACTTCTACGTTCGACACCATGACCGACGCCATGCAGGGACCGGGCCGCCTCATCGTGGGCGCTGCCGGCAACCACCGCACCGACGCCTTCCACATCGACCATACCTTCGCCACAGCCGACGCTGCGCCGCTGCGCACGTTCGTGAAGTACAAGGTGGCGCCGTCTAACTCGGTTTCGGGCGGCACGATAGAGATTTGGGGCGAGAAGGGCGTCGACTTCACCGTAGACATCGCCGCCTACAGCACGTTCAACAAGAAGGATGCGCGGTCTACGACCGTTTATCCGGCGGAGGGCGTCACGAATGTAGACTTCGGCAAGTACGCTACGGGCACGTGGAAGGTGGCTTCGGAGGTGAGTCCGCTCAACGACAAGCCGCACGTGGTGCTGACATCTGCGCTCACCTCGATACGCAACAACTACGCCATAGCGCTCACCGTGACGCCGAAGACAGCGGGCAGAGTGAACATTTGGTCGGACAATACGTATCTGGCGTTGGAGTCGCGCGACATAGAGGGCTTCTCGGCGCCCGACGCAGCGTCGTCTACGCTCTGCGAGATTGGCGGAACGGGCAAGCGCATACTCACCGTGGGTTCGTACACCACACGCAACGAGTACACGACAAACGGCGGACAGCAGGCTACGCTGCAGGAGACCGTGGGCGACCTGAGCTCGTTCTCGAGCTACGGCCCCACAGTAGACGGACGCATGAAGCCGAACATTACGGCGCCGGGCTGCTTCATCATCTCTGCCGTGTCTAACAACGACGCATCGGGCAACTTGATGTACGCCGAATACAACGAGAACTTCGGTCGCTACAACCAGTACGGCTATATGCAGGGCACGTCGATGGCGTCGCCGTTCGTAGCCGGCATAGTGGCTACATGGCTGCAGGCTTATCCGCAACTCACGCCCGAACAGCTGCACGAGATTGTGCAGAACACGGCACGCAAAGACAGCTTCACGGCTACGGCGCCCGACAGCAACTGGGGCTACGGCAAGATTAACGCGCTCGACGGACTGCGCCAGTGCATCGAAAAGCAGGAGACGGGCTGCGTGAGCGTTGCCATGCCGTTCGACGGAACGGTGCGCATCGCAGACGGAAACATCTTATTGGGCTTCGCTCGCGACACGCAGGCTACACTCGGCATCACAAGCATGACGGGCAGCACGCTGTTCAGCAAGCAGCTCGGCAAACGCTCGGCAGGCGAAACGCTGTCTGTTGCCGTGCCGCAACTGCTAAAGGGCGTGTATCTGCTCAGCGTAAAGACGCCGACAGCTACAAAGACCTTCAAGTTTGTTTGGCAATAATCTCATACTCTTTCATCGTCACCCGAACGCCGTCCGATCGGATTCCGAACGCCGTCCAATCAGATTCCGTTCGCCGTCCGATCAGATTCCGTTCGCCGTCCGATCAGATTCCGTTCGGTTGACGATGACTTTTCTCCACACTAACAATAACTTCTGTCCACACAAAAGTGTGGAACTATTCTACACTTGTTCCACACTTCTCCACAACTTTTTAGTCTATGCCAAAGCACTAAAAATTTTTATTCACACTGACTATCAAACACTTACGCAAAACACTTCATATTCTGGCACGCAGATTGCATTCTATTAAGTGAACGACGCAACGAACAAACATCAGTTCAAGACGGAGTTCTACAGATAAACATTATAATTAACAATTAAAAATTTAAGAATATGAAGAAGTTAGTATTTGCAGCTTTCGCAGCTTTCGTAATGGTATCAGTAAGCAACGTATTTGCAGGTAGCTCTAAGGCAGAGCTTGGTTTGAACATGCCGGTCGACTCAACCGTTGTTGACACAGCCGACACAGTAGGCGCTCCGGCAGAGGGTGAGCCGGCAGAACAGCAGGCAACTCCTGAAGAAGTGGCAATGCTCAGCGACTCAACCGACTCGGTTGACTCTACAGCACACCTCTTCTCGAGCGTAATGCTCATGGACTCTACATCTACAGATACAACCGGCACAGAGGCTCCGGCAGTGGTTTAAGAGAAGGTAAGGGTTTCAGACATAAATAACAACACACTAATTCCTTTCAGTCTGCATCGTTCTTGTGCGAACAAGAATGGTGCAGACTTTTTGTTTTCTACCACCAACGAATGTTTTATAAAATAAAAGCCAAGATTCTGCGTTATACAGAATATAGGAATAAGAATTTTGAAGCATATATGTTCAGCACCAGAATAAAAATACTTGTAGGCTACGCATTGCTCGCCATCGTGTTGCTGTCTGCCACATGGATGGTATACGACAACACGCGTTCGTTGTCGGCGGTAAACCACGCCTCGGAGCGCTTTATGGCACGCCGCGACATTGTCGACTCGCTCGTGTTTTCGATGCTCGAGACCGCCAATGCCGAACGCAGCGTGCTGCTCGGCGACGCAAGCAAATGGGAACGCTTCGACCGCGCACTCAGCGGTTCGAAAAGGCACGCACGTAAGTTGCGCCCGCTACTGAACGACACGCTGAAACAGCAGCGGTTGGATACGCTAATGGCACTGCTAATAGCGAAACGCGAGAACACGCTGCTCGTGATGAACGTACTGAAAAACAACAGCCGCGACATCTATTACAACAATAAGGTGGAGGCGCTGCACAGCGGACGCGACTCGATAGTGATTAGTCCGCAGACGAAGGAGCGCCACGAACAGCACGAGACGGTGTACGAGGTGGTGAAGACGAAACGCGGCTTCTTCAGACGCCTGGGCGACGCCTTCCGCAAACAGCGCACCGACACCATAAGCACTACCCGACTGACGCATCAGCCGTCTACCGACACCATCCATCACCGACTGAACATCGCCGACTCGGTGGCTAATGCGCTTGCCGAGATTCATAGCAAACAGCAACGCGCCAACGACCGCCAGCAGGACATCATCAGTACGCGAAACAACCGTCTGCAACTGGTGAGCATTCAGCTGACGAAACGCACATGGCAGCTGCTGGAGGACATACAGAGCGACGAGCACAACGCGATGCAGCGTGTTGTGGGCAAGGCCATCAGTTCGCGACGCGCCATGATCGTGAGGATTGCGGTGCTGGGGCTGTTGGCGATTCTCTCGGCGGCGATTCTCGTGGTGTACATCCTCAGAGACATAAAGCGCGAGCGCCGCGACCGTCAGCGCATTCTTGAAGCGAAGACGGAGACGGAACGCATCATGCAGCAGCGTGAGCGTCTGCTGCTCACCATAACGCACGACATAAAGGCGCCGGCTGCGTCGATTGCCGGTTTCATCGACCTGCTCAGCGAGTATGTAGACCGTCCGAAGGCGGTGGGCTACCTGCAGAGCATATCGGGCTCGGCTAATCATCTGCTGCAACTGGTGTCGGCGCTGCTCGACTATCATAAGCTGGAGAGCGGAAAGGCGGAGCGACACGAGGTGAGCTTCCAGCCGACTGCGCTCGTCAGCGAGTGTGTGGCGCAGATGCAGCCGCTGGCTATGGCTAAACAGCTGCGCTTGGCTACAGATATAAACGTTGCGGAGGATATGTTCTGCCGTTCGGACGCGTTCCGCATCAAGCAGATTGTGAACAACCTCGTGAGCAACGCTATCAAATATACCGACGAGGGCGAGGTGCGTGTCGGCATAACCGTTCTGAACGGTTGGATGACGCTGAGCGTGAGCGACACGGGCTGCGGCATGACACCCAAAGAACTGCAGAGTGTGTTCAACGCCTTCACGCGTCTGCCCGGCGCTCAAGGCAAGGAGGGCGTGGGCCTCGGACTCACTATCACTCGCGAGATTGTGACGCTGCTCGGCGGCAGAATAAATGTTGCGTCGACAAAGGGCAAGGGCACGACGTTCAGAGTGTGTCTGCCGGTAAAGGTGGTAGCTAATCAGGGGATACACTCAGGGGGTGCACTTGTCTCAAGTGCACCAACAAAGCAACAAGTGCACCAACAAAGCAAACATACTCAGGGGGTGCACTTGTCTCAAGTGCACCAACAAAGCAAGGAACAGCACCAACAAAGCAAACATAACAGCATGGTTGGTGCACTTGAGACAAGTGCACCCCCTAAAGGCAAATCTCAACACCACAACACCTCAACATCTCAACCCACGATCTCCGTGGTGATAGTAGACGACGACCGCCTGCAGGGTCAGCTCCTCAACGAGATGCTCCGGCGCATCGACGGCGTGCAGTTCGACATCACGACGACCATACACGCCGACGAAGCCATCAGTATTGCTGTGGAGAAGAATCCGCACATCGTGTTCACCGACATCGAGATGCCGGAGATGAACGGCAGCGAGATAATGCGCCGCATACGCAGCGCATCGTCGGCTACGTCTGCAACCGACAAGTCCGTACTCCGCACGAAGTTCGTGGCTATGACGGCACACGAGCAGAGCATCATGCCGCAACTGCGCAGCGACGGCTTCGACGCCTGTTTGTTCAAGCCGTTCTCGGTGCAGACGCTCGCCGCCACCATCTGTCAACTGACGGGTGCTGCAGTAAGGGTTTCCGAGAAAGAGCAAAACTCAAAACTCACAATCGCAGGCGAAGCCGAGAACAATTCAAAACTCAAAACTCAAAATTCAAAACTCAACATCGCAGGCGAAGCCGAGAACAACTCAAAACTCAAAACTCAAAACTCAAAACTCAAATCCGCTCTCCTTCCCTTCACCGACGGCGACCCTGAAGCGGAAGCGCAGATAATAGGCGACATACGCAAGTCAATAGAGGAATACTTAGAGATGATTGGCGACGGTTCTGACCCTGAGCGCGTTGCGAAGGCGGCGCACAAGGCGATGCCGCTACTCGAAATGCTCGAACCTGGCAAAAACCAATGGGTTGCACTACTGCAAACCCCAGGGGGTGCACTTGTCTCAAGTGCACCAACAAAGCAACAACACCCACAAAGCGAAGAAAAAAACATCTTGGTTGGTGCACTTGAGACAAGTGCACCCCCTGGGGAAACAACTACACCCTCTGTGGAGACAAGTGCACCCCCTGGGGAAACAACTACACCCTCTAACGAACAAGAACGCGAAAGATTGACAAAACAACTGATAGAGAAACTTAAGGAAATACTATGCGACATATACTGATTGTAGAAGACGATATCGCTTTCGGCACAATGCTACAGACATGGCTGCGCCGAAAGGGATTTGAGGTGGACAAGGCGACATCGGTGGGTGCTGCCGTGAAGCTGCTCGTGGACATGAAGAGCGTAGACCTCGTGCTCTCCGACCTCCGACTGCCCGATCACGACGGCCTCCGACTGCTGGCTTGGATGCACGAGCACAGCATCAATGCGCCGTTCATCGTGATGACTAACTATGCGGAGGTGCAGAACGCGGTGCTCGCCATGAAGTCGGGCGCTGCCGACTATATAGCAAAGCCTGTACAGCCCGACATTCTGCTGCAGAAGATTAACGATGCGATGCAGCAGAACACGCAACAAAGCAATGCAACAATTCAAAACTCTACAACTCAAAATGCGCCAACGGCGCACAATTCAAAACTCAAAACTCAAAACTCGGAAGCCGCTCCCCGCTACATCGAGGGCAAGAGCGAAGCCTCTCGACAACTATACAGCTACGTAGAACTGGTGGCTCCGACGCCAATGTCTGTTCTCATACTCGGAGCGTCGGGCACCGGCAAGGAGTACGTGGCTCACCGCATTCACGACCTCAGTCAGCGCCGCGATCGTCCGTTCTTCGCACTCGACTGCGGAGCGATTCCGCGCGACGTTGCAGCATCCGAATTCTTCGGTCATAAGAAGGGAGCGTTCACGGGCGCCGACGCCGACAAGCGCGGCGCGTTCGAGATAGCCAACGGTGGCACGCTGTTCCTCGACGAGGTGGGCAACCTGAGCTACGAAGTGCAGGTGCAACTGCTGCGTGCGCTGCAGGAGCGTCGCATCCGACCCGTCGGCGGAACGAAGGAGATAGACATCGACATCCGACTTGTCTGCGCTACGAACGAAAACCTTGAGGAGGCTGTCAGCGATGGCCGTTTCCGCGAGGATCTCTACCATCGCATCAACGAGTTCACCATCTACATGCCTAAGCTCTCGGAGCGTGGCAGCGACCTTTTCCTCTTCGCCGATCTCTTCATCCGTCACGCCAACGAGGAGCTGAACCGCAACGTTGAGGGCTTCGACTCTGGCGCTGCAGAGATGCTCGCCTCACACTCATGGCCCGGCAACCTCCGCGAACTGAACAACGTGGTGAAGCGTGCGGTGCTGCTCACACGCGGCTCGCAGATCACCACCGCCGAACTAACGCAGGCGATGGGACAGATACGCACCGACAACGTCCTGCAACTGCGCGACGAGGACACGGAGCGCCAACGCATCATCACCGCTCTGCAACAGACCAACGGCAACAAAGCCAAAGCCGCCCGTCTGCTCGGCGTAGACCGCAAAACAATATACAACAAGATTGAGAAACTGGGGATATAAGAAAACGACATAGTATGCGTATCAACCATATACGCATACTATATCTATCCCGACACCTGAACAATCTTTAAGTTTTTATAAGAAAATATTTCTCTGTTTTATTAAAAATATATATCTTTGTGGCGTCATATAGCCGTAATAGGCATTTGACGGACATATTTAGAGAAGCGTATTTCGCCTATATTCCTATAAATGTGAAAC
>OIXY01000171.1_pt1 | contig 17912 bp, 14 predicted proteins | sample 1588051 | NCBI WGS metagenome assembly OIXY01 (sample SAMN03283247) | human gut metagenome | biome: human-associated habitat; material: feces | host: Homo sapiens | place: Peru | collected 2012 | reverse complement strand
TACCTCCTACCTTTTTACTTTTTTACCTTTTTACTCTTTTACTTTTAAAAGCACTTTCACCGCTTCGCCCACTGTCGGCACACCGCTCACCACCATTGAGCGTTTGCCGTTCACCTCCTTGAGGTTGCAGCGGCGTGCGTTGGCAGCGATGAAGTCGAGTGCCTTGCCGAAGGTGGCACTGCGGTAGTAGGCAGAGTTGGGGTTGCTGACGAACTGCATCTGCATACGTCCCTGTTTGAGTATTATCTTCTCGCAGCCGAGGCTCTTGCCATAGCGGCGCAGTGCCACCACCTGCAGCAGTTCCTCACCCTCGTGCGGTATGGCACCGAAGCGGTCGATGAGTCGCTGGCGGTAAGCGTCGAGCTCGTCGTCGTTGTCGATGTTGTCGAGCTCGCGGTAGAGCAGCATACGCTCTGCGCTGCCCGGCACATAGGTATCGGGGAAGTACATCTCGAGGTCGCTCTCCACGGCGCAGTCCTCTACGAAGGCATCGCCCGTGAGGTTGTTGCCCTGCGCTATCTCCTCGGCGTACATGTCGGCAAACTCGTCGTTTTTCAGTTCGGTGACCGCCTGATTGAGTATCTTCTGATACGTCTCGTAGCCAAGGTCCTCCATAAATCCGCTCTGCTCGGCACCGAGCAGGTTGCCCGCACCGCGGATGTCGAGGTCTTGCATGGCGAGGTTGAAGCCGCTGCCCAGTTCGGAGAAGTTCTCCAAAGCCTCCAGGCGGCGTCGTGCCTCGGGCGTGAGCACCGACTTAGGCGGTGCGAGCAGGTAGCAGAACGCCTTGCGGTTGGAACGTCCCACGCGACCGCGCATCTGGTGGAGGTCGGAGAGTCCGAAGCGGTGGGCGTCGTTGATGATGATGGTGTTGGCGTTGCTTATGTCGATGCCGTTCTCGACGATGGTCGTAGAGAGCAGCACATCGTAGTCGTAGTTCATGAAGCCGATGAGAATCTTCTCAAGCTCCTCGGGCGACATCTGTCCGTGTCCGATAGCCACACGCGCGTCAGGCACGTATTTCTTTATGAGCGCAGCAATCTCGGGCAGGTTGCTGATGCGGTCGTTCACGAAGAACACCTGTCCGTTGCGCGACATCTCGAAGTTGATGGCGTCGGCTATTATCTCATGTCCGTACACGCCCAGTTCGGTCTGCACGGGGTAGCGGTTGGGCGGCGGCGTGCGCATGATGCTCATGTCGCGAGCGCCCATCAGCGAGAACTGTAGCGTGCGCGGTATAGGCGTAGCCGACATCGTGAGCGTGTCGACATTGGTCTTCAGCTTGCGCAGCTTCTCCTTTGTAGACACGCCGAACTTCTGCTCCTCGTCGATGATGAGAAGTCCGAGGTCGTGCCACTCCACAGTCTTTCCTATCAGCTTGTGCGTGCCAACGAGTATGTCTATCTTGCCCGCCTTAAGGTCGGCAAGCACCTCGCGTGTCTGCTTCGCTGTGCGGGCACGCGAGAGATAGTCGACACGCACCGGCATGTTCTTCAGACGGTCTGAGAATGTCTTGTAGTGCTGGAAGGCGAGCACCGTTGTAGGCACGAGCACCGCCACCTGCTTAGAGTCGCACGCAGCCTTGAACGCCGCACGTATCGCCACTTCGGTCTTGCCGAACCCCACGTCGCCACACACAAGGCGGTCCATCGGTCGGGCAGACTCCATATCGGCTTTCACGTCGTGCGTGGCGCGCTGCTGGTCGGGCGTGTCCTCGTAGAGGAACGACGCCTCAAGCTCGTTCTGTAGGTACGAGTCGGCTGAATAGGCGAAGCCTTTCTCGTGGCGCCGCTTGGCGTATAGCTTGATGAGGTCGCGCGCAATGTCCTTGATGCGTTTCTTCGTGCGCTCCTTCAGCTTCTCCCATGCGCCTGTGCCGAGCGTGCTGAGTCGGGGCGGTTCGCCCGTGTCGCTGCGGCGATACTTCGATATCTTGTAGAGCGAGTGGATAGACACATCGACGATGTCGCCGCGCTGATAGTAGAGGCGTATCATCTCCTGATAGGAGTCGCCCACAGGCACACGCACCAAGCCGCCGAACTTGCCGATGCCGAAGTCGACGTGCACGATGAAGTCGCCGGGTTCCATCTCCTGCAACTCCTTCATCGTGAGCGCCATCTTGCCCGTGCGGGCTGCGTCCGACTTAAGGTTGTACTTGTGGAAGCGGTCGAATATCTGATGGTCGGTGAAGAAGCACAGACGCAGATCGTTGTCGGCGAAACCCTCGTGCAGAGTGCGGTTGACGGGGGTGAAGGGGAGATTCGAGTTTTGAGTTTTGAATTTTGAGTTTTGAATTGTCGGCTCCGCCGATGAGGAGTTGCTCAGTTGAGAGTTATTCAGTTGAGAGTTGCTCAGTTGAGAGTTATTCAGTTGAGAGTTGAGAGTTGGGAGTTGAGAGTTATGATTTGCAGATAGAGAGTGTTCCTTGTTCCTGCGCATCTGCTGCAACTCCTCGCTATCGAAAATATCGCGCAGGCGCTGCGTCTGCTTCTCCGAGTCGGCGAGGATGTAGAGCCTGTAGCCCTGCAAGAGATAGTCGTCGAGCGTCTGAGTGAGCAGACTGAAGTTCTTGTGGAAAAGCGGCTGCGGCGAGATGTGAAACTCGATAGACACCTGCGGCGTGCCCGAAGGCTGTGCACCGAACTCGACGAGACGAAAGCGGCATATCTCCTCGCGGAATTTAGACGGCGACACGAGGTTGTTCTCCTTGCGCATGTCGCGCATTATCTGCTCCTGCTCTACCTCCGTTGCTCCCTCCAAGCGCTCGGTCATGGCTTGCTGCGAGAAGCCGTCGTTGTATATCTTCTCGATGGTAGAACAAAGGTAGAGACGGTCTTTCATCACGAGCAGAGCGTCTTCGGGCAGAAGCGCCGTAAACGGTTGCTTCTCCTCGGTGAGCTGCGCCAGTTCGGGCACGATGCGCACCTGCTGTTTCGAGTCCTTCGAGAGCTGGTCTGCCACCTCGAACGTGCGTATGGTGTCTACCTCGTCGCCGAAGAAGTCGATGCGGAACGGCAGCTCCGACGAGTAGGAGTAGACGTCGATGATGCTTCCGCGCATGGCGAACTGCCCCGGCTCGTACACATAGTCGACCTCCTTGAAGCCGAACTCGCGCATCTTGCGTCCAAGGTCGGCAAAGTCGACGATGTCGCCCACGGCAATGTTGATGGTGCGCTCGTCGAGGCGGCGCTTCGACACCACAAGTTCGCTGAGCGCCTCGGGACAGGTGACGACATACAAGGCGTCGCCGGCTGTCTGTGCAGAGAGCCGGCTCAGCGTCTCGGTGCGCAATATCTCGTTGGCGGCGTCGCGCTGTCCGTACTTCACCGCACGACGGTACGACGACGGGAAGAACAGCACGTTGTCGGTGCCGAGTATCTGCGTGAGGTCGTGGTAGAAGTAGCCTGCCTCCTCGTTGTCTTGCAGAACGAAAACGGCAGTGAGAGTTTTGAGTTTTGAGTTTTGAGTTTTGAATTGTTGCGACGGAGCGTCGCAATTTTGAGTTTTGAGTTTTGAGTTTTTCTTCCCGTTAACTCGTTCGGCTACGGCTGAGAAAAACACAGGAGCCGATGAGGCAAGTAGTCCACTAAGGAATACATGCCTCACCGACTCGTCGCTTATTGCTTTCAAAAAAGCCCCGCACTGAGGCAGGGCTGTATATATATTACTGATTTCTCTTATTTCCATAGGAATAGGGTGGGTGGTTTAGTGTTTCGCCTCAGGATACTTTCTGAACCAGCCGTCCCATCTGAGTCGCATCACGCCGAAGAACGCTTCGCCGAAGATGCCGCCGCTCATCTTGCTCACGCCCTCGCGACGGTTGACGAAGATTACCGGCACCTCCTTTATCTTGTAGCCCATCTTGTAGGCCGTGAACTTCATCTCTATCTGGAAGGCGTAGCCCTTGAAACGAATCTTGTCGAGGTCGATAGACGAGAGCACGCAGCGGCGGTAGCACTTGAAGCCGGCTGTGGTGTCGTGCACCTTAAAGCCCGTAACCATACGCACGTACTTCGAAGCGAAGTAGCTCATAAGCACGCGACCGATAGGCCAGTTGACAACGTTCACGCCGCTCACGTAGCGCGAACCGATAGCCACGTCGTAGCCCTCGTCGTGGCAGGCGCTGTAGAGGCGCGGCAGGTCGTTGGGGTCGTGAGAGAAGTCGGCGTCCATCTCGAAGATGTAGTCGTAGCCGTGCTCAAGCGCCCACTTGAAGCCTGTGATGTAGGCTGTGCCGAGGCCCAGCTTGCCGCTGCGCTCGAGGATGAAGAGGCGGTCGGCGAACTCGTCGCTGATGAGGCGCTTCACGATGGCTGCGGTGCCGTCGGGACTGCCATCGTCGATTACAAGAATGTGGAAACACTTCTCAAGTGCGAACACCGCGCGTATTATCTTCTCGATGTTCTCCTTCTCGTTATATGTCGGTATGATTACGATACTGTCGCTTTTGTTCATAGTCTTGTTGTTGAAATGGTTTTACATTGTCAACTCGTAACTCGTCTACTTGTAACTCGTTTACTTGTCAACTCGTCAACTAAAATGCAAATGTACGAAATGTATTCGACACAAGTGCGCTTGTTGCGTTAAAAAACGTGTTTTTATGCGTGTTACTGGTCGGGATTCTCTACAAAACCCTGATATTTCTCCTCAAGTCCGCTCATCACCACCTTGTAGCTCTCCTCTTCAAGATACTTGATGTTGTCCGCACCCTTGCCAATAGGCTGTATCGGCTTGTGGATAGTGAGGCGCAGCGGATGCCATACCACCCACTTCATGTCGCGTGTACGAGGCATGACGTCGAACGAGCCGTTGATGGTGAGCGGCACTACGGGCAGCTCGATGTCGTCGGCGAGCATGAATGCGCCGCGTTTGAATACGCCCATGTGCCCGGTGAACGTGCGCGCTCCCTCGGGGAATACAACGAGCGACATGCCGCCCTGCAGCGTCTGTCGTGCGCTGTCGTATGTGGCTCGTATCTTGCTTGCGCCGCGCTTGTCTACGAAGATGTGGTGAGCAGCCTCGCACGCCTTGCCTACGAACGGCATCTGGCGTAGCTGGCGCTTCATCATCCACTTGAAGTTACGGCACAGGAAGCCGTAGATGAGGAAGATGTCGAACGCTCCCTGATGGTTGGCGACGAACACGTACGACTGTCCTTTCACAAGATTCTCGCGTCCTTCAACTTTCACCGGCAACATGAGTATGCGTATGATGAACTGTGCCCACCACTTGCCAGGATAGTAGCCCCAGAAGTGGCCGTTGCCCAATGAGCAACCTATTATCACTATCAGACTTGTTATGACGGTATAGATAGCTATCAAGGGGAGAGCTATCAGGAGTTGGTATGTACGATACAGATATTTCATTGCTTTTTACTTTTTTACTTTTAACGTGATTTCCACAACCTCCGGCTTCATGTGGAAGCGGAACGGTATGAAGGCGCCAACGCCTGTAGACACATACAGATAGCGGTTGCCCTCTTTGTAGAGTCCGGCATCTTCTGTGTTCACGACGCTTGTCGGTCGCCAGCCGAACAACGAGAGCTGTCCGCCGTGCGTGTGTCCGCTCAGCGTAAGTTGCGCGTTGCACTGCGGCAGAATGTGTCGGCGCCAAGCCGACGGGTCGTGCTGCATCATTATCACGAACGACTCGGGCGATATTCCGTGCAGCGCCTTGCGGTAGTCGGCCTTTGCCGGGAACGGCGGGCGTCCGTCGTTCTCAGTTCCTGCTATCACTATAGAGTCGGCTCCGCGGCGCAGTATGCGGCGTTCGTTGAGCAGCAAGTCCCAGTTCATCGAGCCTTCCAGCGAGCGCGTCAGGCGTTCCATTTCACTTCTCTGCTCTGCGGTGGCAGTTTTAACGTAGTCGGCGTAGTCGTGGTTGCCGAGAACCGAGAAGATTCCGTCGACAGGATGCAGATGTATCAGCGTGGCCGTGAAGCTCACAGCCTCCTGCGGACGCATGTTGAGCAAGTCGCCGGTGAAGAGCAGCGCGTCGGGATGCAGTTCGTTCACCTGCGCCACTATGCGCCGTGCGAACTCCTGCTTCATCGAGCCGAGGTGCATGTCCGAGATCTGCACTATGCGGTAGCCGTCGAAGGCTTGCGGCAGGTTGTCGAACTCGAGTGTGACGCGCTTCACGTGCAGCTGGTCGGGTCCTACCATCGTTCCCATGAACAACACGTATAACCATCCGAGCACAAGCACCAATCCAGTGTGGTTGCCCCAGTTCTTGCGCTGCTTCAGCAGTCGTTTCACAGCCATGCCTGCAAGCGAAGCCAGAGTGAAAATCACCTTCGGCACGATGAGCAGACCTATCATGAACAGATACACGTTGAAGAGCGTGAGGTTATTCGGCGCGAAGTTGCGCATCATAGAGTAGGCAGCTGTGCATGCAAGCATAGCGGCTCCCGGCACCCACCACAACAGGCGCATCCACAGCGTTATGTCTCTGCGTTGGCGCAGATAGCGCATGTAGATGTACAGGTCTGGCAGCAGCGTGAGCAGCAGTATGAGTATTGATATTCTTGCTATCATTGTCTTAAACTTTACTTTCGATTGCTTCGTTACTATTGAACCCACAACCGTTTCTATTGAATTTATAACAGTTCGGACCGAACCGTTGTCCTACATTCTACTTCAAGAATCGGCGAATCAGTTCAACCGGCAGTCCGCGTCGTCGGGCATAATCGCGCAGCTGGTCTTCGCCGATGCGTCCAAGCTCGAAGTAGTGCGCCTTCGGGTGGGCGAACATCAGTCCCGAAACCGACGCATGAGGCTTCATGGCGCCACTCTCTGTGAGCCGGATGCCAATCTGCTTGAGGTCGATAAGCCGGTCGATGATGAAGTTGACGCTTGTGTCGGGCATCGACGGATAGCCCACAGCCGGACGAATGCCTTGGAAGTCCTCGCGCAAGAGTTCGGCTACCGACAGATTCTCGTCGGGAGCATATCCCCAAATCGACCGTCTCACCTCCATGTGAAACACCTCAGCCGTGGCTTCAGCGAGTCGGTCGGCGAGTGTCTGCGCCATCATACGCTGGTAGTCGTCGGCGAGAAAGTCGTGCTCCAACGCCAAGTCGACCGTTGTGGCGAACACTCCGATGTGGTCTTTCACGCCCGAAGATAGCGGACGTATGAAGTCGGCGAGCGAAAGGTTCGGTTCGCCCTCCCGAGTAGGGTGCTGTTGGCGCAGCATAGGCATGCGCACATCGCCGATAAGGATATCGTCGCCGTCGCTGTTGGCGTCGAACAACCCGAAAGCAGCGTGCGTCGTGTATCGCTTCTCCAAGCGGTCGAGCATCTGTTCTGCCTCCGCCCGCATCTTGTCCTTCGCCTCCTGCGGCTTGCCCGACAGTCCCCAGGCGAAGAAGAAGTATATCCAGTTGATGTACGGGCGCAGCGTAGAGATGTTGTAGTCGGTGTATTTCAACATCGTTAGTTACCTGAATTGTTTTTCTATTTGTATAAACCCTGCTTGAGCCTACTCTCTGAAGCGCACAGCCTCACCGCGACTCGCCGAGTCGAACGCCCAGTTATTATATATAATGTGTCCGTTGCACATCGTAGTGCGCACCTGCCACTGGTAGGTGTGACCCTCCATCGGGCTCCATCCGCACTTGCTCTGTATAGTCTCCTTAGTAACGGTCCACGGAGCGTCGGGTCTTACAATCACGAGGTCTGCCTTGTAGCCCTTACGCACAAAGCCTCGCTTCGATACCTCGAAGAGCTTTGCGGGGTTGTGCGCCATTAGCTCCACGAGACGCTCCATGCTGAGCACGCCCTTGTCTACGAGTTCGAGCATCGTAACGAGCGAGAACTGCACCATAGGCATACCCGAAGCGGCGCGTGCGCAGCCGCCCTCCTTGTCCTTAAGCAGATGCGGCGCGTGGTCGGTGCCGATGGTCGTTATGCGTCCGTCGGTGAGAGCGTGGCGTAGAGCGTCGCGGTCGGTCGCAGTCTTGATAGCAGGATTGCACTTGATGCGTGTTCCGAGACGCGCATAGTCGTCCTGTGTGAACACGAGGTGGGCTATCACAGCTTCAGCCGTGATGCGTGGCGAAGTGCCGAACAGCTGCAGCTCGCGCTCCGTGGTGAGATGTGCCACATGCAGACGGGCGCCTGTTTCTTCTGCCAGGGCTACGGCGCGCTTTGTCGATTCGTAGCAGGCTTCCTCCGAGCGAATCTCCGGATGATGCTCTACGGCAGGGTCATCGCCGTACAGCTCCTGCGCACGCTTCATGTTGCGGTTGATGATGTCGGTGTCCTCGCAGTGAGCCATGATAGGCAGTTTCGCCTTCTCGAACAGCTCGTGCAGCACATCCTGACGGTCTACGAGCATATTGCCCGTAGACGAACCCATGAACAGCTTTATGCCGGGCACGAGATGCGGGTCGATGGCAGTCACGCAGTCGATGTTGTCGTTGGTGGCTCCGATGAAGAAGCCGTAGTTGACGTGCGACTTGTTTCGGGCGTCGTTCATCTTTGCGTTGAGCGCCTCGAGTGTCGTGGTCTGCGGCTTCGTGTTCGGCATGTCGAAGTAGGTTGTCACTCCGCCGTAAGCCGCAGCGCGGCTTTCTGTCTCCATGTCCGCCTTTTCTGTAAGGCCAGGGTCGCGGAAGTGGACGTGGCAGTCGATAACTCCAGGCATAACAAAACACCCCGTGGCATCCACGATGTTTTCGTAGTCGCCACGAGGTGTTTCTGTACCTTCTATAATGTCTGTAATGGTGTCGCCGTCGACAACGACGGATGCTACGCGAGTAGCTCCCTCGTTGACCAGCTTACCACCAAATACTAATGTCTTCATATATCTTGGATGATAGTTATTTATCGTGTTTAGCGCCGTTACTCGGCAGCAGCAGGCTGCGCCAGTTGGTTAGGCGTCGGTCCGTCGGGCATCGGCTGTGCGGGCGCTGCGCCGGCAGGCGCTGTGTTCATGTCCTTCATGCCGTTCATGATAGCCTGGTTCTCAAGCGCCTTTTGGTAGAAGTCCTTCACGTACGGGTCGTTCTTGAACTTGTCTGTGGCCTTGCTCATGATGTCCTCTATCCACGGTGTGAGTTCGGGGTAGCGGTAGCCGATGGTCATCATGAAGAACACGCCCGGTCCGAGCACATTGTCGAAGTTCTCGGTGACGAATGTCGTTACGAGCTTGTCCTCTTCGGCGGTGAGTCGCATTGCCTCGTCGTTGAGTTTGCGTGTCACGGCGTCCATGTCGCTTCCGTCCATGATGGCGCGGTCGTGCGTGTGCAGCAGTTCGGCCTCCTGGTTCTTCAGTTGGTTGTACTTGTTGAAGAACTTGAACAGCTCGTCGTTGAGCGGAGTGCCGCTAACGATCTGCTGAGTGTTGTCGAGCTTGATGGTGATGTCGCCACTTTCTATCACGAGCGGCAGTATGCTCTCGTCGTCCATGAAGATATTGGCGAGTCGCACCGTGTCGAACGTTCCGCAGAACTGGAACTGGCCGTGTACCACGTCGCACGAGTCGATCTTCTTGAAGTCGTTGTTGCTAAGCACCTTCAGGTAGAGCATGCGTCCGTCGAGCGTAGACACGTTCGACGATCCCTGAATGTTGTACGAGCTGGAGCACGATGCCAGTGTTATTATACCGAGTAAAGCGTAGAGTAGCTTCTTCATCATCTTTGGTTTAAAAAAAAAATGTTGGTTTCTTGTTGTCTTCTTTTATTCTTTGTCTGTAGCGGAAGCCTCTTCCTGCTTCTCTTCGGCGTCTTCCTTCGCTTCCTCCTTCTTCAGCTCCGACGCGATGCGGTGCATAGAGTACATCTCGAGGATGGCGGCTGCGAGCAGCAGCATTACCCACTTGTTGTAAATGAGGTTGAAATATGTAACGGGGTCGGAGAACGAGTCTCTGAGCCACATGTTTGCGCTGTCTACCATGAGCAGACCTGCCAGCACGAAGAAGATGTCGGCGAAGGTCATTATCTTCTTCAGTCGCTTGATGGTGGGGTTCTGTCCTTCATACGCCTGGTTCACCTGCATTGCTGCGAAGAGCAGTGCACCCAGCAGGTATATCCAGCAGACAATCTGCTGTGCGAACATGAACACGAAGCATCCGGCTCCGATGACCATCAGTATGCCTCCCGTGAGGAAGAGCGCGCTTTGTAGTGTATTTAGTTGTTTCATTATTGTTCTTCTTTAGCTTGTTCGGGCTTGGGGTCGTCGCTGAGCACATAGATATCCTCGTCGTCGGCTTTCATGAAGTAGCGTTCGCGTGCGATCTTCTGGAACTCCTGCGTACCTTTTCGCATATCCTTAAGCTTTTTCAGGTCGCTTTCGTTCTGCGCGTTGTACTTGTCTATCTCCTCCTCCAGGTCGTTTATCTGCATTTCGAGCTGGAAGCGGTGAAGAAAGCTGTTCTCGTCGACGAAACCTACGGTAAGAATACCGATGATTATAGTGATGGCATATTTATAGTGGCTTATTAGAGCCAGAATGAGTTTCAAACGCCCCATTTGTCCTTTATTATATATAATGTATTACTGGTAAAGACACGTCAGTCGCTGCAGACTGGTCTTTATTACATGCAAACTTACTACAAATTTTTCATATTTCGACTGCTGCGCCCATTTTTTAGGGTTTATTATATAAACGGATTGTTTGGATATGCAAAAAATAGTTAACTTTGCATCGGTTCAAAAATCAGGAATAACAACATCAATAGTAAGTAATATGAAGAAATTCATTGGAGTAGCCTTGGCTGCAGCGTGTGCTTGCCCTTCGCAAGCCGCCGGCGAGCAGACCAAACTCGACACTACCCGTGTGAACAACCTCAACGAGGTGGTAGTGAAGGCTGTGAGAGCCCCGAAGAGTTCACCGTTTGCAGTAGAGAACATCAAGAAGACCGAGCTCGAGCGCTTTGCCTCTTCAGGCAAGGAGCTGCCTATGCTCTTCGCCCGCACACCGGGTGTGCTCGCATGGAGCGAGAACGGCGTGGGCACCGGCACTGTCTATATGCGTATGCGTGGCGCTGCCGACAGCCGCATCAACGTCACGGTAGACGGTGTGCCTCTCAATTCGCCCGAAGACCAGTGCGTGTTCTGGGCTAACATGAACAGCTACGCAGCTCTTATGGGCAGCGCGCAGATACAGCGTGGCGTGGGCGCGTCTACCAACGGCGACGGAGCCTTCGGCGGTTCGGTGTCGCTCGCTACAGCCGCTCCGTCGCTTAAGCCTACCGTAGAGGTGACGGGTTCTTACGGTTCGTTCAACACATATCGCGTCGGAGGCAACTTCTCTACAGGTCTGCTTGCCGACCACTTCATCATCGACGGCGCTTATCACGAGACCAACACCGATGGATACATCCACGGCACAGGCGGACGCTCTGGCTCTTACTACGGCGGACTCACTTGGCTCGGCGACCGCTTCAAACTGTCGTACAAGAACATCGGCAACTTCGAGCACACGGGTCAGGCGTGGAACGGCGTTGCGGCGTGCAACTACGACGGCGATACCGACCTCAAGGCGTGGGGCATCAACAGCTATAAGGATATGTGGAAGCACGGACTTGGCAAGTTCAACTCGCTCTACGAGGAACTTGTAATACCGATGGACGACAACTGGGCTGCCGATCCTACAAAGCCGCTCACTACTGAACGCTACAAGATGCGCGACGGATCGTACTGGAAGCAGACTACCGACAACTTCGAGCAGAGCCACAACATCCTTAACTTCACATGGCAGCCTGCCGACATGCGCTGGAGCCACTCCGTAACGGCTCACTACACATACGGCTACGGCTACTACACCGAGTTCAAGAAAGACACAAAGCTGGCTTCTAAGTTCGGCATCAACGAGATGTACGAGAAGAATGGCGAGCTGAAGCCCGTAAAGTTGGACGCTATACGCAAGAAGGGCCTTACACAGAACAACTACGGCGCTCTCTACAACGTCAACTACAAGGACGCTCTGTGGGACGTAATGGGCGGCTTCAGCATGCAGCTCTTCCGTTGCAACCACTGGGGCAAGGTGACGTACATCGCTGACGAGGCTCTTGAGAAGAAATACTTCACCGACGGCAGATACAAATACTACGACTCGGACGCCAACAAGAACGACTGGAGCTGGTTCTTCAAGGCTAACCGCAAGTTCGGCAACGGCTGGAACTGGTTCCTCGACATGCAGATGCGCTACGTCAACTATAACACCGACGGACTCAACGACCACTTCGAGCAGGGCGCCGACGGCAACTACAAGAACCAGAGCATCGACATCAACGAGAACTACTTCTTCGTGAACCCGAAGGCTGGCATCAGCTACGATGCCAACGGACACAAGGCTTACGCTTCTATAGCTTACGCCAACCGCGAGCCCGAGCGCAACAACTTCACCGACAACATCGGTTACGGCAATCCGTCGCCGGAGCGTCTGCTCGACTTGGAGTGGGGCTATCAGTATCAGGGCGAGAACTGGTTCGCCGGTGTCAACTTCTACTACATGAAGTACGTCAACCAGTTCGTGATGACCGGCGAGAAGAGCGACATCGGCGAGTCGCTGACACGCAACATCAAGGACTCTTACCGTCTCGGTGCTGAGGTGTCTGCAGGCTGGAGCCCGCTGTCTTGGCTCTCTCTTGAGGGCAATGCCGCTCTGAGCCGCAATCGTCTGAAGAACTTCAAGGAGTGTGTGGAAAGCTGGGATGGTCCTGCTGTATGGAACACATACAAGAGCTCTACCATAGCATTCTCGCCGTCGGCTATCCTCAACGGCTTCGTCGACGTTCACTTCGCTGGCTTCCACGCTACATGGCACACCAACTTCGTCAGCAAGCAGTATCTCGACAACACCGAGAGCTCTGAGCGCTCGCTGCCTTGTTACTCGCAGACCAACGTCAACGCTTCGTACACATTCAACTTCGCTAAGCGTGTGCTCGGCTTGAAGCAGGTGGTGCTTGGCGCCGACTTCAACAATATCTTCGACCGCCACTACGCTGCGTCTGGCTACGTCTACTACGACTGGTATAACAACAACAAGCGCAACTCTACCGTGGCTTACATCCCGATGGCTGGCTTCAACTGCCTCGGAACTGTAACGCTGAAGTTCTAAAAAAAGCCCCTCCCCATCCCTCCCCGTCGGGGAGGGGGCGCAGGGCAGAGTTATATATGCTTTGTTTCTTTTTTAAAAAGGTTGCATGGCAGAGTGATACATGCTTTGTTTCTTTTTTAAAAGGTTGCAGGGCAAAGTGATACATTTTTGTAATTAATAATTCAATCCTCTCTCCTCCCCGATGGGGAGGTCGGGAGGGGCTGTTTTTTTAATTGTTATGACTGAATTTCTCTCCACTCATTGGCTCGACATTGTAACGACAATACTCGGGCTAATCTATCTCGTCCTCGAATACCGTGCGAGCATAGCGCTTTGGGTTGTGGGCATCGTGATGCCTGCTATGGATATCTATCTCTACTGGAGCCACGGACTCTACGGCGACGCTGGCATGGCTGTCTACTACACGCTGGCTGCGATATACGGCTACGCCGTGTGGAAGTTCGGAGCGAAATGGAAGCGGATGCTGAAGCGCAAGGCTTCGGAGGCAGCAGGCTCAGATAAAGCTCTTGACGCCGATGGCTCAGATAAAGCAGTAGATGTTGCAGGCTCAGATAAAGCAGTGTATGCTGCAGGTTCAGATAAAGCAGTAGATGCTGCAGGTTCAGATAAAGCAGTAGATGCTGCAGGCGGTTCTTCCGAAGAGCTTCCGATAACGTTCTTCCCGCGCCGTCTTATCCTGCGCACGCTCGGCTTCTTCCTCCTCGCATGGGCTGCTACCTATTACGTTCTCGTGGCTTACACCAACAGCACCGTGCCCTTGCTCGACGCGTTCACCAACGCTCTCAGCTTTGTCGGCTTGTGGGCTTTGGCGCGCAAGTACGTAGAGCAGTGGCTGTTTTGGATAGCCGTAGACGTGGTCTGCTGCTATCTGTATGTGGTGAAAGGCATACCGTTCAAGGCAGGGCTGTACGGTCTGTATGTCGTGATAGCGGTCATGGGATACAGAAAGTGGAAGGGCCTTGCGAAAAAGGCATAACTCATCTGGATGCTCTAGGGAAACCTGGGGCATCTTTTTTGTTTTAGGGGGCTGGGCTGGCTAGGGTTCTAGGTTGGTTAGGGGGTCTGGGTTGGCTAGGGTTCTAGAAAGCCTAGAAAGCCTAGAGCTCCTAGCTCCCCTAGCTTTCAAAGCCTTTGAGCTTTTCCTTCAGCTCTTTTATCTCCGTCTCCTGCCTATAATACGCCTTCAGCGCTCTTTGCTTTATATCCTCGAAGGCAGCCTTCCATTTCGCAGCCTCCGCCTGCGCTTCGGCAAGAGCCTGCTTCAGGCGTGGCAGCTCCTCCTCCAGCCGCTTCAGGCGTGCGTCCTGTTGCTGTCGGTAGGCGGTGCGGGCGCGGTGCATGCGCTCCTTGATGCCACCCTCGGTGATGAACTCCTGCTCAAGCTTCTTTAGAAACGACATCATCATCTTGTCGATGAAATGGCAGAGCGTGATGGCGTAGTTGCACATCTGTTCGTCGCTCTATTGCTGGAAGAACGGAGCGTAGTCGGGCAGGCGGTTGTGGTGGCGGCAGTAGTTGAGCATATCGGTGTAGCGCTGGTCGCCGGCAACGTAGAACTGCAGGTGGCGCGACTTGATATAGTCCTCGAAGTCTTCGCGCAACTCCTTCAGCGAGGCGCGTGCCACGTTGAGCAGCTTCAGCTGCATCTCCGTCGATGCCACACCGTCAGCCAAACCCTCGACGATGTTCTGCTTGCAGGAGCGTGCCGCCTGAATCACCTGGTCGCGCGTTCGGTCTTTGTATAAATGAATGAAGCGGTCGCAGAAAGCGAACGCCAGCTGATACACCACATCCGACTTCTGGTAGAAGTAGAGCGTGTCCCAGTTGCGCTGCTGATTCAGTACGTGTAGAGTGTTCGGGTCTTCAGCCATAGCGGGTTAATAGTTTGATTGTCTGTCGCAAATTTAAAGAAAAATGTAAAGAGGCACAAGCGTATCCATAACAAATTCACATTTATTTCGTACTTTTGTCCGTCGAAACATACATGTTCAGCCGGCAGACAACGTCGGCTGGGAAATACACGAAAATTATGGACAATCCTTCAGACACAATAAAGGCTACTTCTGATTCGGCGACTGCCACTTCGGACAACACAGAAATTCTTGCGTCGCTGCAGCCCGACGCCTTCGACGCCGTGATAGTAGCCGGCGGCGACTTCCCTACGCATCCCGTTCCGCTTGCCGTGATGGAGCGTGCACGGATGCTTGTGGCATGCGATTCGGCAGGCGAGGAACTCGTACGCCGTGGCTACAAGCCGACGGCTATAGTGGGCGACTGCGACTCGATGTCGGCGGAGTTTCGTGCGGCGCATACAGACATTATATATAAGGTGGAGGAGCAGGACTACAACGACCTCACGAAGGCTACGCGGTTCTGCACGGAGCGCGGTTGTCGCCGCATTGCCTACGTCGGAGCAACGGGCAAGCGCGAGGATCACACGCTGGGCAACATCTCGCTGCTCGACTTCTACCGCCGCGAATTGCATGTAGACGCCATGATGCTCACCGACTACGGTGTGTTCATCCCGGCTGCTGGCGAAACCGCAATAAGAACCTTCGCCGGACAGCAGATAAGTATCTTCAATCTCTCATGCACGCAGATCGACGGAGACGGACTGCGCTGGCAGCCCTACGCCTTCTCCGAACTTTGGCAGGGTACGCTCAACGAGGCGCTTGGCGAGAGCGTCACGTTGCGTGGCAACGGAAACTACATAGTGTATGCTGCTTACAAATTGTAGTCTATTTTTTGACATATTGACACCAAACGGTATGTAATAAAAGCAGAAAATAGTGCGTGAAAGTAAAATGGCTGGTTTTAATTACATAATGTAGGTCAAAGTGTTAGTTTTTATGCGTTTTTTTACTTATAATGTATTTTGTGTTTAATTATGAAATGTGTTGAATAACGTTAAAAACGTAAAGTTTTCTTGAGAAATGTTTGGAAGTTATAAAAACATTTCCTAAATTCGCAATTGAAAAACTAATTCTTTTCAAAAGAAGAGGTTTATCACAGGTACAAACAGCATTTGCTATTGAAGCAAACTGACGACACAGACAAAACAACGACGCAAACAGACGAAAAGAGAAACCAAGACGATGCAAACTGACGAAAACGATAAATTTCAAACTGACGCAATCAACGACGCAAACTGACGAAAATACAAAAACGAAATCGGAGCGGCTTTCGCTACAGATAGCCTTCCACACAAAACCCAAAATCAAAAACCAAACCCCAAAAGGAGTTACTGGCACACGACGGAGAAATTGTCTCTTCACGCAACTGCATGGAGAACGAGCCTTCTCTTTACTCGTATGGAGAAATAGTATTCTCTCGAAACAGAAGGAGAAACCGCCTACTCAGGGTAAGGGGGTGCACTTGTCTCAAGTGCACCAACCGAGTAAGCATTGCACCAACCGAGCAAGCGGTGCACCAACCGAGCAAAACTTTACAAACTGAATAACTAAAAAGGAGTAGTCTTTCCAAACCAACCGATAGACATTCCAACATATATAAACTAAACAACAAAAAAGGAGTTGCTTATGAAACGACTTGTATTTGCACTATTAATACTGTTCTGCGGCAACGATATGTCAGCCCAGACATATACAAAGGAAGTCTGCGTAAGATTCCCGGTGGCATCAAGCGTGCTCAATCCTAACTTCGGCGACAACGCAGCAAGTCTTGCAGAAATAGTCAAGTTCCTTACTGACGTGCAGAAAGACAGCACCTTGGAGCTGACCAGTGTGAAATTCTGCGGCTCGGCATCGCCCGAAGGTGGACCTCTTCTCAACCAGCGCCTCACCGAAAGACGCTGCGCCAACATGGAGCGCTACGTTCGCGAGCGAGTGCAGCTGCCCGACGCAATAGTGTCCAAGTGCGAGTGCTCGGAGATGTGGCAGAAGCTGGCTTACTTTGTAGAGAAGTCGGACATGCCGTACAGAGACGAGGTACTGCACCAGATACGCGAGACCGATGAGTTCACATACAACTCGAAGGGAGTTCTGGTAGACAGCCGCAAGAAGCGCCTCATGGACCTCAACTACGGACGCACATGGAACTACATGCTGCGCGAGTTCTTCCCCGCAGTGCGCAACGCCAGCCTCATATCTGTCTACATCGAGCAGAAGCCAACCGTGGTAGACAACCAAAAGGCAGAAGTGATTGTTCCGGAAGAGCCCGTGACACAGGAGCCGCAAGTAGAGGAGTCCGCACCTGAGCCTGAGCGCCGCAACGCATACCTCGCCATCAAGACCAACATGCTCTACGACGCGCTCGCCGTACCGAACATAGGCATGGAGTTCTCGCTCGGAAAGCGCTGGTCGATAGCTGCCGACTGGATGTACGCATGGTGGAACAACAACCATCACCACAACTACTGGCGCATCTACGGCGGAGGCATCTCGCTGCGCAAGTGGTTTGGCAAGGCATCGAAGGTGAAGCCGTTGCAGGGACACCACCTCGGCATCAACGCACAGGCGTTCACCTACGACTTCGAGCTCGGCGGAAAGGGATACATGGCAGGCATACCCGGCGGAAAACTTTTGGACCGCACAAGCTACGCAGTAGGAGCAGAATACGGCTACTCGCTGCCGATAGCAAAGCGCCTGAACATCGACTTCAGTGTTGTGGCAGGATACATGGGCGGACGCTACTACGAGTACTCCACGCCATGCCTTCTATGCATACTACTCTACAGACCTGAAGTTGACTACAGTAGACTATGTGCCGGAGCTGACTTATACCAAGGTGTACAAAGACGCCGTAGTGCCAAACACTTATGACGCAAACTATTACGTAGGCGTGAAGGTATCTCTGAAAGACACCGACAACAAGCCTATCGCAGCA
>OIXY01000162.1_pt1 | contig 18342 bp, 11 predicted proteins | sample 1588051 | NCBI WGS metagenome assembly OIXY01 (sample SAMN03283247) | human gut metagenome | biome: human-associated habitat; material: feces | host: Homo sapiens | place: Peru | collected 2012 | reverse complement strand
CAGGCTCCAAGTCTGCAGATGGTAACTTTCACCATCACCGAGAAGGGATATTCTTTCAATGATGCAGACTTAGCTCGTGGCCTTGATGCAGTATTTGCTATGGGTAAGTTGACTGCCCTCCTTTATGAAAGATACAAGGCAGGTAAGTTGCCTATCACCCTTCAATCTACTGACAACTGTTCTCACAATGGCGATCATGTAAAGGCTGGTGTGAAGGCTTATGCTGAGCGTTGGGTAAAGGACGGTATCGTAGAGGCTGGTTTTCTGGATTATATCAATGATAGCAGCAAGGTTACATACCCTTGGTCTATGATAGATAAGATAACTCCACGTCCTCATGAGAAAGTGCAGGCGATGCTGGCAGAGGATGGCTTTGAGGACAACGAAACCATCATCACCGAAAAACATACTTTTACAGCTCCTTTTGTGAATGCTGAGGAGGTGCAGTATCTCGTTTGTGAGGATACTTATACCAATGGTCGTCCACCATTGGAGTTGGGCGGTGCACTCTATACCACCCGCAAGACGGTGGATGAGGTAGAGACCATGAAGGTAACGACCTGTCTGAACCCGCTGCATACTGCCATGTCTATCTATGGTTGCATGCTCGACTATACTTTGATTTCTGCCGAGATGGCTGATGAGGACCTGCGTGCCTTCATCCAGAAGATGGGTTATATCGAGGCGATGCCTGTGGTAACAGACCCAGGAGTCTTGAATCCATACGAGTTTATCGGTACCGTGATCAATAAGCGTCTGCCAAACCCATTCATGCCAGATGCTCCTCAGCGTATCGCTACTGATACCAGTCAGAAACTCTCTATCCGCTTCGGTGAAACCATCAAAAAGTATATCGCCCGCGGTCTCGACAAGAGTAATCTCGTATTGATTCCATTGGTATTAGCAGGTTATGCCCGTTATCTCAAGGCTTTGGATGACAATCTGAAACCATTCGAGCCATCTTCCGACCCATTATTGGCTGAACTTCAGGCTATTGTAGCTCCTCTGGAAGTAGGCAAGGCAGATCAGGACTATTCTTGTCTCAAGAATCTCTATACCCGTAAGGATGTATTTGGTCTCGATCTCTACGAAGCAGGTTTCGGAGAGCAGATAGAAGACATGGTGAAGGAACTCTTTGCCGGCAAGGGTGCTGTAAGAAAGACATTGCATAAGTATGTTTCTGCGAGATAATTCATTTTCAAACTTATACATTATATAATATATGGAAAGAACATGGCGCTGGTTTGGCAAGAAAGATAAGATTACGCTTGCACAATTGAAACAGATAGGTGTTGAGGGCATCGTTACCGCATTGCACGATGTTCCTCTGGGCGAGGTTTGGACGCGTGAGAAGATTCATGAACTCAAGGAGTACATTGAATCTTACGGTATGAAATGGAGCGTGGTAGAGTCTTTGCCTGTGGTTGAAACCTTGAAATATGGCGGTCCTGACCGTGATCATCAGATTGAGGTTTATAAGGAGAGTCTCCGCAACTTAGGTGAGGAAGGCATCAAGTGCATCTGCTACAACTTCATGCCGGTTTTAGACTGGGCACGTACCGATTTGGCACATGAGAATCCTAACGGAGCCAACAACCTCTATATGAACTGGGGCGAGTTTGCCTACTTCGATATCTACATCCTGCAGCGTGAAGGCGCTCGTGAAGATTGGGCTGAGTTCTCTAAGGAACACAAGTGGGGTAGAGACCTCGTGGCTGAGGCTGATGAAATCAAGAAGACTTCTACGCCAGAGCAGGATCATGCTTTGGTAGAGAACATCATCATCAAGACCCAGGGTTTTGTATCCGGTAATTTCAGCGAGGGTGATGCTGCTCCTGTACAGAAGTTCCGCGACCTCTTGAAACTTTATGATGGCATTGACAAGAAGAAGTTGCAGGAGAATATGAAATACTGGCTGGAGGCAATCATGCCTATCTGCGATGAGTACGATATCAATATGTGTGTTCACCCAGATGATCCTCCTTATCCAGTATTCGGATTACCAAGAATCATTGGTCGTGCCGAGGATATCCAGTGGATGTTGGATGCTGTGCCAAATAAGCACAATGGTTTGACTTTCTGTGCTGGTTCATTCTCTGCCGGCGAACACAATGATTGTGTAGCTATGGCTAAGCAGTTCGCCGATCGCACTCACTTCGTTCACCTGCGTTCTTGCTACATCTTCCCTAACGGCAACTTCACAGAGGCTTCCCACTTAGGTGGTCGTGGTCATCTCATCGAACTTTGCCGCATCTTCGAGAAGGCAGAGCAGGAAGGCAAGTGCAATTCTGGTCGTCGTCTCCCTATGAGAGTGGACCATGGTATGACCTTCACCGATGAGCCTGGCGGCGTATTCGATGAGAGTAACCACGGACACAATGCGGGTTACACGCTTCTGGGTCGTATGTTTGCCATGGGTCAGATTCAGGGCGTCATCGCCACCGTGGATGATGAACTCGGTATTGAGTACAAACAGCCAGGATTTTATGATTAGTTAATATGGGTTCCAGAGTTGAACATCCATAACTTTGTTGCCACTATGGTTAGCGCTATCTCCTTCGAGGTTCTGCTCCATAGTGGCTTCTTTTGTGGTGGTCACTTAGTGCCGATGATAGTAGGATATGCCAATGGCTACGGCCAAGAGAAAGACTATGCAGCCAAGAAGCATGATGACATTTCGGTTCTGAGGCTTTTCTAATAGTCTTTTGCGCAGGATCTCAATGCTGCTTGGGCGCAGCAAGGGATTGTGGGTAGTGCATATCTTAGCAATTTTCTCCAGTTTTTTATCTCCGATGGATGTGGCTATTTCTGCGATGACCATTCCCAAGGAAAATATATCCGTCCTCGGTTCTGCCTTTGCATCAGGCATGAACTGTTCTGGGGCGATAAATCCTGTAGTACCAGCAGGGTGCTTGAGAATGAAGAATGCATCGCTGTCAGATAGTCCGAAGTCGATGATTTTCACATTCTTATGAAAGTGTTAGTATGTCCTTATGTAATCTTCGTTCATAGTCTTTGAATGTCCGTTCAACGTCTTTGAACGGCGGTTCAACGACTTCGAATGTCGGTTCAACGTCTTTGAACGGAGAAATGATAAGGATGCGGAAACAAATTCATTGTGGTTTAACGATTTTAGTTGACCACTTTTAGCGTTATTTTTAATACGAGTTGACCCAGTTGTTACTTATTTATAATTTACGTTGACTTACTTTATTTTAGTCATATTTATTGTTGACTACTTTTGTCTATAGTCACAAATAAAGTTGCCCTTCATGTCTCAGCAAAGAAACATGTTGGGGGACAATCCTGAGCGTAGCTTCCTTGGTAAGTTTGGGTTGGGCTCGAAGCCCAACTCAAACTTTTTTTACGTTGGTGGCTTAAACCATCACGTAGTTCCTTGGTGGTACAAAGATACAAAAAATATCCTAAGCAACCTTAGCTTTTATCGCTTTTTCTCTGTAACTTATGTGGTTTAACGGTTTTAGTTGACCTCTCTTAGTACTATTTTTTATGATTTGTCATGCGTTCTCATATTGTTTATTTTCCGAAATGATGGCTTCGGAAAATAGCAGTGAACCAGCGCAAGGCAACTTTTTTACTTTATGAACCATTATGAACTTGATAGTTTCAAATATTCTCCTTACCTTTGTCGGAAAATTGTAACTAAAGTTTCCCACCCCTACAAAATAGGGCTTTTGCAGATATAAAACTCTGCTAAGCCCTGTAAACAGGGAGTTTTAACTCTTACCTAAAAAGTGTTTCATGCAACATTTTTCGTTTGTTCTCTATCTTCCAGCGCTTTAGCCATGACAAGATAAGCTGAGGCAGCTTCGTCATCATTAATCAGGCTCTCTTCCAGTTCATCAATGGTAACACCAAGATGCTCGCATAGAACTTCCAAAAGACGCTTTATGCAGGATAGCACTCGTTTCCAAAGAGTCAACGCCATAAGATCTTCCTCCATATTCTCAAATAGTTCTCCCATGGTTTCATATTCCGAGAATCTCTTCTCTAAGGCCATAGTTATATATGTAAGGAAGCAGAGAGTACAATCGGCTATTTGCTCATCAAAGTCTCTACCAGCACATGCTCCGAGACCAAGATACTGCTTGCATTCCTTGTTCAGAACTTCTATATTCCATCGAATCTGGTAAACCTCAAATGCCCTGACAAAAGGCATACAGAGGTCTGTGCTCAACAATACATTCCATCGCTGGTTTCTGCCATATCTTATAAGAAAGATACGTACAGGCTGGTCCCCCAGTTTTCCTCTCAATGCAATATAATGGCACTTGTACCGTCTGCAGTTATGGCAAAATTGAGAATTGCCTTCATATAGTGCTATCAGTTCCATTGCATTGTGCAACTTCCCATTTACAGAGTACTTGGTGTTGCCCATCTTTGCCAATCCAACAAGGTTCAGAGCACCTTTGCCGAGTTTGAGAACCTCGCTGATGAAGTATTCATAAGTGAACCAACTGTCACAAAGCACATACTTGGCACGTAAACTCTTGTGAGCCCATGCTCGTTTTAGCATTTCCACAGCAACTTGAAGCTTTGAATCTGTTGATTCTTTGAGTCTCATGAAGTTAGAATCCTCTTTCTTACGCTTTTTAGAGAAACGATTCTTACGTTGTTTTGCTGTGAGTCCGAAGTCCTTCTTCTTGCCCTTCTCGCAGTGAAGGGACATATCTATGGGTATCGTGCTCTTTCCGTCAAAAAATGCACATACCAATAGCTTGAATCCAAGGATGCATTTTCCTTGCACATGGTCAAAGACACGGCTGATTTGCTCTATGCCATAGCCTGTCTTCTCCAACGTAGTGTCGTCAAATATGTAACTTGCGTTATCAGAAGAAACTTCGGCATGCTCCTTGCGAAGAATTGCCAAAAAGCGAAGAGCCATACCCATAAGGAGTTTGCGCCAGTCCATGGTAGCTCTGCGCATCATTCGATAATAGCAATTGTGACCTGTGTTCAGAAGGTCATAATATGACTTCTTGTACATGGAATGTATGCTTTCACCTGCTATACGGAAAAGGCAGAGAGACAGGATTAGCTGAACGGCAGGAATGCCTGCTTGCTTCTTCAAGGACATTCTACAGAGCAGATGACCAAGCCCAAATCGGGTAAAAAGTGACATTAAATTCGTTCTCAATGAACTTTTAACACTTAATATGTTGGACAATTCAGAAAAATTGCTTAATTTTGCATTCATAACAGTTACTCTTTAAATCGTTGTTTTATTGTTGTTTAGCGATTACAAAGATACAACTTTTTATTGAGAAACTGTTATTTTTACCCCATTAATTTGGGGTGGGAAACTTTAGATTGTAAGCTTATATTAAAGTATATGAATATTATTGGTAATATAACTTCGGGCATTATTGCAGCGGTAGTAAGCGCAATAGTAAGCTATTGGATTTTTAAACGACAGCAATTCAATGATACAATAACCAAGGAGCGTCTCAATTTCATCAAGGATTGGAGAGAGTGCGCTGCTTGTTTTTGTGGTTTATTGGCATTGAAAAATGAATCTTTTGAGGTTGACGAATTTGAAGGGCACAAATTGGAGTACTATTATTACAAACTGCTTTTGATGTGCAACTCCACCAAACCAGAATCTTATGTGGATATTGAAGTTGTAAAACAGTTAAACCTGCTTTATCAAGCCAAAGGTAAGGTTAGTGACGCACAACTTAAGAAGTTTGTTGCTCTGATGCAAGCGAATATTTTTTTAGAGTGGAAAGGTACAGGACGTGAGAGTCAAAAAGGGCAGCTTTCTGAAGAAGAGAAGGGGAATTTAAGATTTGATAGTTTTGAAAATTATAAAAAATGGTGCTATGAAGAAGAAAGAAAAAAATAAAGAAAAACCGAAGACGGCTATGAATTTCTTAAAATATAGTTTGGTGTGTTATTGCCTGTCAGTGATCAGCATGATAGTAGGAGGAGAAATTATTGTTAATGATTCTTTTGGCTGCTGGCAGGGAAATATTGTTGTTCCTCTTTTAGCTATTATATTTCTTTTTTGGGGATTATATTTTTCTCTCCGTAGAAAAGAAAGGCAAAGGGAAGAAAAAATAGAGCAATTAAAAAAGTTAAGTGTAAACCATTGTGAAAGATAAGAATTGTATGAAACGAATTGAAATTATATTTCTTTTGATAGTTACCATGTTGTTTGGTTTAAGCGTAGATAACATATTGGCGGATACCTTGGCTGATTCGGTTTCTATTGTATGTAATGCTGGAGAATTGTCGAAAAAAATAACAGGCTCTGCAAGATATACAATAAAGAAGCTCAAGATAAAAGGAGGGCTTAATGCAACGGATTTTGGCATAATTCGTATGATGGCAGGGCGTAATTGGAAAGGAGAGGTAACTCCTGGAAAATTAGAGGTATTAGATATAAGTGAAATAGTGCTTAAACCAAATAAAGATATTGGATGTAGTTATAGAGGTGATAGTTATTCTACTGATTATAGAATTCTTTCTGATTATATTTTACCAGGGAGTTTATTTGAAGCTACTACATTGAAATCTATTATTTGTCCTCCACAAATACATACCTTAAGTGGGCGTTGTTTCATAAATTGTAACAATTTGGAATCAGTTGTGGCACCAGGAGTACGCGAAATAGGACAGTATGCCTTTGAAAATTGTATAAATTTGCTTGAATTTGACAATTCTAATGACGAGACAACTTATGAAACGGTGAAGATTGGAAAGTATTGTTTTAAAGGGTGTAGTAAACTAAACAGGTTTGCATTTAAGAAATCTAAAAAAATGGATATTGGCGCATACGCCTTCTATGATTGTACTTCCTTGAAAACAATATGTATAAACGCCGATAACTTCTTGACTATTGGTGAGGCAGGTTTTAAAAATTGTGTTTCGTTAGAAAGTATACAGGGGCGTTATGTTGATTGTTTTTTAAAAAATAAAGCATTCGAAAACTGCCAAAAACTTTCAGGCTTTGCACCAAGTGTCGAAGAAGTTGGTGATTACTGTTTTGCAAATTGCGAGAAGATAGATAAACTTGCAAGTCCAGTACTAACAAATTTTCAATATGGGAAATATTCGTATTCTAACACAGGTTTTGCTGACCTTAATTTTAGGGAGAATGGAGGAGATTTGGGTGAGGGTATGTTTCAAAATTGTAAGCATTTGAAAACAATAGTAAGTTATAAGAGTATACCAAAGAACTGTTTTGATGGATGTACAAATCTTGAATTTGTGAAGATTGGCTCAGTTTCCCAAATCGGTGAGAATGCCTTTGATGAAGATATATATAAATCATGCTCTGTTCGTGTCCCTAAAGGTGAATACTACCATTATGTCAATGGTGTATATGGAAAATGGTATTTCAAGAATACCTACTCGGAAGATGTGCTTCCTAGTCCGACGATTTCTGTGGATAAAAATAATAATGTGTCCATACGCTCTTATGTGTATGATGGAACTTTGTATTATCATCCAGAAGGTTATTACCCTTCATATGCATATAGCGAACCATTTCAAGTATCAAAGAATACAGTGGTGTCGGCTTTGGTGAAGTTGGAGTATGATGACAAAGGATTTAGGTATTATGGAAATAACCCGATTGGTGGTCCAGTTACATACACAATAGATTCGTTCAAGTATAATATACCTACTATAGAAGTGAAAGACAATATGGTAACTATAACGGCAAAAGATGATTCGAATATCTATTATGCGATAAATCGGGAACCAACCTATGGTACAAATTATACAAAACATTATGTAGAACCGTTTGAAATATCTGAGCGATGTACGATATATGCTAAAGTATATATAGACGCTCGTAATTATAGTGAAACAGCAAGTTATCAAGTCAGAATACTTAAATTGTCTGCTCCAAAGATAGTATGTGAGCATAATGTGGTCACGATGTCTTCTCCAGAAGATGCGGATATCTTTTATACCGTAGATGGAACTGAGCCGAATGTGCTTTCTTCTTTATACAAAGAACCAATACGTATAGATAAAGATTTAGAAATTAGGGCGTTTGCTGTAAAAGATGAATTTGAAAGTTCTGAAAAGACAATAGCTAAATGCACTTATGAAATCGGAATACTTAAATTGTCTGCTCCAAAGATTAACTGTGAGCATAATGTTGTCACGATGTCTTCCCATGAAGATGCTGATATCTTTTATACTGTAGATGGAACAGAACCAAATGTACATTCTTCTTTATACAAAGAACCTATTCGTATAGATAAGAATTTAGAGATTAGGGCTTTTGCTGTTAAGGATGGGTATGAAAATTCGGAAGTGACAATTGTTAAATGCACTTATGTAAGTCGGACTCAGACCATAACATGGGGTGAGATGAAAGCACCTAGTGTGGGAGAAACAATAGAATTGATGGCGACTGCTTCTTCTGGTTTGAGCGTAAAGTATTCTGCTTATGCGCCGTTGTCTGCTTTTAAAGAACCGATAATAAACGTTAATAAGGCGACATTTCCACAAGAAGGTTGTTATCTTTTAGTTGCGACCCAAGAAGGCAATGAAGACTATGACATGGTTGCGGATACTTTGCAAATAAATGTTGTCTGTGATGACGATGAACTAATGTGCTTCGATGGTATTTATTATAAACTTACAGCTTCGAAGGAAGCGTTGAAAGTCGTTCGTGGTAATTTGCCTTATAAGGGGAAAGTTGTAATACCAGCTACAGTAAATGGTATGCCTGTTGTTGAAATCGAAAATAACGCAATGTATGCTTCATATTTTCTTACAGAGGTAACAATAGGTGAGAATATATCTGTTTTTGGAAGTGAGGCGATTGGGGCTTGTCCAAACTTGCATACAATCGTTTTGCCAGCCAATGCTGCTTTACGACTACCTTCTTATTGCTTTAATTGTGATGATAAAGTTAGAGAAATCCATTGCTTGTCGGAAGATCCATATGTAGTAGCTGAGAGCGTATTTAATGGATTTCTAGATTATGAAAAGTGTGTACTTTATGTACCAGTAGGCTGTAGAAATAAATACATTCAAGCTCCATTCTGGAAGAATTTTACACATATAGAAGAGAGTACTCCAATCATAGTTCGTGCGAAGAGTTACAGCCGTCAGTATGGTGATGAGAATCCTGTGTTCGAGTTTGAGACCGAGGGTACCGCATTGGATGGTACTCCGGAGATAGTTTGCTCCGCAGCCATCAACACTCCTGTTGGTACCTACACCATCGAGGTGAAGCAAGGAAGTGTCAAGAACTATAACGTCCATTTCGAGAATGGTACGCTGACAGTTACCAAAGTTCCATTGACCATCTTCGCAGGTAATTATACGAAGAAACAGGGTGATGCGATGCCAGTGTTCAAGGCAAGCTATGTTGGTTTCAAGAATGGTGAGGATGAATCTGTCTTGAGGAAGCAACCTGCCTTCTCTTGCGAAGCGAATGAAACAAGTGCTCCTGCTGACTATGCCGTGACAGTTAGCGATGCAGAGGCGGAGAACTATGATATTAGTTACGAGCAAGGTCGCTTGACCGTAACCGATGCTGATGCTGTAGTCGTTCGTGCGAAGAGTTATAGTCGTGTTTATGGCGATGCTAATCCTGTGTTCGAGTTCGAGACCGAGGGTACAGTATTGGATGGAACTCCTGAGATAGTCTGCTCTGCCGACAAGTCATCCCAGGTTGGAAGCTATACCATCGAGGTTCGTCAAGGTAGTATCAAAAACTACAATGTTCACTTCGAAAATGGTTCTTTGGCTATTACCAAGGCTCCATTGACTATTTCTGCTGGTAACTATACCAAGAAGCAAGGCGATGCCATGCCAGAGTTCAAGGCAAACTACACAGGTTTCAAGAATGGTGAGGACGAGTCTGTTTTGACCAAGCGACCTACTTTTGAGACAACTGCTACGGTGGAAAGTGCTCCTGGTGAATATCCTATTACCGTGTCTGGTGTAGATGCTGATAATTATGAAGTGAAGAGCTACATAACTGGTACACTCACAGTTCTAAAGAGGGAGTTAAAGAAGCAAACTATCACTTGGGACCAAGAGATAAAAGCCAAGGTTGGTTCTACGATAGAAATGAATGCAACCGCATCTTCAGGTCTTCCTGTAAGATATTCGTACGCTCAGGCACCAAGAGTAGAAAGTGCTTATCGTGTTCCTCAAATAGAAGGCAATAACATAACATTCCCAGAAGAGGGTACTTATATGTTGGTTGCTATCCAAGACGGTAATAATGAATATGCGGCAGCTACGGACACATTGGATGTCTGTGCAATCAGTGACGATGAGGGCTTGATGTATATTGATGGTATCTACTATAAATATACCGACGATGGCTCTGCGCTAAAGGTGGTAAGGGGCTACAAACCTTATCGAGGAAAAGTGGAAATTCCTGCAACCGTTAATGGCCTTCCTGTGACAGAGGTTGATGGGCAAGCTATGTATGCTTGCTATTATCTGAACGAAGTGGTGATAGGCGATAACGTTGCAATTTGTGGGCATGAGGCTTTTGGAGCAAGTCGAAATTTGCAAAAAGTTACTTTGCCTGCCAATCAAGCGGAATTAAGACTGCAATATATATTTAATTGTGATGATGGAATTAAGGAAATCCATTGTCGTTCATCTGTTCCATATCTTGCAGATGAAAGTCTTTTTAATGGATTTGTCAATTATGATAATTGCATCCTTTATGTTCCTGTTGGCACCAAGCAATCTTATGCCAATGCTGAGGTATGGAAATGCTTTACGCACATTGTGGAGGAAGAGGTCGCAACAGAAATTTTAAATGTATGTGTGTCTAGTGCCAAGGGAACATGGTATACTCTGCAAGGTGCTAAGTTGTTTGGTAAGCCTCGTCTGCCAGGAGTGTATATTCATGATGGCAAAAAGATGATCGTGCGATAAATCCAATAAAAAGTTGTGGATGTATTACGATACGATGTAGTATATCCACGCTTTATTTTGCTTATCAAGACAGTTTAATTCGATATAAATGATTTTTAGTAATGGTTTTCGATGTTTCCCTTGATTTATGAGAGGATGATGAAAACTCATACTATGGTTGGGGATTAATATGAATATACAAAACGAATAAAAAATAAGATAATGAAACATTTGTTACTTTTTAAAGCGTGGTTGCTATTTTTGTTTTGGGTTCTTCCTGTAGAAATACATTCGGCAACTACAATGGAGGATACTAATTTTTCTTATAGCTATTGTCTAGGAGGGGTTCAGATAACAAAATTTCATGGTTCGTATAATGAGTATAGAATAATAACTATTCCTGAAACTTTTCGTGGACAAAAAGTTGTAAAAATTGGAAATTTTGCATTTCAGAACGCCTCATTCGCAAGAGTAGTGAGGATTCCGAAATTTGTCAAGGAAATAGGCTTCAGAGCTTTTTATGCTTTGTCTGATTTAGAGGAAATTGAATTTTATGATGCTATTTATTATGGAAGTGAAGCATATAAGACGGAATTGAAATATGTAGGCGGTGAGTGTTTTATGAATTGTTATAAATTGAGAGGGTTTACCGCAGATAAAGTTGATTCTATTGCAGAACATGCCTTTTCTGGTTGTTTAGATTTAAAAAAGATAGATATTAAAGAAGGTAGTATTATAGGGTCTCATGCCTTTTATGAATGCTATTCTTTAGAGAATTTGTTTTTGGGTGATTCCTTTGAGACGATTGGGGAAAATGCATTTGCAAAATGTTTAAGCTTGAAAAACTTTTCTATTCCTGCTTCTGTAAAACAGATAAGGAAAAATACTTTTAATGGTTGCGAGAAATTGTCTCTCTTAGTGTTTAGAGATGGTATGGATGATGTGCAAGTTGATGAATCTGTAACAGATGGAAAAAACGAAGGTATATTTACCTCATGTCCATTAGATAGTGTATATATTGGTAGAAATATTAAGAGTTTAGGATTGTCTCCTTTTTATAGAAATCAATATATAAAAAGTATAGAATTTGGTAATTCTGTTACACAAGTTCCACAACATTTGTTTGAGGAAAATGAAGAAATAATATCAGTAAAAGCTCCGTGGAAGTTGCCCAATGTAGTAGATGAATCTGTCTTTTCTTATACGACTTTTATGGATGCGACATTAGTTGTACCATTGGGAACTAAAAGTATATATAAAAGTGTGCATAGTTGGAGTGATTTTCAACATATAGATGATGGAAGTCGATTACCGCAAAGTATTGTTTGGAAAGTTGAAACTACAAGTTGGACAATAGGAGATGAATTAGTTCTAAATGCCTCTTCGGATTCCAATTTAAAGGTGGATTATAAAATTAAAATAGGAGGTGAATGTGCAAGAATTATAAAATTGGATGGTGTTGAAAAGTTATGCTTTATAAAGGCAGGACAAGTGGAAGTTGAGGCTTTCCAATCTGGAAATTCGGTTTATTCGTCAGCCACCCCCATTTCTATAACTTTTGAAGTTTTGCGAAAGAAGCAAAGTATTAAATGGAATACTAATACTAAAGTTCTTGTGGATTCAACGTTAGAACTTACAGCTGAGGCTTCTTCTGGATTGCCGATTTCGTATGAAATCATAGAGGGAAGTAAATATGCTCAGATAAAAAAATACCATAATGCTTTTTTGTTGAAAGGTGTTTGTGCAGGAAAGGTGCTAGTAACGGCAAATCAAGCTGGTGACGATTCTTTTAGTGAGGCTACTTCTGTGACAATGAGTTTTGAAGTAGTTGATGACAATGTGACAATCCGTGCAAAAAGCTATACCCGAATTTATGGTGAGCAAAATCCAAAACTAGAATTTGTGACCGATGGAGCTGTTTTGGATGGTATACCTGAAATTACTTGTTCGGCAGATGTCGATTCTCCTGTTGGCTCTTATATTATTGAGGTAAGACAAGGAACGGTCAAAAATAGTAAAGTACACTTAGAAAATGGTACATTGCAGATAACGAAGGCTCCATTGACGATAACTGCTGATAATTACACTATTACGCAAGGAGATAAACTTCCTGAGTTTACGGCAAATTATAGTGGTTTCAAGAATGGTGAGGATGAATCAGTTCTGACCAAGCAACCTGTCTTCTCTTGTGATGCAAATGAAGCAAGTGCTCCTGGTGAATATCCAATTAACGTATATGGTGTAGAGGCAGATAATTACAATGCTATTAGCTACGTTGCTGGAACTCTTACGGTTCTAAAGAGGGAGTTAAAGAAGCAAACAATCACTTGGGACCAAGAGATAAAAGCTAAGGTCGGCTCTACTATAGAAATGAATGCAACCGCATCTTCTGGTCTTCCTGTAAGATATTCGTACGCTCTGGTACCAAGAGTGGAAACTGCTTATCAAGTTCCTCAAATAGAAGGCAATAAGATAACATTCTCTCAAAATGGTATGTATCTCTTGGTTGCTATTCAAGCTGGAAATAATGAATATGCGGCAGCTACGGACACATTGGATGTCTGTGCAATCAGTGACGATGAGGGCTTGATGTATATTGATGGTATCTACTATAAATATACCGACGATGGCTCTGCACTGAAGGTGGTAAGGGGCTACAATCCTTATCGAGGAAAAGTAGAGATTCCTGCAACCGTTAATGGTCTTCCTGTGACAGAAGTTGATGGACAGGCTATGTATGCTTGCTATTATCTGAACGAAGTTGTGATAGGCGATAACGTTGCAATTTGTGGGCGTGAGGCTTTTGGAGCAAGTCGAAATTTGCAAAAAGTTACTTTGCCAGCCAATCAAGCGGAATTAAGACTGGAATATATATTTAATTGTGATGATGGAATTAAGGAAATCCATTGTCGTTCATCTGTTCCATATCTTGCAGATGAAAGTCTTTTTAATGGATTTGTCAATTACGACAATTGCATTCTTTTCGTTCCTGTTGGCACCAAGCAATCTTATGCCAATGCTGAGGTATGGAAAAACTTTACTCACATTGTGGAGGAAAATGTTTCTACGAGTATTTCTAATATAAATGTGGAAAAGAAGAGTGTATGGTACACGTTACAGGGTGTTAAGCTATTTGTTAAGCCAAATATTCCTGGTGTATATATTCACAATGGGAAAAAGATTATTGTAAGATAAATTTAATGTAAGCGGTGGGTGTATTATGGTATTCTGTAGTACACCCACCTTTTTTGCTATAGTAGTAATAGCCCAAGTATAGGCTTTTGGTTTGGATATGCATCGAAGCAGAGTTCTTTTTGGTTTGGATATGCATCTAAAAAATGGAATTTTTGGTTTGGAAATGCTTGATTTTGCTTATTTTCGTTTGGACTTTTGAAAATAAGATGTATCTTTGCAGCATGATCCTTTAAATGCTTTTGCTCTTTTAGAAAAATATGCATTATTGGCTGAAAGGAATGTAGAATTTAGCCAATAATGTTTAAAAATATGTATTATTGGCTTAAAACTGTGTAAGATATAGCCAATAATTGCTTTTTCTTGCTATCTTTGTTTTATCTCTGCCTTGGAGCACTTCTGGAATGGATGGGCTTCGGCACGTCGCGACATCGTTCTGATAGTCTGTGGCTCTGCCACTTCCTGGATAATGGACACTTTTAAGGACGACTTTTTGCGATTTTCTACACTTTTAAGGATGACTTTTTGTTGTTTTATACATTTTTAAGGACGACTTTCTGTGCTCTTTGAAATAAAAAATGTATCTTTGCATTCAGAAATATCAAATAATCAGATAGTTATGAAGAGAAATGCCATCAAATACCTATATCAATGGAAAGCAAGCAACGACCGAAAGCCGTTGATTATGCTTGGAGCCCGCCAAGTTGGCAAAACCTGGCTGATGCAGGAATTTGCCAAAGAGGCCTATACCCGTAGTGCGTATATAAACTTCGAAGACAATGAAATGCTCCGGGAAGTTTTTGCTCATGACTTTGATATCCCCCGCATTATTAATAGCATACAATGGAGTACAGGCGTTTCTATAGACGAAGATACGCTTATCATTCTTGATGAGATACAAGAAGCGCCCAGGGGTATCACCGCATTAAAGTATTTTGCAGAAAAAGCACCTCAATATCATGTCGTAGCTGCAGGTTCATTGCTCGGAATAGCGATGCATCAGAATGACTCTTTTCCTGTAGGTAAGGTAGATTTCATGCATTTATATCCTCTTACATTCTTTGAATTCCTGGATGCAATCGGTGAAGGCAGGATGGTGGAACTGCTCATGTCAAAGGATTGGAATATGATAACCATGTTCCGGAATAAATTCGAAGAATGCCTGCGACAGTATTATCTGGTAGGGGGAATGCCGGCTGTAGTCCAGTCTTTTGCCAGTGAGGGGAATCTGTCTAAAGTCAGAAGCATTCAAAAAGGAATCCTTGAAGCGTATGAGCGTGATTTTTCCAAACATGCTCCGGCTATAGAAGTTCCACGTATCCGAATGGTTTGGAAATCCATCCCATCCCAACTCGCCAAGGAAAACAGGAAATTCATCTATGGTGCCGTGAAGGAAGGAGCCAGAGCAAAGGATTTTGAACTCGCCATCGAATGGCTGAAAGATGCAGGGTTGATCTATAAGGTAAACCGCTGTAAGAAAGCCCAGTTGCCATTGGCAGCATACGAGGATTTCTCTGCTTTCAAGTTATTCCTGTCTGATGTCGGACTGATGGGAGCCATGAGCAATATTCCTGCCCAAAGTTTACTGGAAGGAAATATGCTGTTTTCAGATTTTAAAGGGGCGCTGACTGAACAGTATGTCCTGCAGCAACTAAAGGAGAAATCTTCCCTGTCTATTTATTATTGGTCGGCAGAAAATTCACGTGGTGAAATAGATTTTCTGGTACAGGATGAGGAAAAAATCATTCCGATAGAAGTAAAGGCTCAAGAGAATTTGCAGGCTAAGAGTCTGAGGGTGTTTGTAGAGCGCAATCCGGGACTAAAAGGTATGCGCCTATCTATGTCACCTTATAGAGAGCAGGATTGGCTTGCTAATTATCCTTTATATTCTGTATCTGGAATATTCGGCTAATTATATAGGTATAGTATGCAGATAATCTGCGCTAACTTGCTTTTTTATACCCTTTTGGGGGTTTGGATATGCATCGTTTCGATTTTATTCAAATAGACTATCCATAGTAACCTCTTTTTGTACAATGCCACTCTTAGAGATGCTCCTTCAAATCCACTTCCTCCACGTATTTCACAAGCGAATCCTTGCCATTAAGCAGATAGAAATCCACACGAACCACGTGGTCGATGTCTGCACTTCCCTTTACTTTTACGTGCCGGGTCTTACTATATAATAAGGTGTCACGACGGGAAGGGTAGGAGACAAGCTGAATCTGGTCTTTGGTGGAACCGCTTCCTACATAATATATGCCTACACTATCCTTGCTTGCTTTTATGGCTGCTATCTTCGCCATCTTCTTGGCATGAGCGGCAGTTGTGTCCTCTGGATAAAATTCGCTGGCAGCTACCGTGTCGCCATCATGCTGGTCGGGAGCATACTTGCAACTTGTATTTGTTGTTGTGATAAAGGCGGTGGCAGTTAGGGCTGCTACAAAGTATAAAATCTTCTTCATCTCATTTTTTATTTCTAATTTGCCGCAAAGGTATAAAAAATAAGAAAATCGGCAAAATAAACGTTTGCTTATTTTGCCGATTTTATATGTATTTATGAGTTTGGGGCTATTTACATCTCTACGATTACCTCATGTTTGCCTGCTTGACAAGGGATGACGCAGCCCTCAATAGGTTTGCCATCTACGATGATTTGCTTCACTCCCTTCTCCTTGCCCTCTGGGTAAGAAGAAATCCTCGTTGCCCAAATAGTTGATCCAAGGCCATGGAGTCTTTGGATCTGTAATCACGTACTCGCGATTGGCGTCATCAAAATGACCATACTTTTTCTCTGCCATTGTCTTTTTAGTATTTATATTGTTATTTATTCTTGTTTTGAATTGTTGGTTCCGTATTCTAATTACTTAATTTAGTATTATATAATGAATGCTTAATTTAGTAAATAACATTATTTTGGTGCAAAGATAGCAAAAACTTTCAGTTATAAGGTTAGATAACGGATATTTTTTGTATTTTTGCAATTAGAATAGGTTAGAAATCTGACAATTGTTAACATAATGTGCACTTGGCTTATGAAAAGAAACATTATAACACTTATCATAGCTGTGTTTGCCATGATGCAAACTACGGCTCAAACTTATGACAACTTGTGGAAGCAAGCTGACATCATCGCTCAGAAGGACCAGCCGAAGAGCGAAATTGGGGTGATGCAGAAAATCATCTCCAAGGCTTCTGCGGCTAAAGACTACGGTCAGCTGCTGGCGGCTGAGATGAGGCAGGTGATACTCTGGAAAGAGATTTCTGCAGACTCACTGACGCCGAATGTGAAGCGGATGGAGGCTGAAGCTTTGAAGACAAATGACCCGATGCTGAAAGCGGTGAGATATGCTGTGCTCGGCAAGGTATATCATGATAATCCGTATGGAATAGAAGTGGATGAGGCTTCTTTGGAACAAAGGGAGGATGCTTCTTATTATCAAAGTCAGCGAAAGGTAAACCTGAAGAAGAGCCAGGAGTTCTTCAAAAAAGCGATGGCGCACCCAGAGCTTCTTGCCAAGCATGCTTCTACTGAGTATGTGCCGCTGACTCTAAAAGGGGTGGACGGAAGTTCCTTCAAGAATGATTTGCTGCATCTCATCGGATTCGAGGCAGACAGCAAGGAGGCGTATCTGCAGCTGTACACCTATTATAATAAGGTGGGAAATCGGGGTGCGGCTTGTCTCTGTGCCTACAAACTTATCGAGAAATACCGTCAGGATGATGTAAGAGAGGTGAAGAAATCGAAGTATCTGCAGACCATCGACTCGCTCATCCATGTATATCAGGATATTCCGGAGGCTGGTGAACTTGCTGTGGAGCATTTCCGTTTCATGGAGCGTTCTACAGATGCCAAAGCACAGGATAAACTCAAATATATCAATTATGCGCTGAGCCACTGGGGTGGATGGTCGAGAATGAATGTGCTTAGAAATGCACAGAAAAGACTCACCGAACCGATGTTCTCTGTGGAGGATATGCCTTTGGTGCTGCGCCCTACAGAAAAGAAGTGGGTGCATCTGAATGTGCGCAATCTTCAGAATCTGAAAATCAGCATCTCCCGCCTCAATATTACGGCAGATAACGATTATAATGCGCAGGATGAGGCTATCTATAAGATGCTCCTGAAGAAGACTACGAAGCTGCATCAGAAGGATTTCAGCCGCAACTACTATGGTCGTCCGGATTACGAAGAGGTGAAGGATTCCATCGAAATCGGTGGTAATCTGCCGCTGGGTGCCTATCTGATGGAGGTGACTTCGGATAATACCGGCATCG
>OIXY01000158.1_pt1 | contig 18585 bp, 8 predicted proteins | sample 1588051 | NCBI WGS metagenome assembly OIXY01 (sample SAMN03283247) | human gut metagenome | biome: human-associated habitat; material: feces | host: Homo sapiens | place: Peru | collected 2012 | reverse complement strand
CATATTGCCCGCCATGAACTCGGCAGGGTAGTGCGCCTTGAGGTACGCTGTCTGGTAAGCCACCCACGAGTAGCACGTGGCGTGCGACTTGTTGAAGGCGTAGGAAGCGAACTTCTCCCAGTCGCCCCAGATCTTCTCGAGCACCTTCGGGTCGTGTCCGTTCTTCTTGCCGCCCTCGATGAACTTCGGTTTCATGGCGTCTACGATGGCTTTCTTCTTCTTACCCATCGCCTTACGCAGAGCGTCGGACTCGCCACGGGTGAAGTCGGCAAGCTGGCGCGAGAGGAGCATCACCTGCTCCTGATAGACCGTGATGCCGTAGGTGTCCTTTAGGTACTTCTCCATGCAGGGGATGTCGTATGTGATAGGCTCCTTGCCGTTCTTGCGAGCGATGAACGACGGGATGTAGTCCATAGGTCCCGGTCGGTAGAGGGCGTTCATGGCAATGAGGTCCTCGAACACCGTAGGACGCAACTCGCGTAGATACTTCTGCATACCAGCCGACTCGAACTGGAACGTGCCGATGGTGCGTCCTTCCTGATAGAGCTTATATGTGAGTTCGTCGTCGATAGGTATTGTGTCGAGGTTGAGTGTGAAGCCGTCGTGGGTGAGGCGTATGTTCTCAACGGTCTCCTTCATGATAGACAGGGTGGAGAGTCCGAGGAAGTCCATCTTGATGAGTCCGGTCTCCTCGATGACGTGTCCGTCGTACTGTGTGGCGAGCAACTTATGTCCTGGGTCGCTCTTGTCTTCAGCCGTAGACACAGGCACCCAGTCGCTGATGGCGTCGCGGCAGATAATGGTGCCGCAGGCGTGGATGCCCGTTCCGCGAACGGTGCCCTCGAGCATCTTCGCGTACTTTATGGTGTTTGCCATCTGCGGGTTGGCGCTGGCTTCGGCTTCGCGTAGCTCGGGCACGCACTTGATGGCGTTGGTGAGGTTCATCTTCATTCCGTCGGGCAACTTGTCGGGGATTGCCTTGCAGAGACGGTTGGATATGTCGAGCGGCAGCTTCTCCACACGAGCCACGTCCTTGATAGAGTTCTTCGTAGCCATCGTGCCGTAGGTGATGATGTGCGCCACCTTATCGTGTCCGTACTTGTCCTCCACCCACTCGAGCACCTTGCCGCGTCCGTCGTCGTCGAAGTCGGTATCGATATCGGGGAGAGAGATACGGTCGGGGTTGAGGAAACGTTCGAACAGCAAGTCGTACTTGATAGGGTCGATCTTGGTGATGCCCAAGCAGTAGGCGACAACAGAACCGGCTGCCGAGCCACGACCTGGACCTACCATGACGCCCAGCTCGTCCTGAGCCGAGTTGATGAAGTCCTGCACGATGAGGAAGTAGCCCGGGAAACCCATCGTCTTCATGATGTGCAGCTCGAACTTCACTCGCTCGTACACCTCGTCGGAGAGCGGTTCGCCGTAGAGACGTTTTGCTCCGTCGTAGGCGAGCTTCGCAAGATAGTCGGCTTCGAACTTGATGCGGTAGAGCTTGTCGATGCCGCCGAGCTTCTTTATCTTCTTCTCGGCTTCCTCGTGAGACATTATCTCTTTGCCGTTCTCGTCGGTGGTGAACTCACGGAAGAGTTCTTCGGGCGAGATGCGCTTGCGGGTATCCTCCTCCGTGCCGAACTCCGCCGGGATGGGGAAGAACGGCATGATAGGCGAGTGGTCGATGGAGTAGGTCTCTACCTTATCCAATATCTCGAGCGTGTTGGAAAGCGCTTCGGGCACGTCGGCGAATATCTCGTTCATCTCCTCGCGCGTCTTGAACCACTCCTGCTTGGAGTAGAGCATACGCGTAGGGTCGTTGAGTTCCTTTCCGGTAGAGAGGCAGAGCAGGTGGTCGTGAGCCTCGGCGTTCTCCTGGTCGACGAAGTGGCAGTCGTTGGTGCAGACTACTTTTATGCCGTACTCCTTGGCGAGCTTCAGAATTTCCTTGTTGGCACGCTGCTGCAGCGGGAATGTCTCGCGGTTGGCGCGCTGGTTGGGATCTTTCACCTCGTGGCGCTGAAGCTCCAGGTAGTAGTCGTCGCCGAACACACGCTTATGCCATTCGATGGCTTCGCGAGCACCGGGTATGTCGCCCTTCAATATCTTCGCCGGCACCTCGCCGGCGATACATGCCGAGCAGACGATGAGGTCCTCGTGATACTTCTCGAGGTCGGCTCGGTCGGTACGCGGTTTAGAGTAGAAACCGTCTACCCAGGCACGCGACACGAGCTTGATGAGATTCTTGTATCCGTGGTAGTTCTTCGCAAGCACGATGAGGTGATAGCCGCCCGCATCGCCCTTCTCCTTGACACGGTCGGCTTTGGTGCGGCGCGCAACGTACATCTCGCAACCGAATATTGGCTTGAAAGGCTCCTTGCCCTGGTCTTTCAGCTTGCCGTTTATCTTGTTGCAGTAGTTGAACAGCTCTTTCACGCCGAACATATTGCCATGGTCGGTGATAGCCATGCCGCGCATGCCGTTAGCCACGGCTTTGTCGACAAGCTTTTCCACAGGCGACTGTCCGTCGAGAATGGAGTAGTAGGTGTGTACGTGCAGGTGTATGAAGTCTTCCATCGTGCTGTTGCGGTTTTTTATTATTGAATGCTTTATAGTATAATGACTACAAAGTTACGCAAAAAAACTCATAACTCACAATTTTGAGTTTTGAGTTTTGAGTTTTGAATTGTTGCCGTTGGCAATTTTGAATTAATCAGTTGTGAGTTATGAATTCCTAACTCATAATTGAATAATTCAAAATCGGCGAAGCCGACAATTCAAAACTCAAAATTCACAATTCAAAATTCCTTTCCTCCGAGCACCACCTTTTTCACAATCGGCGTGGTGTAGGCATACGGAATGAAGTCGACTGACGGCAGCGGGGTGGTGATGAAGAAGTTGGCAACCTTGCCCTTCGCGATACTTCCGTAGTTGTGGCTTTCGCCCATAGCGTAGGCGCCGTTGAGCGTTGCGGCGTTGAGTGCTTCGTTGGGTTGCAGGCGCATCTTGATGCAAGCAAGCGAGACCACAAACTTCATGTCGCCCGAAGGCGTTGAACCCGGATTGTAGTCGCTCGCCACGGCAACGCTCAAGCCTGCGTCAATCATCTTGCGGCCCTTGCCGTAAGGCATGTTCAGGAAGAATGACGTGCCGGGCAGGACAGTTGGCGTAGTCTCGCTGCCAAGCAGAATGTCTATTTCCTCTTCGGTCATACTCTCCAGATGGTCTACCGACAATGCACCATGCTTTACGCCGATTTCCACACCGCCCGACGAAGCCAACTCGTCGGCGTGAATCTTCGGTCGCATGCCCCATCGGGCAGCCGCTTCGAGCATACGTCCCGTCTCTTCTGGCGTGAAGAAGCCACGGTCGCAGAACACATCGATGAAGTCGGCGAGATGCTGGCGACCCACTTCGGGTATCATCTCGTTGATGATGAGCTTCACGTAGTCGCTTTGCGTCATGCCGCGAGCCACGGCGTGCGCTCCGAGGAACGTAGACACAATCTTTGCAGGCGACGCCTCCTTCATGCGCTGTATGACGCGCAGCATCTTCAGCTCGTCCTCGAGGTTCAGTCCGTAGCCGCTCTTTATCTCTATGCAGCCCGTTCCCTTGCGTATCACCTCGTCGAGTCGCTGCATAGCCTGACGGAACAACTCGTCCTCAGAAGTGTTGTGCAGCAAGTCGGCGGAGTTGAGTATGCCTCCGCCGCGACGCGCTATCTCCTCGTAGCTCAGTCCGTTAATCTTGTCGACGAACTCGCGCTCTCTGCTTCCTGCGAAGACGATGTGAGTATGCGAGTCGCACCACGACGGCAGCACCATTCCGCCTTCAGCGTCGATGGTCTTGTCGAAGGTGCCCGTCGGCATACCGTCGGCAACACTACCGAACGCAGCGAAGCGACCGTCTTCTACGAGCAGCCACGCGTCGTCGATAGTGTTGAACGCAGACATCTCCTTGCCCTGCAAGCGCAGCTTCGGAGCGTGCTCGATGCCAGCGAGAGTTTTTATATTCTTAACTAATAATCTCATTTGCGTAAGAATTCGATTGAGTTAGCAATGTGCGGATACATTACTTCGTCACGCACGATGAACGGCACCACCTTGCGGTATTCCTCGAAGATAGCTTCAACAGCCGGCGACGACTTCAGCGGACGGCGGAACTCGAGAGCCTGAGCCGCGTTGAAGAGTTCGATGGCAAGCACGCGCTCCGTGTTGAGCACCACCTTATACAGTTTGATGGCAGCGTTGGCACCCATGCTCACATGGTCCTCCTGACCCTGGCTCGACGGGATGCTGTCTACAGACGACGGCGTAGCGAGCGACTTGTTGAGGCTCACCACCGATGCGGCTGTGTACTGCGGAATCATGAAACCGCTGTTCAGACCAGGACTTGCTACGAGGAAGCTCGGCAGACCGCGTGTGCCGCTGATGAGCTTGTAGATGCGGCGTTCGGAGATGTTCGAGAGTTCGCACATGGCTATCGAGAGGAAGTCCATCGGCATGGCAATCGGTTCGCCGTGGAAGTTGCCGGCAGAGATGATGAGGTCTTCGTCAGGACAAACGGTAGGGTTGTCGGTTGCCGAGTTCACCTCGACGTCAATCACCGAGTCGACGTATGCAATGGTGTCCTTCACCGTGCCGTGAACCTGAGGGATGCATCTGAACGAATACGGGTCCTGCACGTACGACTTCGGTTTCTCCACAATCTCACTGCCCTTGAGCAACTCTCTCATGCGAGCCGCCGTGACAATCTGTCCCTTGTGCGGACGCACCTGATGCACAGCATCTGTGAAAGGCGCCGTGAGTCCGTAGTAGGCGTCGAGCGACATAGCCGCAATCTTGTCTGCCCAATCGCTCAGACGATGCGACTGCAGCAGCGCCCAGACAGCGAACGCACCCATGTTCTGCGTGCCGTTGAGCAGCGCCAGACCCTCTTTCGATGCGAGCTGGATAGGCTGCCAGTTGAACTTCTGTAGCATCTCCTCGCCGCTAATCACCTTGCCGTCAACCTCCACTTCGCCGAGACCGACGAGCGGAAGCGTAAGGTGAGCCAGTGGAACGAGGTCGCCCGATGCGCCGAGCGAGCCCTGCATGTATACCACAGGATATATGTCGTTGTTGAAGAAGTCGATGAGTCGGTTCACGGTGACGAGTTGGCAGCCCGAGAAGCCGTAGCTGAGCGACTGTATCTTCAAGAGCAGCATAATCTTCACGATGTCGTTAGGCACACGGTCGCCCGTGCCACAAGCATGCGACATCATAAGGTTTATCTGCAGCTGCGCCAGGTCGTCGGCGCCGATGCTCACGTTGCAGAGCGAGCCGAAGCCTGTCGTAACGCCGTAGATAGGAGCTGTAGTCTCCGCTATCTTTCGGTCGAGATATTCTCTACACTTCACGATGCGCTTCTGCGCGTCGTCACTCAGTTCTATCTTGTAGCCGCCATAAACCACCTCGCCAATACGTTCGATTGAGAGATGCTCGGCTGAAATCTGATGTTTTTTCATTGTCGTTGTTTCTTATTTGGTTGTTGAGGAAGGGGTGTCAATTCAGGGGTGCACTTGTCTAAGGGTGCACCCCCTGATATTACTATATTAGATTGATGATTTCGTCGTCAACGATGCTCGGCATCGTAACCTGCAGTCCGTGCGAACGCTTCATCTCGCGCTCTATGCTGTGGATAGAGCCTTCGTTGCGTGCCCATGCACGGCGTGCGATGCCGTTGTTCACGTCCCAGAACAGCATCTCGCTGATATGTCGGTCGCTGTCTGCGCTACCGTCTATCACCATGCCGAAGCCGCCGTTTATCACTTCGCCCCAGCCTACGCCGCCGCCGTTGTGCAGCGACACCCATGTAGCGCCGCGGAACGAGTCGCCGATGACGTTCTGCACAGCCATGTCGGCGCAGAACTGCGAACCGTCGTAGATGTTGCTTGTCTCGCGGAACGGCGAGTCGGTGCCCGACACGTCGTGATGGTCGCGTCCGAGCACGATGGGTCGGGTTATCTCGCCCTTGCGTATAGCCTCGTTGAACGCCAGCGCAATCTTCGCACGACCTTCAGCGTCGGCGTAGAGGATGCGAGCCTGCGAACCCACAACAAGCTGGTTTCTGCCTGCCTCCACAATCCAGTGGATGTTGTCAGCCATCTGTCCCTTTATCTCGTCGGGCGAGTTCTTCATTATCTCCTCAAGCACGCGTGCAGCAATCTCGTCGGTCTTGGCAAGGTCGGCAGGGTCGCCCGATGTGCATACCCAGCGGAACGGACCGAATCCGTAGTCGAAGAACATCGGTCCCATGATGTCCTGCACGTACGACGGATAGCGGAACTTGCCGTCAGCCTTGCAGATGTCGGCACCAGCGCGCTTCGACTGCAAGAGGAAAGCGTTGCCGTAGTCGAAGAAGTACATGCCGTTGGCGGCGAGGCGGTTGATGGCAGCCACCTGGCGGCACAACGACGCCTGCACATGCTTGCGGAACTCGTCGGGGTTCTCAGCCATCATCGTCTTCGACTCCTCGAGCGTGAGGTCGGCAGGATAGTAGCCACCTGCCCACGGGTTGTGGAGCGAAGTCTGGTCGCTACCTATGTCCACGTGTACGCCTTCGTCGGCAAGACGCTCCCAGAGGTCTACCACGTTGCCCACGTAAGCCATCGACACCGTGCGCTTCTCCTCCACGCTGCGCTTTATGGCCGGAATGAGTTCGTCGAGATTGTCGTGCAGTTCGTCCACCCAGCCCTGGTCGTAGCGCTTCTTTGCCGCCAGCGGGTTAATCTCTGCCACCACGCTCACCACGCCGGCGATGTTGCCTGCCTTAGGCTGAGCGCCCGACATGCCGCCCAGACCCGACGACACGAAAAGCATGCCGCGAATGTCCTGCGGTCCGCCCTTCTCGCTGCGCTGCTTGCGCGCCGCGTTGAGCACGGTGATGGTTGTACCGTGCACGATGCCCTGCGGGCCGATGTACATGTACGATCCGGCAGTCATCTGTCCGTACTGGCTCACGCCGAGAGCGTTCAGGCGCTCCCAGTCGTCGGGCTTCGAGTAGTTGGGTATCACCATTCCGTTCGTCACCACCACGCGCGGAGCGTTCGGGTGCGAAGGGAAGAGTCCGAGCGGATGACCTGAGTACATCACGAGCGTCTGCTCGTCGGTCATCTCGCTGAGATATTTCATCGTGAGTCGATACTGCGCCCAGTTCTGGAAGATGGCGCCGTTGCCTCCGTAGACGATAAGTTCGTGCGGATGCTGAGCCACTTCTGGGTTAAGGTTGTTCTGAATCATGAGCATGATGGCAGCAGCCTGCTCGGAGCGATGCGGATACTCGTCGATGGGGCGTGCGTACATATCGTATGTAGGTCGATAGCGGTACATGTATATGCGTCCGTACGTGTCGAGTTCGGCGATGAACTCCGGCGCCAGCTGTGCGTGCAGCTGTTTCGGGAAGTAGCGCAGTGCGTTGCGCAGCGCCAGCTTCCTCTCCTCGTGGTTGAGTATCTCCTTGCGCTTCGGCGCATGATTTATATTCGGGTCGTAGGGCATCGGTTCGGGAAGGAAGTCGGGTATGCCCAAGCGTATCTCTTCTGCAAATGTCATAGGATAATGTTTTAGAAGCCCCTCCCCATTCCTCCCCATCGGGGAGGGGGTGAGTTGGGATTATGGTTAAAGCCCCTCCCCATCCCTCCCCGTCGGGGAGGGGGTTGAGTTGGGTTATGGTTAAAGCCCCTTCCCATCCCTCCCCGTCAGGGAGGGGCTGAGTTGGGCTATGATTAATTGTTTCGCAGCCTGCTCTCCCTCCCCGACGGGGAGGGCGGGGAGGGGCTATAGTTTCTCTTCAACGAGCTTTGTAATCTCAGCCTCTTCGCTGTTTGCCTTGGCTATTAGCTCGTTAGCCTCGGCGATGAGCGCTTCTGCCTTTTCGCGGTCCTTCAGCGAGCCGGCGTTGATCTTCACGTTCATTCCAGCACCGAGCACGGCTGCGCGCGCTGCCAATGCGCCCACGCCAGCGTCCGACACGCTGTTCGGATTGCCCTTCTCTACCATCTTGCGGCAAACGTCGAACACCTCGTACGAAGCCTTCATCGTCTCCAGCGGCACCTCCGTAGCGAAGAGCGTAGCGGTCTGTATAGCCTCCGAGCGTGCAGCCTTCTCCTCAGGCGTGTTCTTCGGCATTCCGAAGGCAGCCATAATGCGGTTGAACGCCTCTGTATCCTCGTCTACGAGGTGGAGCAGACGTTCCTGCAGAGCCATGCCTTCCTCGGCAACGGCAGCGAACTCGTCCCACTGATCGTCCCATCCCGGCTTGTGACTCGAAAGGTTAGCCACCATCGTAGCCAGCGATGCGCCCAATGCGCCCATGTATGCCGAAACCGATCCACCGCCCGGAGCCGGACTCTCGCGCGATGTCTCCTCGGCGAAGCCCTTCACGGTGAGGTCTACGAGCAGGTTCTGCTTCTCTTCGCCAGCCGCCATAACGTATTCTATAATCTTCTCCTCGGGCTTGAACTCCTTGAGGTCGGAGAGTCCGAGCGACTTGATGGCGATGTTGAGAATGTCCTTCTTCGGGATGCCTGCCGAGCGCTGCTGCTTAGCGAGGAAGTAGCGACCGGCTTCGAGCAGGGTGCGCTCCGGCACGAGACCCACAATCTCGGTGCCCGTGACGCGCACGCCGCGGTTCTGAGCGCAGCGGCACACCTCGTCGAACGCCTTGTGCAGCGGCGTTACATTGATATTGGTGATGTTCATCGACACCTGAGCGATGCCGTATTCGTCGATATACCAGCCGATAGCCTTCGTACACTTCAGCGTGCCGGGCTTCATGATAGGCGTGCCGTCGGCGTAGCAGAGCTTCTTGCCTGTGATGGGGTTGCCTTCGCGCATGGGGCGACCCTTCTCGCGCACGTCGAACGCGATAGCGTTGGCGCGACGTGTAGACGTAGTGTTGAGATTGAAGTTGACGGCGATGAGGAAGTCGCGTGCTCCTACGACGGTGCAGCCAGTGCGAGCCACCTGCTCGTCGAACGGACGTCTGCCGAAGTCGGGCGCCTCAGCGTCGTCGTCGATACGCTCGGCGATGCCCTCGTATTCGCCCTTGCGGCACACGGCGAGGTTCTTGCGCTCCGGCTTGAACGCCGCAGCCTCGTAGCAATAGCACGGAATGTTGAGTTCGTCGGCGATGCGCTTGGCGAGCTGGCGCGAAATCTCTGCGCACTCCTCAAGCGTGATGCCGCTCACCGGAACAATCGGCAGTACGTCGGTGGCGCCGATACGCGGATGCGCACCGTGATGCTGACGCATATCTATAAGTTGAGCGGCTTTGCCCACTGCTCTGAAAGCAGCCTCCACGACGTCGTCGGGTTCGCCAACGAAGGTTACGACTGTGCGGTTGGTTGCTTCGCCCGGGTCTACGTCGAGCAACTTAACACCCTTAACGCTCTCCACTGCGTCAGTGATCTGACGAATAACGTTCAAGTCGCGGCCTTCGCTGAAGTTAGGCACACACTCTACAATCTGCTTTGTTTTTGCCATAGTGTAAGATATTATGTTAGTAGTAAATTTGTTTCAATGCAAAAGTATCAAAGATACGGTTGCAAATATAGCAAAAATGGCAGTTTGGAGCAAGTAAAAAGGCACGAAAAAACTAAACAAACCCTAATAAAAGCACAAAAGAAGGGGCTTGCAGATATAGCATGAGTCATCGTTCTCCGTACGGTGTCCGATCAGATTGCGTCCGCCGTCCGATCGGATTGCGTTCGGTGTCCGATTGGATTGCGTACGGAGCACGATGATTGATTATAGGAATATAGGTTTCTGATTGACAGATATTACGGCTTAGTTCTTCTTCAGAACTTTTGCTTTAGTTCTCCTTCCAGAATTGCGGCGTGAATATCACAAGAACCGTGAATATCTCAAGACGTCCGATGAGCATCAGTATGGAGCATATCCACTTCGCCGTGTCGGGCAGAATGCTCCACGACATGGTCGGTCCGATTTCAAGACCGAGCGTCGGTCCGACGTTGCCGAGCGTACTCAGCGTGATGGTGATGGAGTTGGTGTTGTCGATGCCCATCGCAATCATCGAAAACGAGCATATAAGGCACAGGATGAGGTAGCTCGTGAGGAAAGCCAGCAGCGTTACGCGCTTGCTTTGCGGCACGTTCGCACCGTCTATCTTTACCGGCAGAACGGCGTTGGGGTGGAGCATCTGGCGGAACTCGTTCTTTATCACCTTCAGAAGCATGACGCCACGGATGCACTTGAAGCCACCGCCCGTAGAGCCCGAGCATGGACCGAGGAACATACACACGGCGAGCACCACCCACGTCACGTGCGCCCACTTGGCAGGGTCGTCTGCCAACAGACCCGTACTGGTGATGAACGACACCACATGGAACAGACTGCTGCGCACGGCTGGCTCCAGAGCGTAGTCGTTCTTCCACATCAGTTCGAAGGCTATGAACGCAGCGCAGCCTAAAACCATGGAGAGATACAGCCGGCACTCGGCACTCTTGAACAGAGTGGACAGCTTGCGCTTAGAGACGGATATATATAATAAGGTGAAATTGACGCCCGATACGAAGCAGAAGAACGTGAGGATATACTGCACGGCGGGCGTGAAGACCGAGTAGTCGCTGTCTACCGCGAAGCCACCCGTTGCCGCCGTCGCCATACTGTAGTTGATGCTGCGGAACGGCGTCATGCCGGCAAGCATCAGCGAACCGATGCAGAGCAGCGTGATGCAGAGGTAAACCACCCATATCCACTTGGCGTTGGTGCTGAGGCGCGGGTGCAGCTTGGTCTTGATAGGGCCCGTGGCTTCGGCGGCGAACACCTTCACGCTTCCGCCTACAAACGAGGGCAGAAGGGCGATGGTGAAGAACACTATACCCAAACCGCCTATCCACTGCATGAACGAACGCCAGAACAATATGCCGTGGGGCAGCGTGGAGACGTCGTCGATGATGGAGGCTCCGGTGGTGGTGAAGCCCGACATGGTTTCAAAGAATGCGTCTGTGAACGACGGCAGGTAGCCGCCAATGAGGAAGGGTAGGGTGCCGAAGAGTGAGAACACTACCCAGGTGAGCGTCACTACGAGATAGGCGTCGCGACGCGATAGTGAGTTTTCGCACTTGCGTCCAAGCAGACGCATCGTGAGACCGACGCTTGCAGAGATAATGACTGAGCAAGCGAACGGAAAAACGTCTTCCTCCTCGTAGCCTATGGCGACGCCAAGGCACACGAGGAACATCGTTGTCTCGATGAAGAGCAGCGAACCGATGATTTTATATAAAAGTTTCAGGTTTATCATTACAGAAAGAACTTCTCTATTTTCTTCATGTTGACGTTGTGGCAGAATACCATTACCGAGTCGCCGGGCTGAATCATGGTGTTACCCGACACGAGCAGACCTACGCCGTCGCGCACCAGTCCGCCGATGGTCATGCCTACCGGCAGACCGAGGTCCTTCACGGGCTTCTGCGTCACCTTCGAACCTTCCGACGGTATGAACTCCGCAACGTCGGCGTTGGCGGTCATCAGGAAGCGCACGTTGTGAACGTCGGCGTCGAGCATCATCTGATAGATGTGGCTCGCAGCAATCGACTTCTTGTTGATGATTGTGCCGATATCCAGACTCTCAGCCATGCTCACGTAGTCGATGTTCTCTACCATAGCCACCGTCTTGCGCACACCCATGCGCTTCGCTGTGAGGCAGGCGAGGATATTAGTCTCGGCGTTGCCCGTGAGAGCCACGAACGCCTGCGTGTTCTTGATGCCTTCCTCGATGAGCAGCGAGAGGTCGCGTCCGTCGCCGTTGATGATGAGCGCCTTCTCGTCCTCGAGAAGGGCGTTGAGACGCTCGCAGCGCTGCTCGTCGGTCTCTATAATCTTCACGTCCATGTACGAAGGCATGGTCTTCACGGTGCGCACAGCCGTCGCTCCGCCGCCCATAATCATCACGTTCTTCACGTCTACGTAGTGCTCCTTGCCCACAATCTTGCGGATGTAGGGTATGTACTGCTTGGTAGTCATGAAGTAGGCAAGGTCGTACATCTGCAAGCAGTCGTTACCGCCCGGGATGATGGTCTCGCCGGCGCGCTTGATAGCCACGATGTGGTACGGATCATCTGGTCCGCAGATCTCGCGCATCGGTCGGTCGAGGATGGTACATGTCTCGCGTAGTTTCACGCCGAGCATCACCAATGCTCCGCCGTGCACGTCCCAGCGCTGGCGCACCCACGACATCTTCAGTCCGTTGTTGATGTCGGTGGCTGCAAGCATCTCCGGGTAGATGAGTTTGCTGACGCCGAGCTGCGAGAAGAACTCCTGCAGGTCGGGCGCGATATACTCCGCGTTGTCTATCTTTGCCACGGTCTTCTTGGCGCCCAGCGCCTTCGCCAACACGCACGAGTTCATGTTCTTGCTCTCGTCGGGTGTCACGGCAATGAACAAGTCGGCTTTCTCCGCACCGGCGTTCTTCAGCGCCTCGATGCTCGTAGACGATGCCTCCATCGTGAGGATGTCTACGTCAGAACCGATATGTGAGAAGCGCTCCTCGTCGGTGTCCATAACCACGATGTCCTCGTGTTCGCGCGAGAGCAGTCGTGCGAGGTGGCAGCCGATGGCGTATGCGCCAGATATAATGATTTTCATGTTCTTTTATTTTGATGGTGTGATGTTGAGGTGAGATGGTGTGATGTTGTGATGGTGAGGTGTTGAGATTTGCGTAGGAGGTTAGCCCTTTGTTATTTCGGCTTTGATTGCTTCTACGTCAATGCCCGCAATGTGCTGAAGCTGAGCCACTGTGCCGTGCTCGATGAAGCGGTCGGGTATGCCCATGCGCACCACCTTCACCTGCTTGTCGTTGTCGCTCATCCACTCGAGCACAGCCGAACCGAATCCGCCCGTGCGCTGCGCATCCTCGATAGTGATGATGCGCTTGAACTTCGCTGCGATGTCCTGCAGGAGCGCCTCGTCGAGCGGTTTGCAGAAGCGCATGTCGTAGTGGGCTACGCTGAGTGTGCAGCCCTCAGCGGCAAGCTCGTTGATAGCTTTCTCCACATCGTTGCCGATAGGTCCGTAGCTGAGCACTGCCACATCGTTGCCTTCGCGTATGCAGCGACCCTTGCCGATGGGTATCTCCTCAAGCTCACAATGCCAGTCGTCGCGACGCACACCCCTGCCGCGCGGGTAGCGTATCACTACCGTGCCCTTGTCGGGCAGTTGAGCTGTGTACATCATGCGGCGCAGCTCGCACTCGTCCATAGGCGAGCAGAGCGTGAGGTTGGGCACGGGGCGCAATGCAGCGATGTCGAGCACGCCGTGGTGCGTAGCGCCGTCCTCGCCAACCAGTCCGGCGCGGTCTAAGCACAGTACGAGCGGCAGATTGAGTATCGCCGCGTCGTGCACGATGTTGTCGTAGGCGCGCTGCGAGAAGGCGCTGTATATATTGCAGAACGGCATCAGTCCGTCTTTAGCCATTCCGGCTGAGAACGTAACGGCGTGTCCTTCGGCGATGCCCACGTCGAAGACGCGGTTGGGCATCTCGTGCATCATCAGGTCGAGAGAGCAACCAGTAGGCATAGCCGGCGTTACGCCCACTATCTTCGGGTTCTGCTTCGCAAGTTCGATGATAGTGCGTCCGAACACGTCCTGATAGCGCAGCGGCTGCTGCGAAGTGTCGCCGGTGAGTCGCTCGCCCGTGTCGGGGTCGAACTTGCCAGGTGCGTGCCATATCGTAGCCGCTTCTTCGGCAGGTTTGTATCCCTTGCCTTTCACCGTGTGCAGGTGCAGGAGCTTCGGGCCGCGCATGTCCTTCAGCTGGTTGAGTATGCGCACCAGTTCCACCACGTTGTTGCCGTCGAACGGGCCGAAGTAGCGTATGTTCATGCCCTCGAAGATGTTCTGCTGGTGGGCAAGCGCCGACTTGATGGCGTTGTTGAGGCGTATGAGTCCCTTGCGACGGTCGTCGTTGAGATAGCCCTTCGAGTGGAGCCACTTCGAAGCGCGGTCGCGCAAGCGGTTGTATGTGGCGTTGGTGTCGAGGTTGAGCAGGTATTTCTCCATGCCGCCCACAGCGTGGTCGATGCTCATGTCGTTGTCGTTGAGGATGATGAGCAGGTCGTTGGGCGACGACGATACGTTGTTGAGGCCCTCAAATGCCAGTCCGCCAGACATCGCGCCGTCGCCTATTACGGCTACGACGTGTCGGTCTGTGTCGTTGTTCTTATGCGCAGCCACAGCCATGCCCAACGCCACGGAGATGGAGTTGGAGGCGTGTCCGCACGTGAACGTGTCGTACTCGCTTTCTTTCGGGGACGGGAACGGGCGTATGCCGCCCAGTTTGCGGTTAGTGTAGAACTGGTCCTTGCGTCCAGTGAGTATCTTGTGGCCGTACGCCTGATGTCCTACGTCCCACACGATGCGGTCGTAGGGCGTGTTCAGCACGTAGTGCAACGCCACCGTCAGCTCCACCACGCCAAGCGACGACGCAAGGTGTCCGGGGTTGACGGACAATTCCTTCACGATGTCCTGACGCAGTTCGGCGCAGAGCTCCGGCAGTTGCTCAATAGGCAACTTGCGGAGGTCGTCGGGATACTGTATCTTGTCTAATAATTCCAAGTTGTCGGTGCTCATATATTGTTGAAATATACTGATGTCTTTTTGAAATCTTCTGAATCCTTTTTTACGATAGAAGGCAGCAGACCTCCTATTCCATGCAAAGTTACGTAAAAAAAGTAATATAGGGTATTTATTGTATACAAAAAAAGCATCCATCTTTGAAAGATGAATGCTTTGAGTTGGGATACCCGGACTCGAACCAGGAAAGGCAGGACCAGAATCTGCAGTGTTACCATTACACCATATCCCAATGTTTGCAAAGTCGGAACTCTATCGCAATAAAAAACATCCCTCTTGACAAGAAGAATGTCGCTCAAAGTTGGGATACCCGGACTCGAACCAGGAAAGGCAGGACCAGAATCTGCAGTGTTACCATTACACCATATCCCAATATGTTATTGCGACTTGTTCCCTTATTGCGAGTGCAAAGTTACGAATAATTTTTAGAACGGCAATATTTTTCGCTGATTTTTTTTAATAAAATCTAATAAAAAGCCATTTTCCGTGGTTTTAAGTCGTTTTTCGGATAAATCGCTGTATCTTTGTACGGCTTAAAAAGCAGGTATATAAATGTAGTCACATTAAATAATATATACATTATATTATATACACCGAAAATATACATCAGAATATATCATTAAACAAGGACAATAGTAAATGGAAATTAAAGACAAGTTGGTTGAAGCCATCGTAAAAGGTATTCAAGAGAAGAAAGGACAGGACATCACAATCGCCGACCTCCGTGGTATCGACGGCAATATAGCAAGTTACTTCGTAATCTGTCAGGGCAACTCGCCCTCGCAGGTGGAGGCTATCGCCGACTCTGTATGCGAGACGGCACGCATCGAAACTGGCGAAAAGCCGGTACATACAGTCGGTCTGCCGCAGGCTTACTGGGTGGCAATGGACTACGTGGAGGTTATCGTGCACATCTTCATACCCGAAGCACGCGACTACTATAACCTTGAGAACCTCTGGGAGGACGCTAAGGTTACGAACATTCCGAATCTCGATTAATAGTTAGTTAAATATGGACACAAACAATAATTCGTCGGGAGACAACAACCAGCCGAAGATGCCTAAGTTCAACATGAACTGGATCTACACGATTATCATCGTGATGCTGGCTTTGCTGTTCTTCACAGATGGCGGCAAGGGCTTCTTCGACGGCGGTGCTGCTGGTCAGGAAGCTACGTACACCAAGTTTCAGGTGTATGTCGACAAGGGCTACGCACGCAGTGTGGTTGTGAACAAGGACAACGGAACGCTGCGTATGTACGTGCGTCCGGACAAAATCCGCGACGTGTTCGGCAAGTCGGCGCAGCAGGTTGGTCAGAAACCGTATGTAGAAGTTACATACGGCTCGGTTGACGGCGTAGACAACTATCTCTCTTCTGCAATGAAGAGAGGCAAGATACTCGATTTCAGCTACGAGAAGGACTCCAACTCCGGACTCATGACGCTGTTCTACACCTTCGGTCCGATTATCTTCTTCGTCTTCTTGTGGCTCTTCATGATGCGCCGCATGGGCGGCGGCGGAGCTGGCGGCGGAGTTTTCAACGTCGGCAAGTCGAAGGCGCAGATGTACGAGAAGGGCAACGACCTCGGCATCACGTTCAAGGACGTAGCGGGTCAGGTTGGCGCAAAGCAGGAGGTGCAGGAGATTGTCGACTTCCTCAAGCAGCCGCAGAAGTATACCGAACTTGGTGGTAAGATTCCTAAGGGAGCACTTCTTGTAGGCCCTCCGGGCACTGGTAAGACATTGCTCGCAAAGGCAGTGGCAGGCGTGCCGTTCTTCTCTATGAGCGGTTCCGACTTCGTGGAGATGTTCGTCGGCGTGGGTGCAAGTCGTGTCCGCGACCTCTTCCGTCAGGCAAAGGAGAAGGCTCCATGCATTATCTTCATCGACGAGATCGACGCCGTAGGTCGTGCACGTAGTAAGAATCCGGCAATGGGCGGCAACGATGAGCGCGAGAATACGCTTAACGCTTTGCTTACAGAGATGGACGGTTTCGGCACAAACAGCGGTGTTATCATCCTCGCTGCAACCAACCGTGCCGATATGCTCGACAAGGCATTGCTTCGTGCCGGACGTTTCGACCGTCAGATTACGGTCGATCTGCCCGACCTTACAGAGCGTAAGGAGATATTCCAGGTGCATCTGAGAAAGGTGAAGATAGACGAGACGGTGGACATCGACTTCCTCTCGCGTCAGACGCCGGGCTTCTCGGGTGCAGATATCGCCAATGTGTGCAACGAGGCGGCGCTTATTGCCGCACGCCATAATAGCAACAAGGTAGGCAAGCAGGACTTCCTCGACGCAGTAGACCGCATCATCGGCGGTCTGGAGAAGAAGACAAAGGTAATGACTGAGTCAGAGAAGCGCACAATAGCGCTGCATGAGGCTGGTCACGCTACCGTTTCTTGGTTCTGCGAGCACGCCAATCCGCTCGTTAAGGTGAGCATCGTGCCGCGTGGCAGAGCGCTTGGAGCAGCTTGGTACCTGCCCGAAGAGCGTCAAATCACAACAAAGGAGCAGATGCTCGACGAGATGTGCGCACTGCTTGGCGGTCGTGCAGCCGAAGAACTCTTCACCGGACACATTTCTACCGGCGCTATGAACGACCTCGAACGCGCTACAAAGTCGGCTTTCGGCATGGTTGCCTACGCCGGCATGAGCGATCGTCTGCCGAATATCTGCTACTACAACAACCAGGAGTATCAGTTCCAACGTCCTTACTCGGAGACAACGGCTAAGATCATCGACGACGAGGTGCTGAAGATGGTGAACGACGAGTATGCACGTGCCAAGGCTTTGCTTAAGGAGCACGCTGCGGGTCACAACGAACTCGCCGAACTCCTCATGACTCGTGAGGTAATCTTCGCAGAGGACGTGGAGCGCATCTTCGGAAAGCGTCCGTGGGTGAGTCGTTCTGAGGAAATCATCGACGACAACACACCGAAACTTGAGGATATGCCGGAGGCTGTGCGCCAGGCGCAGAAAGAACACGAGGAATCGTTGGCGAAGCAGGCAGCACTTCCTACAGATAAGTCTGAAAATACTGGTGCTGAATCTGTAGAAAAGCCGGTTGATGCAGCGGAAAATGCAGCTGACGACGCAGCAGAACAGACAGAAAACAAATAAACGTAAGCATTATGAGCGATAAAATGAAAAACTTCATTGTACGTGCCATCACCGGTGTGCTCTTCGTAGCAGCCATTGTCACGTGTTTCTTGCGTCCGGAGGCGATGATACTTCTGTTCGCATTGGTCACCGGACTCACTATCTGGGAGTTTACGGGCATTGTGAACGACATAGAAGGCGTCACAACGAACCGTCTCATCACCACTGTTGCCGGCGTGTACTTGTTCTTCAGTATCGCTGGCTATTGCTCGGGCATCGTTCCATCAGCAGTGTTCATCCCTTACTTGCTTACTATCGTCTATCTGTTCATCGCCGAACTCTACACAAAGGCGCCGAATCCGATAAACAACTGGGCGTATACAATGCTTGCGCAGATGTATATCGCATTGCCGTTGTCTACAATCAACGTACTCGCATTCCGTGCGGGTGCAGACGGTGTGGTTTACAACTATCTGTTGCCGCTTAGCGTGTTCGTTTTCCTTTGGACAAACGACACTGGCGCTTACCTCAGCGGTTCGCTCTTCGGCAAGCACAAACTCTTCCCGCGTGTTAGTCCGGGCAAGAGTTGGGAAGGAAGCATCGGAGGCGGCATCCTTGTGTTGGCTGTTGCAGCAGGCGTTGGGCTCTACGAGACATCTTCTCTGCACAACGGCGCTGCGGAACTGGCCCTCAGCATACCGCAGTGGATGGGCTTGGGCCTCGTGGTTGTGTTCTTCGGCACATGGGGCGACCTTGTTGAGTCGCTCTTCAAGCGCACCATCGGCATCAAGGATTCTGGCAACATCCTGCCCGGTCACGGCGGAATGCTCGACCGTTTCGACTCTTCGCTGA
>OIXY01000146.1_pt1 | contig 19662 bp, 20 predicted proteins | sample 1588051 | NCBI WGS metagenome assembly OIXY01 (sample SAMN03283247) | human gut metagenome | biome: human-associated habitat; material: feces | host: Homo sapiens | place: Peru | collected 2012 | reverse complement strand
TCATCCGCCATATTTGCCAATTTGTCTATTTTATCTTCAAATGATTGACAATATGAAAAATCAAATAAGTTATCAGGGAAAACCATAAAACTCTCCTTTCTATATAATATTAATACCTCACAAAGCCCATATTCGGATTGAGAACGTCAACAACGAGGACAATAACAATAACGGCAACAATGCCGAAAAATACGCCAGCGAGCAGCTTTATCCACTTGTTGCGTTGCGCAAGTCCGCGCTCATAAAGCGCAATCATCGATTTGTAATGTTCCACGTTGGAGCTTTCCTCAAACGTCTTTTTGTCGTCATTGCTTGCTCCGAGAACGTCAAGCAGTCTACACACGGTGGAATAGCATGGATCGGGTGTTTGCCCCGACAAAATGCGGTTGACGGTGGGGAGCGGCACTCCGCTTGCTTCGGCAAGTTCTTTGGCGGTCAAGCCCTTTTCTTCTTTGAGTTTGTTGAGACGGTGTTCTAATTCAAGCATTTTCTTCCCCCTTTTTCGCTTGTAATTATTTGAGTGTTCAAAAATCAGTTTTGAGCATTGCAAAATCAAATTTGTCGTGAGACATTTTCGGTGCAAGCAATATGCCACTATATTCACGGAGAGAAAATTATGAAAAAATTACTTGACCTATTGAATGAACTTTTATCCGATTATTCAAAAGAAGAACAAGACGAGTTACTTGTTGCTCTTTTTGAAAGAATCCAAAAGGGCAGAGAGAGTGGTGCGGATGACTGACAACTGCTCGTCCGTCAAATTCTCCAATTTATCCGTGTCAATCCCAAGCGCACGCAAGCGTTCCTCAGTGATGGTATTGTCCGTGGGCGCAGGCGTGGGCGTGGGCGTGTTAGGTGATACGTCCTTGCCTAAAATATAATCAATAGATACACCGTATATTTCCGAAAGTTTTTGCAAAGTTTCATACGGTGGACGAATGTCTTTTTTCTCATATTTGTTGTATAGCCCATTGGAAATGCCAAGTTTTTCAGCAAGGGCAACTTGTGAGAGTTTATTGTTTAATCTTAATTCTTTTAATTTTTGAGAGAGCATAACAAACCTCTTTTTTTTATAATTTGCCCTTATATCTATCATATTGAAAAATATTCTAAAAATCAATCGAAAAATTTTCGATTTTCTCTTGACAAATATCGAATTAGATTATATTATGATAGCGTAATCGAACGAGATTCGATTTCAGAGGAGATAGTGAGTATGGAAGATTTTTTCAAAATTGGAGCAATTATCTTATCAATTATTGGACTGGGGCTTTCGATAGTGGCACTTCTTATGAATCACGGGATTATCCCCTCGTGAGCAGTCCAGCGAGAAAAACTTTGTTTTTCGAGTGGTTTCAACACAAAGGATTATCGGCTGAGTTAAATCAAATGATTCAATGTCCGTTCTTGTATCGATTGAAATTGCTTCATATGGCGTTAGATAGATTGGTTCAAGAGCGCGATAAAAACAAATCATTTTCTCATTTGATGAGAGCTTTGCCGATTTATCCCCTTGATAAAGAACAAAACTCGTCAAACAAATGGATTTTGATGACCTATTAGAAACGGAAATTAAAAGACCGCACTTCGAGAAGTAATCAATCGAAACACCGATTTTAACTAATCCCGAAAGGAAGTTGATTAGTGAAAAGGAGAGTGCAATCAAGCTGATGAAAGTAGCGACAGTTGCAATTATATCAGAGGTAGTCATCGTCATTTGGGAAACCTACTTTTGATTGATGACAAAACTATAACTTATTTTAAGGAGCAAATCAAGTGGAAAAACAAATTGTTTGCAAAGATGACTTTTTGAGCATTTTGAAGCAGTCAAAACTATCGTGTCGCGAACTTGCAAAAATCAGCGGCGTGAGGCAATCGACAATCGAAAAATGGGTTTATTGCGGCGCACAAATGTCGCTTGAAAACGCAATCATAGTGCTTGCCGCACTTGGTTACAAATTGACAGTAGAGGAGGGGCTATGACTTTTAAGGAATTACGAATGCGAAAGTTTCGCACCGCAGAAGAATTTGCGCGCAAAGCAGAAATCCCGACGGCACGAGTTGCCAAGTGGGAATCGGGCGGAAGCGCACCAAAGGTTCGCGACCTGATAAAGATAGCAAAAGTACTCGGCGTGTCGGTGAAAACGCTCGTCGAATCGTTTGAGGAGAAGTGATATGACTTACTCGGAACGCGAAGAAATTATGAGCAAAGACGTTATGACGGGTGCGGATATTCAGAAACTGCAAGGGTGCAACGCATCGCAAGCAAGTCGTATCATCACCGACATCAAATACGCCATTGAAAAACGGGGTGACAAACCGCGTATCAACCAGCGAGGGAAACTGCACACGCAGGACTACTGCGATTACTACAACATCAAAAGATTTTAGCGAGGGATATGATGAAAACATTTACAGAGCAAGAACTTAAAGAGATTTTGAGAAAACACAAACTTTGGTTGAAAGGCAGCGACCAACAAGACGCAGAGTGTGCGAACTTGTCGTGTGCGGACTTGTCGGGTGCGGACTTGTCGGGTGCGAACTTGCGCGGTGCGGACTTGTCGTGTGCGAACTTGTCGTGTGCGGACTTGTCGTGTGCGAACTTGTCGTGTGCGGACTTGCGCGGTGCGGACTTGTCGTGTGCGAACTTGTCGTGTGCGAACTTGTCGTGTGCGGACTTGTCGTGTGCGAACTTGCGCGGTGCGGACTTGCGCGGTGCGGACTTGTCGCGTGCGGACTTGTCGGGTGCGAAAAACATTCCGTTTGTACCTTACGCTTGCCCGGACTTCGGCGCGTTCATAGGTTACAAAAAAGCACGAGGCTTGATTGTGGAACTCGAAATCTTGAGCGACGCAAAACGTGTATCGGCAACGGGCAGAAAGTGTCGATGTGACAAAGCGAAAGTGTTGGCAATTCAAAACATAGACGGCACGCCGAGCATTTCGACAAGCGTTGCAAGCGATAGAGATTCAAAGTTCATCTATAAGGTGGGTGAAATAGTCGCAGTTGACGACTTTGACGAAAACCGTTGGAACGAATGTTCGACTGGTATTCACTTTTTTATAAACAGACAAGAGGCGGTGAATTACTAATGAGAATCGACAAATTTATGAACGAACTTTCAAAAATGGTATTTGAACACGGCGACACCTGCAAGGTGATGACCGTCATCGCCAAAAAGAACGCAGAGCAAGAAAGGAAAAGCAATCTACATCCTGCTATGGCACAAGCACTTGCGCCGTTTGTAAAAGGACTTGCAAAATGAGATATCAGGTAGAAAGACAAGGATTCGCAGAAGATGCACCGGTCGCTGTCGTTGACATGTATAGGCATTGGTGCGGCGGACACGTTGTGAAAAAGAGGTTCGGTCAAGATGTACAAGCCGCGCAAGAATACGCAGACGTTCTGAACACCTGCGATGAGAGCAAAGCTCCGGACTTGAAGCACGAAAGATACGTGGAAGAAGCGTACTCGGACTATTTTAGAAGATGGGAGAGAAGAAGATGAAGACGATTAACATCAAAGGCAACCCTTACGTTCAGGTCAACGAACGCATCAAAGAATTTAGAAAGGTATATCCAACTTACGGTTTAATCACCGATATCGTTGAGCTTAATTCGGATTTTTGCACAATCATGGCAAAAGTCGTAGCGGACGACGGAAGAATTATTGCAACAGGACTTGCAAGAGAAGAACGCGACGACAAAAGTTCAATGGTAAACAGAACGAGCTTTGTTGAGAACTGTGAAACTTCAGCTTGGGGAAGAGCACTCGGAAACCTCGGTATTGGCATCGATGAAAGTATTGCAAGCGCGGACGAGGTGTCAATGGCGATAGCCCGTCAAGAACGCTCTCAAACGCAAAATAACGAACGTCAGCCGAAAAACGAGCAATCTTACGGCAACAATGCCGAGATGACCTTAATGCAAGCCTACGAGATGAAAACGGCAAAAGGAACAGCCTTCGGTTCGCTCAAAGACGAAAACCTTGAATACATCATCGAACATTCAAAGGTTGAAAGCAGCGTAAAGGCGGCGCAAATGATTCTCGACGACAGGCGAACATCGGAAGATTTAATGCCGCTCGGAGATGATGACGTTCCGTGGAATTGAGGTGAACGATGAAAATCAAAGCAACATTTACAAGAGCATTGCAGGGCGAGTTTGGAGCGCAAGAAGTGACTTTCACAACATACGACAAAAACGCCGTCTTGCAACTCAAAACACAAGACAGGACAAAGCCGTTGAGCCTTGAGGTGAAACAGTACCGGGAACAACGCTCGCTTGACGCAAACGCATACTTCCATGTCCTCGTTAGCAAGATTGCCGAAATGGACTATCAGAGCATTGACGACGTAAAACGGCAGCTTGTGTGTGATTACGGAACGGTCGCGTTTATAGCGAGAATCCCGGCAAGCGCGAACCTCGATGACATCTATAAGTATTCAAGGCTTATCGGCGAAAGCAAAGGAACGAAAGAGCCGTGCAACGACTGGTACATATTCAAGCCAACGCACACGCTCGACACGAAAGAGATGTCAAGCTGTGACACTCGACGAAGCGCAAAACTATGTGCGTCCTACATTCACCGGATCTTATGTAGACGTTACTTTGAAGCGCAAACTTTACACAGACGAATGGAACTCGCTTTGTCTTCCATTCCCTTTGTCGGCTGCACAAATTGCTGAACTTTGGGGCGCAGGCACTAAAGTGGCAATACTCACCGGCGACTCTGAGACAAAACTCTCATTCTCTATTTGCGACAACATTGAAGCAGGCAAGCCTTGCTTGTTAAATCCTAAGAGTGTTAAGAGTGTTAATCAGGATTACACTTATGAGATTAAAGACATCGAGGTTTCTACATGGGATAACAGCGACCTTCAATATATTGTAGGAAGCACAAGAATGAAAGGTTTCTTCTCGCCGACAAAGATAAATAAAGGCTCTTACGTTATAGGTGAAGCTAACAAGGTGTATCATCTCGTTTCAGACATGGAAGCAAAAGGCTTCCGTTGCTATTTCGAAGACGTCTCAGGTAAAAACCGTCAGCTCACTTGGGGCATCGACGACAACACAACGGGCATCGACGACACTTTCGTAAAGCCTGAAGTTCCTAAGGTTGGCAACATATACACCGTCAACGGTCAGCTCGTGCGCCGCAACTCTACTGCTGCAGGTCTGGCTCCGGGCGTATATATCATGAACGGCATTAAACTCATAGTTAAATAAAAATATACGACCCTATGAAGACATATATAAAACATCATTTTGCTGCGATAATAACGCTGCTCGTACTCGCTGCGACACAGGCGTTCGCAGCGGAGACAAAAACAGTTCTGTGGGAGAAATACTCGCCTAATGGTGCGGAGTTCTCAAAAACTCAGACAATTGATTTCAGCAAGCAAAGCATTGAGGCGGAGATTGATCTTTCAACATGTAAAAACACAAATGAGAACGTCTTGTCTGTAGGAACAGGCATTGACGAATGGTATGGATATTATAACGTGCATCTGTACTATACCGCTTCAAGCAAATCACTCGAACTAAATTGGGTGAATCAAAATAATAATAGCGTACAAAATAAAATAACTCTTAGCAGTACCACACTTAATATAAAACTTAACAAAAATGGGCTTTATATTAACGGCGAACTTCAAGAGAAATACGATGGTACGGTTATGTTCTCACTTTTTGCACAAACAAGCATACAGATAGGTAGTACTCAGGGCGACACACGCTCATGGGCTACATACAAGTCTGTAAGCCTTGTGACAGAAGAAACCACTGGTGGCGGCACTAAGCCTTCAACAACACCATTCACAGCTCCCGTATACGGCTCTACATATTTTATTTGTCCAGCCGACTACCCGACAAGATGCTTCACCGTTACTACATCTAATAATGATGAGCAGATTACTGTGACAACAAAGTCAGACAGCAACAACGGTCAGAAGTGGATAACAAAGAAAGGCAACTATTCTACAGAATACCCTTGGCATATTGTAAATGTGATGTCTTCTAAGGCTCTTGACATGGCTGGAAACAACACTAACGTAATGCCACTTCAGTGGACATCTGAAAACGATTATAACGGTGGACAAGTCAATGTCAATCAGGAGTGGCAGTTCGAGGAGGTAGATGCAACAAATCATACATATAAGATTTACGCTTACACACAGAACAAAACTTATTACCTCACATACGACGGAACCAACGGCGGCAAGCTTGGTCGTACAACAGATTCATCAAGCGCTACAGCCTTCGGCTTCATCAGCACGGATGGCACTTCTGGCGGTGGCACCATTTCTGGTGGCGGAACATCTTCCCGTTCGTTCAGCGTTAGCTGGATTCAGAATCAGGGCAAGGTGAGCGACTATAAGGAGAATGCTCACGCTACATTCATCCCTTACGCTTCGGTAGAGCAGATGAAGGCGGACGCTAAGCACTATGCAGAGCCGTGGCAGCAGCCCGACGAAACCAAGGCTGAATATATCAACCTCAACGGAACTTGGAAGTTCAAGTATGTTCCTGGTACATCATCTGGTCCTGGCTCAAGCGATTTCTATGCAAAGGACTATATCGACAGCAGTTGGGACACCATCCGCGTGCCGCTCTCATGGGAAATGGCTAACTACGGCAAACCGGTATATACCAACGTTGGTTATCCGTTCAGCTACAACCCACCAAATGCAAACACTGGCATGTCACAGTATGGCGTAGAAGACCACAACGCAACGGGCTTCTATCGCCGCACCATCACTATTCCTGAAAAATGGAAGGACAAGCGTGTGTTTGTACACTTCGACGGCGTATATAGCGCTGCCGTGGTATGGGTGAACGGCAAGTACGTAGGCTACTCACAAAGCTCTAACACCGACGCAGAGTTCGACATCACCGGCTTCGTAACTACCGGCGACAACCAGCTCTCGGTACGTGTATATCGTTGGTGCGACGGCTCGTATCTCGAAGGTCAGGATATGTGGCACCTCTCTGGTATTCACCGCGACGTATATCTCGTGGCTACTCCGAAGGTGTTCGTGTCTGACCACTACATCACATCGTCGCTCAACAACGAGGCTACAAGCGGCAGCATGTCGGTGAAGCTGACTGTAGACAACCGCGACAAAGTTTCTGCGGCAAAAACTCTGCAGGTGTCGTTGCTCGATGCTGACGGCAAGCAGATTGCGACCGAAACACAGACATACAGCGGATCGTCAACAGCAGAAAAGACCGTTACACTCAGCGGCCTCAGCAGTCTGCATCCGTGGAGCGCTGAAAACCCGTATCTCTACACCGTCGTTGTAAGTCAAAAGAACGAGAACGGAGCTGAGGAGATGGCATTCTCTACAAAGTACGGTTTCCGCAACATTACAAAGAGTGGCAACCTCATCTACATCAACAACAAGCGTGTCTACTTCAAGGGCGTGAACACTCAGGACACTCACCCAGAGTATGGTCGTGCTATCGACATGGAGACCATGATGAAGGACCTCACAATGATGAAGCAGGCTAACGTGAACACAGTGCGCACATCGCACTATCCGCGCCAGCCGAAGATGTACGCTATGATGGACGCTCTCGGCTTCTACGTGATGGACGAGGCTGACGTAGAGTGCCACTATAGCTGGACTTCGTTTGGCAACAACTGTTTGGCAAACAACAGCAGTTGGATTACTGCTATGGACGACCGCACAAAGCGCATGGTGCTGCGCGACCGCAACCACCCGAGCGTTATCTTCTGGTCGTTGGGCAACGAGTGTGGCGGCGGAAGCAACTTCTCTACAACTTACAAGACATGCAAGAATCTCGACTCACGCCTCGTTCACTACGAGGGCAGTATGTCGTACTCTGATCTTGGTTCATCAATGTATCCAAAGGTATCAGACGTAAGAGACAGCAGAAGCGGATATTCCAACAAGCCTTACTTCATCTGCGAGTATGCTCATGCAATGGGTCAGGCTGTAGGTAACTTGAAGGAATACTGGGACGTTATCGAGGGCAGCACTGGCATCATCGGTGGTTGTATCTGGGACTGGGTAGACCAGAGCTTCTATGACCCTGCAAAGCTTGTTAACGGTCAGAAGAAGAGCCCTAACGGCTTCAACTACTGGGTTTCTGGCTATGACTACAACTCTACAAGCGGCGTGGGCTATGGCTTCCAGGGCAACTTCCTCAACAACGGTATCATCACACCAGACCGCACATGGACTGGCAAACTCTCTGAGGTGAAGAAGGTGTACCAGTATGTGAAGTTCAGCAGTTTCAACGCTTCTGCAAACTCTGTAAATATTGAGAACAAGTATGCGTTCATGCCTATCTCGTCTGACAACTTCGAAATCGGCTATCGTGTGATGAAGGACGGATATTTGGTGGAGAACGGCAAACTCGAAAGCTTCACAACTATCAACGCAGGTTCTTCTGCTACCGTAACACTGCCTATACAGACAGTTATAGACAACAGCGCTGAATATCTCGTTAACGTAGAGTTGCGTGTAAAGAAGCCGACAAAGGCGAACGTTTCCGACTGGACATCATGGGCTAAGGAAGGCTACAGCATTGCTGACGCTCAGTTCTCGCTCTCTACACAGAACACCTCTAACGGCACAGCTAAGGGCACTGACGGCACAATGGGATTCCCCGTATTGCCAAGCTACAAATCTGCAGATGGTTCGTTGAGCGTAACTACTGCTGGCTCTTGGCCAAGTAAGACCTACACCGTTTCGGGCAAAGACAACAACGGCAAGTCTTATTCTATCGTATTCAACTCGTCTGGCAAGATGACCTCATGGACATACGACGACAAGAGCCTCATCAGTGTTGGTCCTGACTTCAACAGCTATCGCAAGGTGGACAACGACCGCAACTTCAAACCATCGTTCACCAATTCGACAACCATGAGCATCAGCAATGCCCTCACAAAGAATGGCAATAATGCAACAATGACTGTCAAGGGAGGCTCATCAATATTCACCACTGTCTATACCACTGTCTATACATTCTATCCAGACGGCACAGTGGACATGAAGGTGACATTCTCACCAAACAGTTCGCTCGCCCGCATCGGCTTGGGCATGCAGTTTGCTTCAGGCTTCGAGAACGTAGAGTTCTATGCTCGCGGTCCTCGCTCTAACTACAGCGATCGCAAGACGGGTTCTTATCTCGGACGCTTCACCACGACGGTAGACGACATGGTTGACGAGATGATTCACCCGCAAACATTCGGCGACCACGAGGACTTGCGTGAGCTGATTCTCACTAACAAGACCGCAGGCGTGCAGCTCGGCGTAAAGGTGGACGGACGTGCTTCGTTCTCGCTCTCTCACTACGACGAGACTAAGTGGTGTACATCAGGCGACTCGATGTGGAACTCGCCGATCCACTGGTACGGCCTTACACGCGACTCACAGGTTTACGCTCACTTCGACTATATGCAGCGCGGCTTGGGCAACAACTCTTGCGGTGGCGACGGATGTCTTAACGACTATATTTGTCCGTCAAGCGGCAGCTACACCTACACACTGCGCTTCAAGCCTCAGCCGGCAAAAATCGTTAATATGGGTGCAGAGTAAGCCATAGACACATTTTGATATACATAAAGACTCTCCCGATAGGCTCAGGCTTTTTGCCTGCACCTATCGGGAGAGTCTTTTTAAGTTTATATAACACTTGTTCTGCGCCTCGTTTATCAGAAAACATGTATTTTCGCAGCGTTAACTTTTAAGCTACCAAAGAATGAAAACGACCGACTATCAACCTTTACTGGAACACATAAGAGAAGAGATTGAGATATACGCTAAAGAGGGCAAGCAGGCTGACTATATCCCAGCACTGGCGAATGTAGACCCTGACCAGTTCGGACTGTGCCTGCACATGCTCGACGGCAGGACATACAGCATCGGGGCTTCGGACGTGAAGTTCTCGATACAGAGCATCGCAAAGGTGTTTTCGCTTGCCATCGCTCTGAGCATCTTAGGCAAGGATCTGTGGACGCGCATCGGAAAGGAGCCGTCGGGATCGGCGTTCAACTCGCTCGTGCAACTGGAGTACGAGCATGGCAAGCCGCGCAACCCATTCATCAACGCCGGCGCATTGGTGACTGCCGACGTTATTCTCTCGCATCTGGAGAACCCGAAGGAGTTCTTCCTGCGCTTCGTGCGCACCATCGCCGGCAACGAGGACATCAACTTCTCGGAGGAGGTGGCGCAGTCGGAGCTGAGCTGCAGCTATCTCAACGCCTCCATCGCCTATCTGCTGAAGCATCACGGCAATCTGCATAACGACGTGAACGATGTGCTGCAGTTCTACAGCACTATCTGCTCGCTGGAGATGAGCTGCGAGGACCTCTCGCATGCGTTCATGGCGTTTGCTCGCAGCAACGTGCCTTTCTCGCATGCCGGCGTGAACCTGACAATCTCGAGGGTGAAGCGCATCAACGCCATCATGCAGACGTGCGGCTTCTACGACGAGGCGGGCGACTTCGCGTTCCTCGTGGGGCTGCCTGGCAAGAGTGGCGTGGGCGGCGGCATCGTGGCGCTCTATCCGTCGCGCTACTCGATAGCGGTGTGGAGTCCGAGGCTCAACTCGAAGGGCAATTCTATCATGGGAATGAAGGCTTTAGAACTATTCACGTCAGAAACGGAAGAATCAATATTCTGATGAAACAAACCGAAAATCGAAAGATTTTGACTAACTTTGCCAATCGGCAAAACGTGTATTAAAAGAGATAATGACAGAGAAGATTTATTATAAATTCATACAATTCGCCCTGGGCACGTACGAGGGAAAGGAGTTTCTGGACGGGTCGGCGCTGAACGGCTTCGACTGGCAACGCTTCTACGCCTTCGCCAAGAAGCAGACACTGGTAGGAATCATCATGGAGGGCATATCGCGACTGCCGAAGGCGGTAGCACCCAAGCAGGGACTGCTTATGAACTGGTTCATGATGAGCCAGAATATAAGCCGCATGAATAGTATGCTCAATGAGGCTACGGTCGGCGTATATAATAAAGTGAAGGCGGCGGGCTACGACTGCTGCATTCTGAAGGGTCAGGCGAATGCGGCTATGTACGCCAACCCTGCGGCGCGCACACCGGGCGATGTGGATATGTGGGTAAATGCTTCGCGCGAGGAGATAAGACAACTGGCGCAGACGCTGACCAAGGAGAACGGACGGATTGACGAGGAGAGCTACAACCACATTGCGCTCACGACGAACGGCATATCCGTAGAACTGCACTATACGCCGGGCTTCATGGCAAACTTCACGTACAACCGCCGCTTGCAGCAGTGGTTCCGCGAGAGCATCGACGCACAGTGCCGCAATATGATAGCACTGCCCGACGAGGCGGGCGAGGTGGCTGCGCCTACTGCCGACTTCAACGCCGTCTACCAGCTATACCATCTCTACCACCATTACTTCTACGAGGGCGTGGGACTGAGACAAGTAGTGGACTATTACTATGTAATTTTGAATTTTGAATTAGGAGTTTTGCGCTCGGCTCGTAGAGACGCTTGCCAGAGCAAGAATTGTCGCTTACGCGATGAGGAGTTGAAGAATTGTGAATTGGAAAGTCAAAACTCAAAATTGAATAATTCAAAATCGGCAAAGCCGACAATTCAAAATTCAAAACTCAAAACTCAAAACTCTCTGACTCGTCTCGGCTTATGGCACTTCGCCGGCGCAGTGATGTACGTGCTGCACGAGGTGCTGGGCTTGCCAGAGGAGAAGATGATTGCGCCGATGGACAAGAAGCGCGGAGAGATGCTGCTCAACGACATCCTATGCGGCGGCAACTTCGGACATCACGACGAACGCCATGCCTGGGGCCGCGACACCTACGACGGCAACGGCTTCAAGCATGGCGCACTTGGACATAATCTGCTGCGACTGCACCGCGACCTGCGACTGCTAAGATACTATCCGTCGGAGGCGTTGAGCGAGCCGGTGTTCAGGCTGTGGCATTATTACTGGCGCTGGAAGATACACCAATTATAATGGAAGATGGCTGGAAGATAACCCACTTTTTAGAGTTATCTTCCAGCCTTTATTGCTCTCACCACCAACCCATTACGCCATTTCTGGAAGATATGGCAGATTTTTTCACGTACTGGTTTATATATTAGACTCCTACGGTCTAAACCTTAAAATAATCCTGCAACTCGACAACAGCCTCAGCATCGTGGTTGTCGAGGTCTTTTATTATCACGCCATGCTCAAGCAGCGCGATGCGTGTAGATATCTCCGTGGTGTGCTGCAGGTTGTGACTCGACACAATCACCGTTGCACCCGTCTCCTTATTGTATTCAACAAGAATCTTCTTCAGCATATTCTGGCTGCGCGGGTCGAGGAAGTTGAACGGTTCGTCGAGAATAACCAGTTCGGGACGGTTGAGCAGCGCCGCTATGATACCCACCTTGTGGCGATTGCCCGCAGAGAAGTCGCGTATGTACTTCTTCTGGTTGAGTATCTCGCCGCCCATCAACGGCTCGAAGTAGACAAGGCGTTCCGCAATCTGCTCCTTCGTCATGCCCGACACACGACCGATGAAGTCGAAATATTCCTCCGCCGTGAGGAAGTCGATGAGGAAACCGTCGTCGATGTACGCACCGGTATACGCTTTCCAGTCCTCACTCAGCGCCGGATTGATAGGAGAGCCCCCTCCAACTCCCCCGTCGGGGGAGAGCTTGAGGCTGCTTGGAACAAGTTCAACGTCATCCGCAGACGGATGCATAGTAACAACACCTTCGTCCGCCTTCAGAAGGTCGAGCATAAGGCGGAAAAGCGTAGTCTTGCCGGCACCGTTGTTGCCCACAAGACCAAGAATATCACCGTTGTTGATGGTGAAACTTTCAATGTCCACGGCAGTGTTCGTGCCGAAGTGTTTCTCAAGATTACTGAGTTCTATTTTCATAAACTTCTAATTATTTACATTCTAACTCTTGCTTCAGGAACTTCGCCGTGTAGCTTTCCTTGCATTCAGCTACTTCCTCCGGCGTTCCCTTTGCGAGCAAGCGTCCGCCACCGCGTCCACCTTCAGGTCCCATGTCGATGATATAGTCGGCGAGCTTTATCACATCGAGGTTATGCTCGATGATAATCACCGTGTTGCCACGGTCGACCAGTTTCTCTATCACCTCCATCAGAATCTTTATGTCCTCGAAGTGCAGACCCGTTGTCGGTTCGTCGAGAATATAGAGCGTCTTGCCGGTGTCGCGCTTGCTGAGTTCGGTAGACAGCTTCACACGCTGACACTCGCCACCCGAGAGTGTCGTTGAAGGCTGACCCAACTTGATGTAACCCAAGCCCACCTCCTTCACGGTTTTTAATTTCTGCAGAATGTTAGGCACGTTCTCGAAGAACTCTACAGCCTGATTGAATGTCATATCAAGTACGTCGGCGATGCTCTTTCCCTTGTAGCGCACCTCAAGCGTCTCACGATTGTAGCGCTTGCCGTGACACTCCTCGCACGGAACGAGCACATCCGGCAGGAAGTTCATCTCGATAGTGCGGTAGCCGCCGCCCTTACATGTCTCGCAGCGTCCGCCCTTCACGTTGAACGAGAAGCGCCCTGGCTTGTAGCCGCGTATCTTCGCCTCAGGCAGATTGACGAACATGGCGCGTATGTCGTTGAACACGCCGGTATATGTAGCCGGATTGGAGCGCGGCGTGCGACCAATCGGCGACTGATCTACATTCACCACCTTGTCTATATTATCTATGCCCTCGATACTGTCGTAAGGCATCGGCTTCTTCAGCGAGCGGTAGAAGTGCTGCGAGAGGATAGGCTGCAATGTCTCGTTGATAAGCGTCGACTTGCCCGATCCGCTCACGCCCGTCACCACGATGAGCTTGCCTAATGGAAACTCTACGTCAACATTCTTCAGGTTGTTGCCCTTCGCACCGCGTATCACGATGCTCTTGCCGTTGCCCTCGCGTCGCTTGGCAGGTATCTCTATCTGGCGCACTCCGTTGAGGTAGTCGGCGGTGATGGTGTGCTCCTTCAACATCTGAGCGGGCGTTCCCTGGAACACCACCTCGCCACCACGAATGCCAGCCTTCGGACCAATGTCAACGATATAGTCGGCATTGAGCATCATGTCGCGGTCATGTTCTACCACAACCACGGTGTTGCCCATATCGCGCAGCTCCTTCAGCGAGTGGATAAGGCGGTCGTTGTCGCGCTGATGCAGACCGATGCTCGGCTCGTCGAGGATGTAGAGCACGTTGACGAGCTGCGAACCGATCTGAGTGGCAAGGCGAATGCGCTGGCTCTCGCCGCCGGAAAGCGTTGCCGACTGGCGTGAGAGCGACAGATAGTCGAGACCCACGTCGAGCAGGAAGTTGATACGTGTCTTTATCTCCTTCAATATCTCCGTAGCGATAACCTTCTGACGAGAGTCGAGGTGGGCTTCAGCCTCGTCTATCCACTGCTTGAGCTGCTGAATGTCCATCGCAGACAGCTCCGCAATGTTCTTGTCCCAGATGCGATACGACAGCGCTTCGCGATTAAGGCGTGCGCCGTGACACTCAGGACACTCAGCCATAGCGAGGAACTGGTCAGCCCATTTCTGTCCAGCCTGCGAGTCGTCGTTCTCCATGACGGTGCGCAGATACTTGATGACGCCGTCGAACGTGCAGAAGTAGTCGCTCGATGTGCGCACCACGTCCTTGCTGATGCGTATCGTTTCGAGCGAACCGTACAACACCTCGTTGAGCGTGTCCTCAGGTATCTCGCTCACCGGCGTCTTCAGCGTACATTCAGCCGCTTCGAGAATGGCACCAATCTGCCAGAATATCATTTGGTTCTTGTACTTGCCAAGCGGAACAATGGCGCCCTCGTATATAGACAGCGAGTCGTCGGGTATGACCTTCTTCATGTCAATCTCGTTGACATAGCCCAAGCCCTTGCACTTGCTGCAGGCGCCTTCGGGCGAGTTGAACGAGAACATATTGGGTGCAGGGTCGCGGTAAGAGATGCCCGACGTAGGGCACATCAGTCGCTTTGAGAAGTTCTTTGCCACGCCCGTGTCCTTATCGAGAATCATAATCTGTCCGTCGCCCTCGCGCATTGCCGTAGCGACAGTCTTGCGCAGGCGGTCGTCGAAGCCGTCGCGCATCTGCATCTTGTCTATCACCACCTCAATGTTATGGTTCTTGTAGCGGTCGGTCTTCATGCCGCTTCTTATCTCCGTAATCTCGCCGTCGATGCGCACGTAGAGATAGCCCTTGCGACGAAGTGTCTCGAAGAGTTCGCGGTAGTGACCCTTGCGCTGCCTTACGAGTGCCGCGAGTATGTATATGCGTTTGCCGGCATAGTCGGAGTTGATCATCTCGATGATGCGCTCCTCGGTATACTTCACCATCTTCTCGCCCGTAACGTAGCTGTAAGCCGTTCCGGCGCGAGCATAGAGCAGACGCAGATAGTCGTATATCTCGGTCGTTGTGCCCACGGTAGAGCGTGGGTTCTTGTTTGTTGTCTTCTGTTCGATGGATATAACCGGACTCAGACCGGTTATGTTGTCGACATCGGGGCGCTCCATTCCGCCAAGGAAGTTGCGTGCGTATGCCGAGAACGTGTCGATGTATCGGCGCTGACCCTCGGCATAAATAGTGTCGAAGGCAAGCGACGACTTGCCTGATCCGCTCAGTCCGGTGATCACCGTGAGCGAGTCGCGTGGTATCTCCACGTCAATGTTCTTCAGGTTGTGGACGCGTGCGCCCCAAACGTTTATCTTTTCTCCCATAGAGAGTTGAGAATTTTGAGTTTTGAGTTTTGAGTTTTGAATTATCGGCAGAGCCGATTGTGAATTAATGAGTTGTGAATTGTGAGTTGTGAATTGTGAGTTATGAATTCAAAATTAAGAAATTCAAAATTCAATAACTCCTAATCGGCGGAGCCGACAATTCAAAACTCAAAATTCAAAATTCAAAACTATCATTCCGTTGGATTCACCCCATTGCTTTCGGTATAGCCACGCAGCAGGTTCACATCCTTCTTGATGTTATACTTTCTTCCGTCGGCTCCCTTCGCCTTCACGAGCACGAAGTAGACGCCCTGCTTCACATCCTTGCCGTTGAACTTGCCGTCCCATCCGCCCGCAGGGTCGTGCCATTCGTATATCTTCTGTCCCCAGCGGTTGAAGATGTAGGCGTCGAACTCCACGATGCTCTGGTAGCTGTTCTTGGCGCGATAGATGTCGTTGATGCCGTCGCCGTTGGGCGAGAAGGCATTGGGCATCTCGAGCTTGCTCTCCGATATCTGTATGGTTATAGGCTGTGCGTCCTGCCAGTAGTCCTTGGTGTAGGCTACGGTGTCGTTGCCGTTGATGAACGTGGCGTAGAGCACGATGCGGTGCGAACCCGCCTCGGTGAACGTGTACTCGGTCTCTTCCTCGTAGCGCACGAGGTAGGGCTGTGTCTCGCCCTCCTTGGTGAAACGCCACTCGTAGTGGGGCGTGTACATGCCTACGTTTTCGGCATTGGCGTGGAACACCACGGTGAGCGGAGCCGAACCGGAATAGCTCGTGCCGGTCTCCTCGCCTTCGTCGGTGGTGAACGTAGCTTGCGGGTCGATTGTCGGCACCTCGTCGGCGTATGCCTGTAGCGTGGTGCAGAGAACCAACAATAAAAGTGTTCTGATGTATCTCATTGTCTACTCGTTTACTTATCGTCTTGTTTACTTGTCTACTCGTTTACTTGTAATGCAAAGTTAGTTATTATCTCGCACACAGCAAAACGCTGCTACCTATTTATAACGTTATTTATGAACAAAGATTTTTGCAAACAATATATTTTGTGTACTTTTGCAATGTTAATTTTAATAGAATGATAGAAATGAGACGTAGCATTAGAATTCTTTTCTTGTTTTGCGCCATGCTGCTGGCATCGTCGGTGGCGGCGCAGACGCCGAAGTGGCAGGACTTGTATAAGGTAAAGAAGAAAGACACGATATATGGCATCGCCCAGAAGTTCGGCATCACCATCGACGAGCTGATGCAGGCTAACCCCGACATGCAGAAGAACGACTATGTGCTGAAGAAGGGCGAGCAGCTGCTCATTCCGTTCCCGAAGCAGGTGCAGACCACTGCAGCAACAACAGCGCCGAAGGCTTCTGCAACACAGCAGCATGCGGCTAACACGGTGAACGTGGGCGTGATGCTGCCGCTGCACAACGTGGACGGCGACGGACAGCGCATGATAGAATACTACCGTGGCGTGCTCATGGCGTGCGACAGTCTGCGCAGTCAGGGCATCAACACCAACATCTTCGCTTGGAACCTGCATAAGGATGCCAGCGTAGCGCAGGTGCTTGCCGACGCAAACGCCAAGAACTGCGACCTTATCTTCGGTCCGCTCTACACCAAGCAGGTGAAGCCGATAGGCGACTTCTGCCGCAAGAACGGCATACGTCTCGTCATCCCGTTCTCTATCAACGGTGGCGACGTGGAGACCAACGACCATATCTTCCAGGTTTATCAGAGTCGTGTGCTCACTGCCGAACTGTCTGTGAACGCGTTCATGGACCGCTTCAAGGATGCACATCCGGTGTTTGTCGACTGCAACGACACGACAAGCGACAAGGGTGTGTTCACAGCCGCCCTGCGCCGCCGTCTTGAGGCTGAGGGCATTGCGTACAACATAACAAATCTGAAGTCGTCGGAGCCGATGTTCGCCAAGGCGTTCAGCGCAAAGAAGCGCAACGTGGTGATTCTGAACACGGGTCGTTCGCCGCAGCTTAACTCTACGCTTGCAAAGCTGAACACGCTGCGTGCTTCTTACCCGAACATACAGATTGCGATGTACGGCTACAACGAATGGCTGATGTACAAGCGCGTATACCAGGACTACTATTACAAGTACGAGGCTTACATCCCGACGGCGTATGTCTACAACGAGTCGGCGCCGGCTACAGCAAGTCTGGAGCGCCACTATCGCCAGTGGTTCAAGTCGGATATGCGTTTGGCTCTGCCACGCTTCGCACTCACTGGCTACGACCAGGCGCAGTTCTTCATCCGCGGCATAAATAAGTACGGCAAGCAGTTCAACGGCACTCCGCAGCAGAACACGTACAAGCCGCTGCAGACTCCGCTGAAGTTCAAGCGCGTGACGAACGGCGGCATGCAGAACAACTGCTTCGTGCTGCTCCACTACAAGCCGACACGCACGATAGAAACAATTACGTATTAAAAGCCCCTCCCAACCCTCCCCGTCGGGGAGGGCTTGGCTGCTCTTCTTCGGCTTAGAAGGCTTAAAGAGGCTTATAAATAGAAAGACTTAGAAAGGCTTAGGAAGGCTTAAAGAGGCTTAGAAATAGAAAGGCTTACAAAGGCTTACAAAGGCTTACAAAGAAAGGCTTAAAGAGAAAAAGAACAAATGATAAAGACAATAAGAAAAGCACTCCTCGCTCTGCTGCTGACGGCAGCCGTGTGCGCAAAGGCGCAGGTGGGCGACTACCGCAACGACCTTGCGCTCGGCTTCAACGGCGGCTTCGTGATGAGCAGCGTGAGCTTCGTGCCGAAGGTGACGCAGACGCAGCACCCGGGCTTCACCGCCGGACTCTCGTTCAAGTACACCTGCGAGAAATACTTCAAGACCTACTGCTCTGTGTACGCCGAGCTAAACTATGTGCGCATCGGTTGGAAGGAGAGCATTCTCGACGTCAACGACAAGCCCGTGATCAATCCTACTACGGGCGTGGCTGAGGCGTATCAGCGCGACATCAACTACATACAGTTGCCGGTGTTCGCCCACCTGGCGTGGGGAAAGGAACGCAAGGGCTTGCAGTTCTTCGTACAGGCTGGTCCGCAGTTCGGCTATATGCTCAACGAGTCGACAAAGACCAACTTCACCATCGCCGACCGTAACACCACAGACCGCGCTAACCAGACTTGCGCGCAGGACACAATGGCTGTGGAGAATAAGTTCGACTACGGCATCGCAGCGGGTTTGGGCGTTGAGTGGCGCATACCGCATGCGGGCAGTCTGCTGCTCGAGGGCCGCTACTACTACGGCTTGGGCAACATCTACGGCGACTCGAAGCGCGACTACTTCGCACGTTCTAACCACTCGAACATCGTGGTGAAGCTCGCGTGGCTGTTTGATATACGTTAGAGGTGCACTTGTCTCAAGACATTTTTCAGGGGTGCACTTTTCTCAAGACATTCTTCAGAGGGTGCACTTTTCTCAAGACATTCTTCAGGGGGTGCACTTGTCTCAAGTGCACCAACGTTTTATCGGTGCATTCTATTAGGTTGGTGCACTTGAGACAAGTGCACCCCCTGAAGTTACCTCTTTAACTTCAATCCAGTCCACAAACACCACACAACCGCTATTCCGAAGAAGAATATGAAGATGTATGTTGCGGTGTTGTGCATGTATATTCTGCAGGTGTGCACTTCGAGCGCCGCGTTCCACAGCGACATGGGCAGGCGGCGCAGACTTTCGGGCTGCACAATCTTCGTGGTTCCATCATAGTAATCAGTCACAACCTCTGTGACTGATTTTTTTGTATCCATACCATTCGTACCTTTCTGGTCGGCGGCGCAGACACGGAAGTCGGAGCTGTAGCCGCTTATCGCCTTCTTGCCGAGCGGCGGACCCGGCTTCTTCGACACCGGAAGACCCGTGAAATAGTCGGTAGCCATGCCAGTGCGGCGGTTCCAG
>OIXY01000136.1_pt1 | contig 20375 bp, 13 predicted proteins | sample 1588051 | NCBI WGS metagenome assembly OIXY01 (sample SAMN03283247) | human gut metagenome | biome: human-associated habitat; material: feces | host: Homo sapiens | place: Peru | collected 2012 | reverse complement strand
CCTTCTCTTACAGCTTTCATTTGTGGTGTGTCATCTACACGCTGATAACCTTCCAGATGAAAAGGGTGAGGTAAGTCGAATGTCAACTTAGGCATAACAATTCTAAAGAATTGATACAAGTTGTTCTCCCAACGCCCATCGTAAGTTAGTCTGTCTCTATATCTTTCCTCACCTTCTAGATGGCTCATGTCGAGATAGTCCATGCGAAAATTTCCAAATCGCTCCCTTATGGCTAACCCTGTTCCAAACATCATTAGTCCTGCTACCGTCAGTCCTTCTTTTCCTGTTTGTCTGTTCTTAGTATATCCACCTAAAAGTCGCAAGAATTCTTTATCATCCTTATCGTTCCAATCATGGTCGGCATTTAGTATTCTGAATTGATTACGGTAACCATGGAGCGTATTTGTATCAATGTCATCCAGAGTAAAAGCATCTAGTAATCCTCCGTCATTGCCATCTTCGTTAGCATCACGAATCATAGCTCTTACTTCCATTTCTGTGCAATGGTAATCACCTTCATGGTTGCGCTTGAAGGAACCTTTGTAAGGATTTTCATTTAAGAAGACAGGCTTCATTCGCCAATCTGCTTGTGGCACGTGGATACATACAATAGATTTCCCGTCTATTGTAGTTATCTCTACATCTGAGTCTAGCAAAATGTTTCTATTTACTTTGTTACTATTGATGGTGTTCCATAAATCAGAGATAATCTTAGGAATATTGTCAACTCCGATGATAGTAAAACGTTTGGCAACATCCGTTTCTTTTCTGTTTTCGTCAATACCTAATAATATATAGCCACCAATAGTGTTGGCAAAAGCGGAATATGACTCCCAAACTGATTTTGGGAGCTCCGTCTTTGCTTTTTTGCATTCCAGGGTAAGTCGTTCGCCTTGGGCAAGCATTTGCTTAATTTCAGTTTCTGTCATGCCTTGTCTTTGTTAGTTGGTGGCAAAGTTACGACTTTTCCTCGTAACTTCCAAGGTTTTAGGGAAAAATACTTGAAAAGGATGAGGATAAAGAAAAATAGGCGGCTCCCAGAAACGAGAGCCGCCTATTGGATGTTATTCTTGATTCCATTCGTTGAGTCCCTTTTCGATTTCTTCAATGGAAGGAAGGCTGCTGCGAAAATCTTTCGGCAGAGCAATAGAAATTGAGCTTACCGATGTATTCGGGCATGAAGTCTGTGGCTTTCAATTCTATAACTAAATACCTGTGCATAAAGGTATTATACATCAGCATATCGATATAATAGTCATCACCTGAGACCTCAATGTGATATTGTCTTCCCATAAAAGCGAAGCCAGCTCCCATTTCGACCAAGAATTTTTCGACATGTTTGATGAGCCCAATCTCGATGTCTCTTTCGTCATATTGGTCGGTGAAAGTGAGCATGTCGAAAATATAAGGGTCTTTCAACAATGATTTTACCTTTAGTGCTTCTGTAGCAGGGAGCGTTGTGTCGAAGTTATTGGCGAGAGCGCCATGCTTGCCATAATAATCGAGTTTGATGGCTAAAGTTGTACTCATTATAGAACTGCATCATGCACTGCATGTTTCTTACGGAGAATCCTTTCCTTTCAGGATACTCATTCTTAAGATCTACAGTTAGGCGCTGTAGAGTCTTCTTGCTCCAACCATCAGTCTCTTGGCTTTTGGTAAGCATTTCACCGATGTCCCAATTCATACGGAGCAACTCCTCGTTTGCTGCGTACATGGCTTTCTGTTGGGCAAAAGAAACACGATGCTTGATTTGTCTCAACAAAGATGGATAAATATCAAATAAAAGGAAGAGTGGATAGAAAGAGAATAAAGAAGCAACCAGATGCAAACGATTTGTGCAATCGTTTGCATCTACTCGTTAAGTTGTTTCTTTAGGTACATCTTTAGGTACTTTAACTTGAAAGACTTGAAGAAGATAGTTTTTTCGTATAATTTTGCACAGACGAAACAGTAAAGATTATGGCGAAAAAGAGAACTAAAACAAAAGCGAAGGAACCCATCAAGATTTGGGTGAAACCTTTGAAGAATGGCAACAAGGCTATCTATCTCCGTACTTATCAAGCTGGAAGCAAGGGTAGGGGCTATACCTATGAGCGGTTGAAGGGATTGTTGCTGGTAGATGACAAAAGGGGAAGTGACAAGGAGGCAAAGGCAAAGAATGAAGCTACTTTGCGCACCGCCATCCTCATCCGATGTGAGCGAATCAGAGAGTGGAGTATGAGCCACGGTAACTATCAGCGAGAGATGAAGACCAAGGATATGCTCTTAAAAGACTGGATGTTGCTATATGCAGACCAAAAAAGACAGCAAGGACAGAGTGGCAGTCATGCTGCCAACATCCAGCATACCCTCTTGCATTTGATAAGATACAAGGGTGAGAATATCCGCATGGCACAACTGGACAAGACGTATTGTGAAGGTTGGGTGCAGTATCTGGCTCATGCCAAGACCATTGGTACGGATGTGCCCATGCGGGGCGAACATCATGAGAAAGATTTGGCTAAGGGTACAGCCAGACTCTATTTCAACACGTTTGTTACCGTATTGAATGAGGCTGTGAGAGAAGGCATCATACCCAAGAATCCCACTAAACTATTAAAGAAAGAAGAACGCAAAATGCTCAGCAAGCAAGAGAGTAAGCGTTGTTATCTCAGCATAGAGGAAATCAAATTGCTGATGGTTACGCCGTGCAAGGCTGATACCGTGAAATGCGCCTTCCTCTTTGCTTGTTTCTGTGGCTTGCGCCTTAGTGATGTAAGGTCGTTGCGATGGGCTGATATCGGGAAGGGTACAGAGGGATACTATATTAGCAAGCAGATGGTGAAGAGTCGCCATGTGGTGACGATACCCTTGTCGGAGAATGCCTTGGCATGGATGCCTGCAAGGGGACAGGCTAGGGTAGAAGACAAGGTCTTTTCGTTGCCATCGTATTTCTCTGTCAATTACCGAATGAAGCAATGGGCTAGGGAGGCGGGCATTGAAAAGCCTGTAACCTTTCATGTCTCTCGCCACACCTTTGCCACCACCTTGCTGACGATGGGAGTGGACCTCTATACCACCAGCAAACTGTTGGGTCATCAAAACATCACGACCACGCAAGTATATGCTGAGATAGTGAACCGAAAAAAGGTGGAGGCGGTGAGTCTTTTAGACCAAATCAAGCCCCCTTTAGGTACGCTTTTAGGTACATGAGGCATTCTAAACCCTTCTAAGTAAAGGCTAGTTGCAGACTTAAAAATCAAGCAAATGATGAAGCAGGTAAAATTTAAATTGCCTCTCAGAGCGTTGACCCTTGCAAGTGGTCTTCTCCTGACAGCGAGTTCCTTTGCACAGTCTGGTGCTATTAAGGGACAAGTGAAAGATGCTTCTGGTGAGCCTGTCATGGGTGCTACCATTACAGTCAACGGTAAAGCAGTGGGCATTACCGACATGGATGGTAACTTCTCTGTTGATGCAGCTCCTGGTACTAACCTTACATTTACATACCTCGGTATGACTCCACAGACCGTTAAGGCATCTAACGGCATGAACATCACAATGACAGATGACTCAAAATCTTTGAACGAAGTCGTAGTCATTGGTTATGGTGCTGTTAAGAAGTCAGACTTGACAGGTTCTGTAGCAGCTATCAAGCCAGACTCAAAGAATAAAGGTGTTGTTATCAACCCTGAAGACATGCTGGCTGGTAAAGTTGCAGGTGTAAGCGTAACAAGCCAAAGTGGTGAGCCTGGTATTGCTTCACAGATTCGCGTACGTGGTGGTTCTTCTTTGAATGCCAGCAACAGCCCACTTATCGTTGTTGATGGTATTCCTATGGACAACAACTCTGTGGGCGGAACTGGTTCAAATGTCCTCGCACAGATTAACCCACAAGATATTGAGTCATTCAATATTTTGAAGGATGCTTCAGCAACTGCGATCTATGGTTCTCGTGGTTCTAATGGTGTCATCATTATTACTACAAAGAAAGGCCATAAGGGACAAGCTCCTCAGGTATCATATGCAGGAAGCGTAACCTTGAGCATGAAAAAGAAAACACATGACATGATGAACGGTGACCAATATCGTGAATTGGTTACCAATCTGTTTGGTGAAGGTTCAGAACAAGCAAATGCACTCGGTACAGCAGACACAGACTGGCAGGACTTGATATATCGTGAGGCTTGGAGCCACGATCACAACGTAACTGTTTCTGGCTCTGTCAAGGACGTTCTTCCTTATCGTGTATCTCTCGGCTATACAAGTCAAGATGGTATCTTAAAGACATCAAATTACAACCGTTATACTGCAGCTATCAATTTGAATCCTTCATTCTTCAAGGATCATTTGACATTGAACCTCAATGCCAAGGGTATGTACTCCAATTCACGTAAGGCTGACCCTGGTGTAATTGGTGCAGCTGTAAGCATGGACCCAACACAGGATCCATACAATTTCACTTCTAAGCGTGACCTTGAGATGTTGGGTGCAAATAAAGACCAGACTCTCAAAAACTTTGGTGGTTACTTCGAGTGGTTAACTTCAGGTTCAAGTTTGAAAGATAACACTTGGCCATATACTAAGTTTGGCGATGCTACCAGCAACCCATTGGCATTATTAAATCTTCGGAACTACAAAGAAAAGATGAAGACATTCATTGGTAGTGCCGACATTGACTATAAAGTTCACGGATTTGAGGATTTGCGTTTGCATGCAACTCTCGGTTTGGAATTTGCGAAAGGTAGCGAAGACCAGAACCAGCCAAACTCTAACCCAGGAAACATGTATTATGGTGGCATCACAGACAACTCTAAGTTAAAGAGAGACCAATTGTTTAGCTGCTATGCACAGTATTATCATGATTTCAACAAGGATCAGCATTTTGATATCATGGCGGGTTATGAGTATCAGCACTCATACTTCAGCTACAACAATAGTTGGAAACAATATTATCCAGAAACAGCAGGCGACAATGCTGGAAAATTGTTCAAAGATGGACCAGATGTTGATAAATTTGAAAACTACTTGGTATCATTCTTCGGTCGTGCCAACTATATCTTGATGAACAGATATTATCTTACTGCGACATTGCGTGATGACGGTTCTTCTCGTTTCAAGAACCATTGGGGCTTATTCCCTTCATTTGCATTTGCATGGAAGATTAACGATGAGAATGAATGGAAAAAGATTAAGTGGTTATCAGACTTGAAACTCCGTCTCGGTTATGGTGTAACAGGTCAGCAGGATGGTATTGACAACTACCTTTGGGTTCCTCAATACAAGAAAGGTCTGAACTTCGGTAGATATCCTATTCTTGGCGATGGTTCTATCTACACACCAAAATACTATAATGAGGATTTGGAATGGGAAACAACCACAACCTACAACATCGGACTTGACTGGGGTATTTTCGACCAGCGATTAAGCGGTAATGTCGATTGGTATTATAGAAAGACCGACAACTTGATTAACAATGCACCAGTTGCCTCTTTGTCAGGTTTTGCAGATTCAGGTATCCAGAACATTGGTTCGCTGAGAAATACAGGTGTTGAAGTTGCCCTCAATTGGAGAGCCATCCAGACTAAGGATTGGTATTGGACTATCAGCTATAACTTCACCTACAATGACAACAAGATTACAGACTTGAGTGGAGTTTCTGATACAGGTAAGCCTGTAAAAGCAGGTGACAATATTGACCAGTCAAACAAAGTCTTGGCACATCAGACCGGTTATGCTGCTAATTCATTCTATGTATATCAGCAAGTTTACGACAAGAACGGTAACCCTATCGAGAATTGCGTAGTTGACCGCAATGGCGACGGCAAGATTACAGATGACGACCGTTATCTCTACAAGAATATCATGGCACCAATCACCATGGGCTTGTCATCTCGCTTGGAATACAAGAACTGGGACTTCAGCTTCTCACTCCGCGCAAACATTGGAAACTATGTATTCAACAACTTTGCACAGGCAAATCGTTTGACAACAGCCAACTCTATTTGGGCTCAAAGTGCATATATGCCAAATCGTCCAGTCAACAGTCTCTGTTGGAAGTCTGACAATGATGCATCCAAGATGACCGATTACTTCGTTCAGAATGCTTCATTCCTCAAATGTGACAATATCACATTAGGTTATAGCTTCAACAACCTCTTCAAGAGTGGCAGTTGGAAAGGTATTGGCGGTCGCGTTTACGCAACTGCATCCAATGTATTTACAATCACCAAGTATGATGGAATCGACCCAGAGGTATATAACGGTATCGACAACAACCTCTACCCACGTCCAATTTCATTCATTTTGGGTGTTAACTTGAATTTCTAACAATTTTAGAAGGAATTAGATCATGAAAAGATATATTATGAAAGCAATAGCACCAGCCATGTTTGGATTGCTATCTTGCGGATTAGTTTCTTGCGTGAACGACCTTGACACAGCTCCTATCAGTCCTAAGATTGATACAGAGGTAAGCAACGATGGTCTGTTCAACAAGTGTTATGCAAACTTTGCCATTGCAGGTAATGGTAGCTCAGCAAGCGGTGATGACGATTGTGATGTTAAGGGCTACGATGATGCTGGTATGACAGGTCTTGTACGTTTGATGTGGAACGTCAATGAGTTACCAACTGACGAGGCAATATGCAGTTGGGGTGACAATGGTGTTCCAGCCTTAAACTTCAATACATACGATAATGCAAATGGTATGACGAAGGCATACTTTGCACGATTAACTTTGGGTATATCAAGCTGCAACCAATATCTCAAAGTTGCAGGAGGAGAAGATGCTACAAAGTCTGCAGAAATTCGTTTCTTGCGTGCCATGCAATACTACTTGCTCATGGATGCATTTGGAAATGTACCATTCTCTGAGAATATAGAGAAGCCTGTACAAATGTCTCGTAAAGACATGTACGAATGGCTTGTCAATGAATTGACCAACAATGTTGAGCCAAACCTCTCTGCACCTCAAGCCAAGACTTCAGCCCAAGCTGGTTATGGCCGTGTTGACAAGGCAGCCTGCTGGATGCTCCTCGCCCGTCTATACCTCAATGCAGAGGTTTATACAGGTAAAGCAGAATGGTCTAAAGCTAAGGATTATGCCAAGAAAGTCATGACTTCTGGATATGAATTGAACATGAACGGAAAAGGCAAGTGGAGTGCTTATCAGATGTTGTTCATGGCTGATAATGGAGAAACAAATGCAGCAAAAGAATGCTTGTTCCCAATTATTCAGAATACAGAAAAAGTTGTGAGCTATGGTAACTCATTCTTCCTTACAGCTTCAACATTCAATGGAGATATGCACGCTAACCCAGATGACTTGGATGGTACAAATGGTTGCGTATCTGCTCAATGGGCAGGTAACCGTGCACGTCCTGAGTTGATTAAGAAATTCTTCCCTAACTCAACTGCTCCAGAAGTTCCTTCATACGAGATGACTACTGCAGCCAAGGATGATCGTGCGATATTCTGTGGTGAGAAGAGAAATTCTATTGACATCAACAACTACACAGAGTTTAAGGATGGTTATGGTGTGTGCAAGTTCATCAACTATTTCACTACTGATGGTACGAACAGCTACAACCCTGCGTTTTCTGATGCAGACTATTTCTTCTTGCGTGTAGCAGAAGCATACCTCACATATGCAGAAGCAGATGCTCGCTTGAACGGCAACAATACCACAGGAGACGGAACAGATGCTATCAACAAGCTTCGCCTACGTGCAAATACTACAACTCGTGAAGGTAGCTATTCTCTCAACGAGATATGTGATGAGTGGAGCCGCGAATTCTATTTCGAGGGTATCCGTCGTACAACACTTGTCCGTTTCAACCGCTTTGGTGGAAATACAGATTACACCTGGCAATGGAAGGGTGGTGAAAAAGCTGGTAAGAACTTCGATGCAACCAAGAATATCTATGCTATCCCTGTAAACGAATTACAGAGTAACGGCAACTTGAAACAGAACCCTGGATATTAATTCTTTAAAGAGAAAATAAACATGAAACATATATTAAAATCAGCCTTGCTGCTACTCATGACTGTCAGTCTGTTTGCAGCTTGCGACGACGATCATGATTCAAATCCAACGCTTACAGCGCCTACTGAATTCAGATTGAATACTCCAGCATTAGCTAATGTCCCTATCGACTTAGCTAAATCTGAAACCGTCAAATTAACTTGCTCACAGCCAAACTATGGCTTTACAGCAAGCACACAATACACCATCCAAGTTTCCCTTAGCCCAGACATGAGCGATGCGGTAGAACTTGATGACAAACCAACAAAAGCCGAGCTTGATATTGATGCTGCTACATTAGCAAGCACATTAACAAACATGGAGATTGCAAAAGGAAAAGAAGAAACAGACTTTCCTATGGATATTGCAGCATATTTCCGCGTAAAAGCACAGATGCTCACAAGTGACGGTAATGCTATAGAGGGAACTGAAATTCTTTCAAATACTGTTTCTCTCAACAAGATTCATCTGCTCTACTCTTTGCCACCTGTAACAACACCTGATCATGTATATGCAATAGGAAACTTCTGCAGTTGGGATTGGGGCAATTGCTACGACATGGTTAAAGTATATAGTGCAGAGAACATATTCTGGCGTCTTATGTATATTGATGAAAGTGGTTTCAAGATTAATACTGCAACTTCATGGAATGGTGGAGAATTAGGTTATGATGGCGTCACTATCTCAGGTGAATGCAAAGACGATATTGTAAAAAATAGTGATGGCAATATCGCTTCTAATAAACCAGGATGGTACCTCGTAATCGTTACAACTTCAGTTTCAGGTCGTAACATTGTATATGATGTACAGGTCAACAAGCCTAAGGTATACCTCTTAGGTGCTGCTGCACCAGAAGGCTGGGAAGAAGACGTAGAAAGCGCATTGTTTACTGTTCCAACAACTGCTGATGGTGAATTTGTATCTCCTGCTTTCGTAGCTGACATTCCAGAAGGTGATGATAGCGGTCTTCGTGCATACGTTAGAATACCAAACCATGATTGGTGGCATTCAGAATTTATGGTATTAAACAAGAAGATTGAATATCGTGCAACAGGTGGAGACCAGACTCGTGTATCATGCAGTACAGGTCAGAGGCTCTATCTCAACTTCAGTAACGGAACTGGTGAAATCAAGTAAATAACGATTTAAAATCGAACGAAAATGAAAAAATTATCATTATATGTATCTATCGCACTTGCAGGCCTCTTTATGGGGTCCTGCAGTGACGACTTCACAAACTGGGCTAATCCTCAGACTAACCCACAGGAAGATGCAATCACAATCCCAGGATTTACTGCAACAGGGGTTCAGGCTATCAACTTTGCCAATGTTGAAACGGATAGTGTCAGCACCTTCACATTGAGCGAAGCAGCTCTTCCTGCTGGTTTTACATTGGATAATGCACGCTTAGAGCTTACTCCACAAGGAGTTGAAAATGCAACCAAGACTACCGTTAATACAAGCATTGAGGGTAAGGGTGCAGTTGCTGATCTTTCAGCTGCAATAGTATCTGTTTATGGCAAGCGTCCTTCTGCTCGCACTTTTGATGTCCAAGTTTATGTAAACGCAGTCAAAGATGGTCAGGCTGTTCTTATCGATGCTGGTAAGATAAACCTTGTAATGACTCCAAAAGCTCCATTCATTGACTCTAACTACTATCTGGTTGGACAAATGACAGATTGGAAATTGGACACCAACTTGAAATTTGCTCACTCTGATGCAGACGTTTATGAGGATCCAGTATTTACCATTATGTTTACTACAACAGACGATAACCAATACTGGAAGATTATTCCTCAGGGTAATGTAGATACAGGTAATATTTGGGCAGTAGAAAACAATCCTAAGGGTGTTGTTGGTGTAGAAAAAGATGGTGACGACGCAATGAGCGGTACACTTCTCACTACTACTTCAAAGGGTGAAAAGGCTTACGCTGCTAAGATTGCAAAGGCTGGTATCTATCAGATGACTATCAACATGATGGACTACACTTATACCATCAAACAGATTGCACCTGAATACTATCTTGTAGGTAAATTACAGGGATGGTCTGATGAAAACAAGACCTGTCTTATGTATGCAGAGTCTGCAATGGTTCAGAGCTATACAACTCAGTGGAACGAAGATGCAAACCTGAAGATTTGGTTGGGTAGCGATTTTGGCGTTTGGGCCAATGCATATGGTACAAAGGTCGATGGCGACAATTCTGTAGAAGGCAAGATTGGTGGAAGCGGTTCTATCGTTTGCCCAGAACCAGGTGCATTCTATACCTTTAAGGTAGATTTCTCTACCATGACTTACAAATGGACTAAGCTCGAGAACCAGACTCCTAAAGCATACGAACATGTTGGTCTTATCGGTGTAGGCAACGATTGGAAAAACGATGTTGACATGAAAGAGGTAACTCCTCACAACTGGTTTATCGAAACAACAATCCCTGAAGGTAACTTCAAGATTCGTGCTAACCATGAGTGGGACGATTCTGCAAACTGGGGTTATACAAAGGGGCAGGAATTCTCATCAACTGGTAAGTTGATTACAAGCCCAGTCAGTGAGGGTATTAAGGTTGCTGGTGGCAAATACCGCATCTTCTTCAATGATATCACACTTGAGTATGCTATCATTTCTGTTGCAGAATAAACATTTAATGAATACAATTATAGGCGGCTCTCAATTCCGAGAGTCGCCTATTTTTTCTTTCTCCTCATCCCTACATTTTTCCCTAAAACTTTGGAAGTTACGAGGAAAAGTCGTATCTTTGCCCATAAATAGCTCTAAAAAAGGAATTATGGGACATCAAGAAGATATTGTAAAAACTGAAAGTAAAATTATTGTCATCAGGGATACGCAAGTTATCCTTGACAGAGATGTTGCGGAATTGTATGGAGTAGAAACCAGAGAAATCAACCAAGCACTAAGAAACAACCCTAAAAAGTTTCCTCCAGGTTTATGTTATTGAGTTGAATAACAACGAGAAAGAAGAACTCATCAAAAATTTTGATCGGTTCAAAAAACTCAAACATTCCACTGTTGCACCTCACGCATTTACTGAACAAGGACTTTATATGCTTGCCACTATTCTGAAAGGTGATTTAGCCATCAGCACTACCATTGCCATCATTGATACTTTCACTCAACTTCGCAAGTTGGCAAGAAGCATAGACAAGGTGAATGAAGATGCAAAGGAGCATGGTATTTTACCAGACAAAGCAACAGAAGGAAAAATACAAGCTGCAATGAACGAAGTCTTTGCAGATAAGCTGCCACTAAAAATGCGCAAATTGACTTTTGGGGTTAATTTAGGAGTTCTGAAATTTTCTATAGAAGCCACAAGAGAATCAAAAGAATAAAAGAATATAAAAAGGAAAGAATATGTTTGAGCAGATGCTATTCAGCGAGAAGTATCCAGTCTTCCGCAAATTGGCTGAAATAGGCGACCTCCGCAAGCTTACCCGTGAAGAACTTGAGCTTTATGACGAGGACATCAAGAATATGCGTGATATATAACAAAACGTACTATACTTAATGAAGCCCAACTCGAACTTCTTGACCTTGTGTCCGTTATGGACTCAAAAGAAGAGATAGAAGGATTGCGTAAAGTAATAACTGATTATTTGGGGGCACAACTAAAAGAAGAACTTGACAGACTTTGGGCGGACGGAACACTCAATGAAGAAAAAGTAGAAAGTTTCCGCACACTACACGAAAGAACTCCTTATCATAAGGCAAAAGCATCATGCTAAAAGAGAAAATTGTATTAGACACAAATTGTCTTGTCATGTCACTATCTGCACATAATCCATATGCAGAAATTTGGCAGAAATTTGGCAGAAATTTGTAAACGGATAATACGTTTTATGTGTATCCAATGACATATTGGAAGAATACGAAGAGAGGTGTTAGGTCGTAATATCAATTCCAAAGTAGCAAGATTAGTATTAGCTCATATTCAAATTTTGCCTAACGTAAAGTTTATCGACCCTCATTACAGCTTTGGATTGAAAAAGCAGACGAAGACAACAACAAGTTTGTTGATTGTGCCATTGCCAGTAATGCTATTTTTATTGTAACAGAAGATAAACATTTCAAAGAGTTAGAAAACATTCCTTTCCCAAAAGTGGAAGTAGTAGGTATTGATGACTTTTTGAAATATCTCAAGAAATAATTCTTTATCAATAGGCGACTCTCAATTCCGAGAGCCGCCTGGTATTTATAGTTTTTTGATTTCTTCGATACTTAATCCTGTAGCCTGTACAATGATTTCTGGAGCTACATTCTGAGCCAACAGGCTGAGAGCAATGGCTTTTTTCTCTTCTGCTCTTCCTTCTGCTCTTCCTTCTTGCTTAGCATTGGTCAAGACATCGTTTTGTATCATGATGGCATTGAGATGCTCATCGTATGCATGACGTTCGGCGTCAGACATCTCGTAATATTTCAGCTTTTTGCGAGCCTCTTGCAGTCCTGGAGCCTTGGTGTCGGCAGCGATAACGCCGTTCTTTAGGTAGTTGACCCACTCCTCCAACGGCGATTTAGCTACACTATTGAATTCGTTGACACGAACAAGGATGTAGGTTGGGAAAATCTCTGAAGGTGATTTCCTTACGATATTGTCCTTCTCCTTTGTGCTAATTATCAACTGGTCTTTCTTGTGCAAACCCACAAAGTTATTTTGTCCTACATAGATATAGTCAGAGCCTTTGCCCAAGTCGAAGTATAAAATGCTAATGGAATATACTTTCTTTACTTCCTTATAGCTGTTTCCCAGATTAATATGCTCCGTGATAGCCTTGGCTACTCCGTATAAAACACGCTCCAGATAGTATAGCTCGCTTGTGTTTTGCACTTCTACAATGATGATTTCGCCTTTGCTATTCTTTGCTTTGATGTCAACACGGTTAAATTTGTCATCGGCAGCACACTGATTACCTTCACTTTCCAAAATATCGATGATTTTCACCTCTTCGTTCAAGAATACTGTGAGGAACCCCTCTAATACGCCAAAATTAGCCTTTTGACGGAGCAATCTTTTGATAGCCCAGTCAAAACGAATGTATCTGTCTTTTAGTTCTGCCATAATATCTTATTTAAAAATGTCACATTTCATCTGCAAATATACGGCAATTTATCGTAACCACCAAATATTTAGGAGAAAAATAGAGGAAAGAGCTATTTAAGAATAAAATGCAATAAGGCGGCTCCCGGAAAGAGCCGCCTTAAATGTATTATAAGAACACACACAACATATATCTGTGTACTATTTGTAGAAAATGTTATTTCACTTCAACAAAGGCATAAGCACCTGTGATATCATTGAAGTAGATGTCGTATGTACCTGCAGGAACAGGAATGTTGTTGCTGCCACCAGAAGTGATAAGAGTTCCCTTACTCTCATAGTTCTGACCTGCATCAAAACCCCAGTTTCCATCATCGCGCCACTTATGATCTGCACGAATCTTAAAACCGCCATCAGGAATCTCAACATTGGCTTTGTACCAGTTGTGAGGAGTAACCTGCGTAAGGTCGATATCGTCACCATCACTCCACTTGCCACCTACACCTATCAGAGCAACATACTCAAACTCTGTAGGTTTCACAATTTCATAAGTGTAGTCCATCATGTTGATAGTCATCATATAGGTACCAGCCTTTGCAATCTTACCAGCGTTAGCCTTTTCACCCTTTGAAGTAGTAGTGAGAAGTGTACCGCTCATTGCGTAATCACCGTCAGTTTCAATACCAACAACACCCTTAGGAGCATTCTCTACTGCCCAAATATTACCTGCATCTACATTACCCTGAGGAATGATCTTCCAACATTGATCGTCTTCTGTAGTAGTAAACACAATGGTAAATATAGGATCCTCATAAACGCCTGCATCAGAGTGAGCAAATTTCAAGTTGGTGTCCAATTGCCAATCTGTCATATTACCAACGAGGTAATAGTTTGTGTCAATGAAAGGAGCCTTTGGAGTCATCACAAGGTTGATATTTCCTGCATCAATAAGAACTGCCTGACCTTCTTTGACAGCGTTTACATAAACATGAGCATCGAAAGTGCGAGCTGTAGGACGCTTGCCAAAAGCAGATTCCAATGCTGATGCAAGATCAGCAACTGCGCCCTTACCTTCAGGACTTGCATTCACTGTAGTCTTGGTTGCATTCTCTACACCTTGAGGAGTAAGTTCTAAGCGAGCTTTTTCCAATGTAAAACCAGCAGGAAGAGCAGCTTCGCTCAATGTGAAGGTGCTGACGCTATCCGTTTCTACATTAGCGAAATCGATAGCCTGACCAGCAGTTGCTGTAAAGCCAGGGATTGTGATGGCATCTTCCTGTGGGTTAGTCTGAGGATTAGCCCAGTTTGTGAAGTCGTCACTGCAGGACCCCATAAAGAGGCCTGCAAGTGCGATAGATACATATAATGATAATTTTTTCATTTCCGTTCGATTTTAAATCGTTATTTACTTGATATAACCGGTTTCATCACTGAATTTGAGATAGAGCTTCTGACCTGCCTTACATGATACGCGAGCTTGGTCTCCGCCAGTTGCACGATATGTAATCTTATTTTCGAATACCATAAACTCAGAATGCCACCATTTGTGTTCTGGTATCTTCACGTAAGCACGAAGACCGTCCTTATCGTCAGCAGGAACGTCAGCTGCGAAAGGAGGAGATACAAATTCGCCATCAGCTGTTGTTGGAACTGTAAACATAGCACTTGGTACGTTCTCTTCCCAAACTTCAGGTGCAGCATTACCTAAGAGGAATATTTCTGGCTTGTTGAACTGTATGTCATAAACAACGTCACGACCAGAAACTGATGTAGTAACGATTACGAGATACCATCCTGGATTCTTAGAAGCGATATTGCCACCATTGTCAATGATGTCGTCTTTGCAGTCACCAGAAATAGTAACTCCAGAATAACCCTTTTCATTATTATTCCAAGCTTTTGCTGTATTAATCTTGAAACCTTCACTGTCAACATACATAAGATGCCAGAATATGTTTGTTCCATCATAAACTTGAACCATGTCGAAACAATTGTCCCATTTCCAATCGCAGAATTTTCCTATTGCATATACATGGTCAGGTGTTGTTACAGGTGGCAAAGAGAACAAGAGGTGAATCTTGTTGAGGGAAACAATATTTGAGAGAATCTCAGTTCCTTCTACAGGTGAACCAGTACTGGTTACCATATTTGCTTTCAAACGGAAGTAAGCTTTTACATCCATAGGGAAATCAGCCTCTGTTTTACCTTTTTCAACATAAATGTTGGTCAAAGCGCTTGCCAATGAAGCCGCGTCGATTTCAACCTTAGCACTGTTGTTAGCTTCTGCAAGTTCTACTGCGTCAGACATATCAGGAGTCGTGGCTACTTGCACTGTATATTGAGTACTTGCTGTAAAGCCATAATTTGGCTGCGAACAAGTCAATATAATCTTTGACGAGTTTGCCAAGTCGATTGGTGTATTCTCCAATGCTGGAGTATTCAATTTGAACTCTGTAGGTGACTGAATGGTCGGATTAGAGTCGTTGTCGTCGCTACAAGCTGTCATGAGTGTTAAACTCATGACAACGAGTAGAGCTGATTTAATTATATTTTTCATAATGAATTCCTTTTAATGTTTGCGTATTAATATCCAGGATTCTGAGTCAGATTCTTGTTAGATACCAAGTCATTTGTTGGGATCGCAAAGATATTCAAATTTTTAGAGAAATTGCGACCTTCCTTGGTACCGCCCTTCCACTGCCAGTTGTAGTTGACATTGCCACCATAACGGTTGAAACGAATCAAATCCATACGGCGACGACCCTCGAAGTAGAACTCGCGGCTCCATTCATCGCAAATTTCGCTGAGTGAATAGCTTGAAGTCTCTGGACGAGTTGTGGCATTAGCACGACTACGGATAGCGTTGATAGCCTTGGTTCCGTCTGTTGTCGTCTTGTTGCCATTCAAACGAGCATCAGCTTCAGCAAAGTTAAGATAAGCCTCTGCTTTACGCATCAGGAAGAAGTCTGCATCACAGAATGTTGCATCGCTTCCTACACCTTTTGTCTTGAAGTTGGTGAACTTACCAACAGCATAACCGCTCTTGAAAGTTGCAACATCTTCATTGTCCAAAGTGCGATCTACTCCATTGAAGAGAGCACGGTCATCACCAGCAGCTGCTGCTGTTGCGTAGCTTTCGAGATGTGGGACTTCACCATGTGGGAAGAACTTCTTTACCAAGTCAGGACGAGCGCGGTTACCACCCCAATTCTGGTCAGTACCGTTAGTAGCCTTAGCATCGTTTGGATTGCCATGCATGTTCTCATCGTAAGTAGAAGCCATCAAGAAGAGTGATGTACCCCAGCTTGTTGTCTTCAAACCATCCTGCAAGAGAGGGAAAATTCCTTCGTAAGCAGCATCTGTCTCGCCATTATCACCCATGAAGAGCATCTGGTAAGCACTCCAGCCGTCCTTGCCTTTGAGGTTCAACTTATAGTCAGAATCCATGACCTTCTTAGCGTATGTCTTTGCCTTTTCCCACTGAGGTGTGCCTGTATAAACTTCAGCATTGAGATAGAGACGAGAGAGAAGTAACCAGCATGCAGCTTTATCTACTCGACCGTAGCCAGCATCAGTTGACTTCTTTGCTTTAGCTTCAGAAAGACTGCCCTCAATATCAAGAAGTTCTTTCTCAAGCCATTCGTATGCCTGTGCTCTTGAATACTGTACAGGCTTGGTCAAAGGATTAAGGGTGAATGGGATGTTTCCCCATGCATCCATCAACGTAAAGTATTCGAATGCTCTCAAGAATCGAATCTCTGCAGCCATTGTCGCATCATTGCCTCCTGCCTCAGCAAGATATTGATTGCAATAAGCAATACCTGTTGTGATACGTGCATAGAAGCCATACAACATTGGGTGTGAAGCATTGTAACTATTATAGCAGAAACTTGCAATACCTTCATCACCCCAACCGCAAATAGCTTCATCAGTTGTAAGTTCGTTTGCATTGAACATCTGGCGTACAAAGCCTGTTGTACCTCCGTCAAGACCATCAATGTCGCAGTCACCATTGCCGCCACTATTACCAGCTAAGGCAAAGTTAGCGTAGCATTTGTTGAACAGACCATTGATGTCAAGGTGTGTCTGTATGTTAGGGTTAATCGGATCAACGTCCAAGTCGCCTACACATGAGGTTGTTCCTAAAGAAAGCAAGATTGCTGCTACTGGAACAAATCTTTTAATATATTTATTCATAATGGTAATCCTTTCTAAATTAGAAATTCAAGCTAAGACCAACTACAACAGAGAATGGACGTGGGTAGAGGTTGTTGTCATAACCATTTGTAACCTCTGGGTCCAAACCATCATAATTGGTGATTGTGAATACATTTGATGCGGTAGCGTATGCACGACCAGAAAGTCCATGCCAGCCACTTGTCTTAAACAAGTTGTTGAAGCTATAACCTAATGTGATGTTGTCGCACTTCAAGAATGAAGCGTTCTTCACATAGTAGTCAGACAACTTGGAAGTAATCTCGTATGTCTGCCAATTTCTTTCGACTGTACTTTTAAGACGGTTAGAGAAATACTTCAAAGAGTTGGAGAATAACTCACCAGTATTCATGTTGCTCATGCTTTGCTCAACATTGTTGTAAACGTAGTTGCCAATGCTTGCACGCAAAGAGAAACCAAAGTCCCAATTCTTGTATTCTAAGCGAGAAGAGAAGCCCATGGTAACAGGAGCTGCAGGACTCTTATAGAGATACTTATCTTTTTCGTTAATCTTACCGTCACCATTGCGGTCAACCACACAGTTCTCAATTGGTTTTCCGTTCTTGTCGTAAACCTGCTGGTAAACGTAATATGAGTTCATCGCATAACCTACCTGATTAGCCTGCAGATATGCACCTGAACCATCACCTACCTTGATACTTGTATTAGCAACAGGATCACCATTCTCTGATACACCATTCAAGTCGGTAATCTTGTTCTTGTTGTAGGTGAAGTTGTAAGTCATGGTCCAATACCAGTCTTTGGTCTGAATAGCGCGCCAAGTAATGGATGCCTCAACACCAGAGTTCTGCAAAGAACCTATGTTCTGCCATGCCTGGTTCTTGTATCCTGCCATTGCAGAAAGAGGAGCATAGTTCAGCAAATCAGTTGTCTTTCTGAAGTACCAATCTACAGTACCTGTCAATCTCTGGTTGAAAATACCCCAATCCAAACCTACGTTATAGGTAGTGGTGGTTTCCCACTTCAATTCTGGTCTGTAGTTGTCTGGTCTGTAAAGCGTACCATCACCAATGATAGGATAGAAACCATTTGTACCAGTGCTGATAGAATAAGTTGGAATCCATTCATAATCACCGATAGAACCTGCCTGCTGACCAGTAGAACCATAACTCAGACGGAGTTTCAAGTCTGAAATCCATTTAATCTTCTTCCATTCGTTTTCCTCGTTGATTTTCCATGCAAAAGCGAATGCAGGGAACCATGCCCAGTGCTTCTTGAAGCGTGAAGAACCGTCATCACGGATTGTTGCACTCAGGAAATAACGATTCATCAAGGTGTAGTTGGCACGACCGAGGAAAGAAACCAAGTAACTTTCGCTCTTTTCGCTAAATGGAGTGTGAGGGCGTTCTGTACCAGCAAGACTTGCATCATCATTGGTCATTGGATAATAACCTACGTAGTCGTTGTTCTTGCTGCGCCAGAAGTGCTGCCACTCATAACCTGCCATGATATCAAAATGATGGTTCTTGTCGAAATCCTTATAGTATTGAGCGTAGGTACTCAATTGGAGATTGCGCTTCAGAACTTCTTCATTGCCATAGCTACCATAGTACATAGCTTTTGTGCATGTTGGAGCAAATGACTGACCTTGACGACCCTTTGAAATATCAGCACCTAAAGTTGCATGCAATCTCAAATCTTCAAAACCATGTACCTTATAATCGATGTCTGCACTACCGATGAATGAACGGCTGTGGGCAATTTCAGTGGCCTGATCTAACAAAGAGATTGGGTTAGGCATCTGGGTTGTACTATTGAATGTATAAGGCCAGGTGCTATCGCCATAAGCTGCACTTGATGACCACTGGAAATAACCACCATAATTTTTGAGGGTCTGAGCCATATGGTCACCCAACTGTGCCTTGTGATATTCTGATGTAAAGCTATATGGATCCTGAGTTGGGTCCATTTTAACAGCAGCACCAATAGCATCAGTATTTGCAAATGCTGATCTTGCATACAACCCCTTGGCATTCAAATTCAAAGTCAAGTGATCTTTGAAGAATGAAGGATTCAAATTGATAGATGCTGTTGCACGCTTGAAGTCAGAATTCTTGAGGATACCTTGCTGATCTGTATAGCCTACAGAAACACGATATGGGAGGTTCTTTGCGGCACCTGAAACTGTGACGTTGTGGTCGTGGCTGATAGCTGTACGGTAAAGCAAATCTTGCCAATCGGTATTGGCTGTACCCAAAGCACTATATGCTTCGCTGTCTTCACCATACAAGTTTTTAACTACTTCACGGAACTCGTTTCCGTCAAGAACATCAATAGTGTTCTTCTTCTCACTGATAGTTACGCTACCAGAATATGAAACTGTTGGCTTTTGACCTTTGTGTCCCTTCTTAGTTGTAATGATGATAACACCATTAGAACCACGAGAACCATAAATAGCAGTTGCAGAAGCATCCTTCAAAATACTGAAAGATTCAATATCCTGTGGATTTACGATAGAGAGAAGGTTAGAAAGACCTTTTACGCCATCATTGTCGATTGCCAAACCATCGATAACGACCAATGGGTCGTTAGATGCGTTCAAAGAAGAACCACCACGTACACGAATCTGAGCACCACCACCAGGGGTACCGTCATTGCTGATAATGTTTACACCGGCAACTTTACCTGCAAGCATATCCTGAGCATTTACAACAACACCCTTGTTCTTTGAATCAGGGTTGATTGCTATTACAGAACCTGTTAAGTCGTTCTTTTTAGCAACACCATAACCAATGACTACGACTTCATTCAAAGACTTAGAGTCATCTGTCATTGTGATGTTCATGCCGTTAGATGCCTTAACGGTCTGTGGAGTCATACCGAGGTATGTAAATGTAAGGTTAGTACCAGGAGCTGCATCAACAGAGAAGTTACCATCCATGTCGGTAATGCCCACTGCTTTACCGTTGACTGTAATGGTAGCACCCATGACAGGCTCACCAGAAGCATCTTTCACTTGTCCCTTAATAGCACCAGACTGTGCAAAGGAACTCGCTGTCAGGAGAAGACCACTTGCAAGGGTCAACGCTCTGAGAGGCAATTTAAATTTTACCTGCTTCATCATTTGCTTGATTTTTAAGT
>OIXY01000135.1_pt1 | contig 20388 bp, 11 predicted proteins | sample 1588051 | NCBI WGS metagenome assembly OIXY01 (sample SAMN03283247) | human gut metagenome | biome: human-associated habitat; material: feces | host: Homo sapiens | place: Peru | collected 2012 | reverse complement strand
TGTTTTAGTTACCTTGTGCGAGGGAAATCATTTTCGTTTTATAGAGGAAAGATACGAATAATCTTTGATAATACAAACTTTTTAGCAAGAAAAACCACGCAAAAGTGGATTTCTTTGATATATTTGTATTAATTATGTCAAACCAGACTATGAAATCACATTTTGTCAGTCAAATAATGTGGTTTTCAAGATGATTTAGGGGAACGACGACAATAAGCACACGAGAACCATGTACTTTGACATGCTCGAATTATAAAATAAAAACCTCAGTTGCAGGCATCTTGTATCGGATACCTACAACTGAGGTTTTTATTTTATTTAAACGAAATGTCCTCAATCTTCAACTTTTATTGTATCCCCTATTCTCACCAACTTTTTGAGATTCTTCATCAGAGGCTCTAGCTCGCTTTTTGAAATAGGATACACTTTGAGAGAAGATGCTCTCGGAAAGCGATTAAAGAATGGATCAGTGGAAACATACCAATTACACTCTACTATCTTCGGAACTTTTGGAAGTGCCTCCCAAAGCATAAATAATTTACTCTTGTTTGCAATGGTAATACCCAATTGATTCCCTCTAAAACGACTGATACAAATCAAATGTTGACGGACTTCTTTGTCCTCATCCATTTCCTCCTTCGTTTTCTTGTGCAACACAGTTAGATTGCGATTAAAACGGCGGTTTATCTCTTGCATCTTCGCAACAAAGAGTTTCCCATGAGGAGCATTGTCTTGCATCTGGTTTGAGAATATCCAATAATGTATCATCTCATGAATAATGGTATCCTCAACAACATTTTCTGCATAGTCACTCTTATTACTGATAATAAATTGAAAATCAGAATAGACCCACGTGCCATCAGCCTTCTTTCTACGGCAGCATCTCACTTTACCTAAAAACGAACGAGCAGAACTGAGTTTGAAGGGAAGCGGCTTTAATTTCCCTTCAAACATCAATTCATTATATTCATCAAACTTCTGCCTGATATATTCAATAGTTGGAATCATACTTCTTCTTGATTATCCTGTTGTTCTGCAGCCTCCAAACTTTGAAGATATTCATCATATCTTTCCTGGTCATCATCGGTAAGCTTACTTTCCAACATTGTTCCGACATTATACCCGATATACCAATTACACAAATCATTCTTCTCCGCATCCACCATGTTGTTGTACATGTCATAATGCACATCCTGAATGGCATAAGGTTGACTTATCATTTCGTATGGCTCATTCTCATCAAGTTTGAAAAGAGCTTGACTGCCACTCATATCCATAGAACTACGAAGATGGATGTACTTGTAGTTTTTCACTTTGAATGGGAACACACCATCATTATATGATGAAAGATTATAGAATTTTTCATCATCAAGTCCATCTATCAACTCCAAGCCTCCACTCTTGTCTGAAATCAGATACAATGAACAGTTGTTAGGTTTCAACAATCTACCATCCAGTTTCTTCTCACCATGAAGCAATGAGAACAGTTCATCTTTAGCAACAGTAATCTTCAAGATATCTTCAGAATGATAATTATCCAGACAATCCAATTTGATCTGTGATTTAGCCTTTCTTGCCTTTTTCTTGTCATCCACCGTAAAGATACCAGCATCCAACTCACCTGGTAACATCAATGAAGGCCAATAGAATGGTGTATTACGCCATCCTTGCTCACTCAATCCATTCTGACGAAGAAGAGTAAGCACTGGGCGATTCTCTGCTTGCTGCTTGGCAATGGCATTCGTCTGACCACTTTCAGGAGAATCAATGAATCTACCACGTGGATCATAGATATTCTCACGTTCGCGACTCATGTTACGATTTACACAAACCTGACAATATATCTTACCATCAGTCTTAAACACACTATGCTCCAAGGCTGTCAACATCTCATTCGGATTCCATTCCCAACCCACGTTGTTCCATTCCTTTCCATAGATATAAGTGCGACTAATCAGTTCTATGATTTTCACAGCCATACTATAATCCATCAAGAAGAATGGATTGTCGTCAGTAGTCTCTTTCATTCCTGGGATTTTCTGCAACAAGTCATCTATCTTCTGAATTATACCACCAATAGCTTTAGCATCACCTGTCTGGAATCCCTTTGGCAAGATTCTCATGTAAGGTTTCACCACCTTTGTGTTTGCTGGAGTATATTTATTGCCAGCCGTAGCATTAACTCGCCTGTCGTACTTGATGACCATACTCGTCAAGAAGTCATCCGTTTGAATCTTGTCTTGATGGTAACGCAGATAATCATACATCACAGAATCAATGCTATTGATTGACTTCAACACATCATAAATAGCGTTAGTAGTGAAGAAACGGGTGCAAGCCATGTCCTCCTTACTACGAGCTCCGTACATACGGGCATGCTGCAATACGGTATCCATCTGGAACTTCTTAGGGTCTCTGCCATAGAAGAAACACAGCATATTATCGATGGTGATACCACGATCCAGGATATTACCACCAATAAAGATATTAGCCGTACCTTCCAATCTCAACTGTCCCTTGTCATTCAACAAGGCTGATACTGGATTCTCTGAATTGATGACCTGAACGATATAGTCATCCATCTCTAATATTCGTTTTACCTCAGCCTCAACCTCTCCAAAATCAGGGAAGTCCTCATGAATAAGTTCATACTTATTGCCTAGTTCATTGCTTTTCTTCAAGCTTTCGTATGCATCGCTCTCCAAGTCAAGGATATGAAGGTCTGTATTTGCCTTGGCAAGGAACGCATGCTTGATGTCTTCAATAATCTTGATAATCAAAGACTCCTGCCACTCATGCTTTGACTTTGCCACCTCGCAATGTATCAAGCAACTCGACTTATATTTCTTCTTGGCTCCTTTCTTTACCTGAATGGCACGAACTGCGGTAGCAAAGAGATAAGAAACGATGGCATAGTTCAAAGAATTCAGATTCTCTGAATGTACCGATGACTCCATATACCAATCATTTCGAGCACTAAGAATGTCTATACAAACCGGATCAACCGGTTCAAAAAGACAACTATACATAGAGTTCTCATCCTCGCTCAACTCATAATACTGTCTGCCACCAATATACTTCTCATGTATTGGCACAAGTCCCGTATATCGAGGCAACCAAGGCGAAGCCTCCTTGCCTTCACGCAACTGCACTGTACCATCAGGTTGCAAGAACAAAGAGTAAGGAGTTGCAGTAATCTGCATATAACGACAATAATGCGGCAGTTTGACAAAGTTCTCGATAAGTTCGGCTATCTTCATCAGTCCGATTTCACCCTGTCGCTTATAGTAATTGCGACTGGCAAAGTCTGCCTCATCATCACATACCAGCACCTTCTTGGAACGCATCAATTCACTGTCTTCAAAGAGTTTGTTCAAATAGCCCAGGTTCTTGTCCTCTTTCTTGACTACGATGATAAACTTCTGTGCAGGATCGTTCAACTGTGCATCACTCAAACAACCTCTATGGCCGAGATCGAGGATATCATATACAGAAATGATAACCTTCTGGTCAATAGACCCGTCTTCCTTGAAATATCTGAAATCATTCCCCAATCTCTGTATGGTCTGAGTAGTCAAAGTATTCGTTCCCTTGGTCATCACCACAGCGATGTCGATACCACGGTCGAAACACAAGCCCATGATGCTAAGGAAAGTATCTGTCTTACCGCACTGTACCTTACCTAAAAGCAAGCAAGGTTGTGTTGCATTAGGAGCATCAGACAGCAGTTGGTCTGCCATCTCACGAACCACCTTTTCTTTCTCTGGAGTCATAAACTTATTGTGCATCTTCATTGTACTGAAGATATACTCATCAGGATTTACATTTTCCAAAGCCTCCAGTCTGGCTTTTTCAGCAAGCAATTCTGGAGTGGGCTGCATACCAAACCCCTTCAACTGCTCTATGAAATTCAGGCAGTCTATTAATTTTTCAAATTGTTGTGCCATAACTATTCATATTTTAATTGTTACTATTATCTTATAAACTCAAAAAATGGATTCGTCTCATCCAGCGTTTCTTCCGTATAAGTGGAATTATTCACCAAGAAAGCCTTGCGGTATAGTTGAAGTGCAAAGTTTGAGCAATGGCATACATTTCCAAGCGAATAAAATCCCACTTTTTTCCGCTCCACAAAACCAGCCTCCATGAACATAGGTATCACCGCATTCAAGGAGATTTCCAAGGTACGCACCGAACCATATATTTCAGAGAGTTTTCCCTTGATAAGTCCAGTCGTTATCTCGTCCTGCACATGCAGATATTTTCCCATCATGCTCAACGCTTGGTAAGCAAAGGGAAACGTGGCGCAGACTACGGCAGCAAAGACCACCTTCTTGTCGTTGGCATTTTGCATCGCCATCCTTACCTCTTCCTCATGTTCTTTCATAAAAGGCAGAAGCGGATTTCCAGTTGCCAATCGGTTAATGACGGTTCTTATCTTCATCACTCTGGCTTCACCATGTGTCGATACTCTTGCCAGCTGCTCAGCATATAGCAATGTATAATCGCCACAAAGTACTGCTGATAACATTTGCTCGAAAGCAGCCATCGTCACAGCTTGTTGTATTCCTATTCTCATTTCCATATTCACGGATTCCTTTCTATTTTTACAAATGGGATCACCATTTCCATAAAATGGCTCCCCCCATGAGTTATGATTGTTTGTCCTTCATTCTCAAAACAGGCATCATTCCTTACTGCTAGCCAGTCTTCATGCAGCAAAAGTGGTATCTCGGCTTTGTTCTTCTCAAAGAACGAGTCTTGCTCCACCTTATTATTATAGATAAGATGGCGTTTTCCTCTACTCCCATCTTTATAGAGAAATACTTTCTCCACCGCACTCAACTTCCGCCATCCATGACTCAACACATTTCCATGATCGGTTGTCAGATAGATGGTGTAGTCTAATCGCTGCAAAGTTTTGATTTTCTCCGTCAAACGAGGACACCAGTTTTCTGTCAGCGAATAGAGATCTTTATAGTCTGTAGAAGAATGCATTTTCTCATCCATTTCCACTGTTACGTATGCCAACCGCTTCACTCCCTCATTGATGGCAAACTCATCCTTATCACTAAGATACTGCATTTCGAATGATGTAAAGCCGTGCTTTTGCCAGTATTGCATCCAGAGTTTACGCTCGTTTTCAGGACTTTGCTTATAATCCTGACTTGGATAAGTTCCTCGAAAAATGGCTTGTCTCGACAACATGGTGATAGATGGCAACCAAGAGAAGGTTATTTTTTCTTCTGCCCCAATGCCTTGTTGCAGGAGATAATTACGCAATATTGCATATTGCCAGTATGCCAAACCATCAACAACGACCAATGCCATCCTATCCTCCAGAGAATGATTGGCAACCAGGTAAGGCAAAATCTTGTTCACACATTGAGCCTTCAACTGTGGATTGCTGTTTTGTATCGCGAAGTAATGTTCATCTACCCACCTTTGGAAATTTTGGTTAATGCCCTGCAACTTTTCATCTATCTCATCATAACAGTCATTTTGGATGGATTGAATGATGATGGGAGCCAACGCTGCGATAGTCTTTTCTGCATGATTCCAATCTATATCTATACGCTGCAATTGGGCAAGAAGATGTTCACACGATTTGGACTTTTCCTCTGCTATGCGATGCTTGACATTCTCTATCAAGAAGATGCCCTCGCCCATCGTCACTCTTCGCTGAGCCACTTGCTCATATAGTTTATCTATCACTTCATAATCTTGTTTCCTGAGAAGTGATTTGTCCGCAAACATAGGGAACAGGTCACTAATAGAAAACTTGATAAGGTAAGCAGATTGTCTCATATCTGCCAACAAGGTCTCCATGGATTGACTCACATAGATATATCTGGCATCTGGATGAGATTTGTATTCCAACTCATAATGGATTCTCAATTGAAGGTTTGAACCTGCTACGACCTCTATACCTGAACATTGATAAATCAAACGGCGCACGTCATCCCTTGTGAGAAATCCATCTAGATTTCCCACAATACTCAACCGGCAGTAGTCCACCGTTATCTTCCGTACGATTTTATCTATCAACTTATCCATTTATATTTTGTTCTGTGCGATGTCATAGAACTGGAGCAAGACATCATCCTCATCACGCAAGTTCTGTGGAATCTTGTCGCCCAGCATGACGATGGTCTTGAAGTCCTTGCGAACATAGCAATCCTTGAATCCGGCACGGAGAGCTTCCACGCGAGCCTCTTTGATTTTACCCTTAGGTTTACTTGCCTGCTCCACATAAATTTTAAATTCACGGAGCAAAGCCTTGGTACGAAGAGCTTCCTTATCAACATCGTCTTGAATGTTAGGCAAACGCCACTTTCCATCTTCCATCTCAATGAAGTTCTCCTCCAAAAGTTGCTTCAGCTCTGGTAGGATATCGTGCTTGCGCACACCATTGATTGCTTGCATCCATTCTGGCTGTATCTCTTGATAAGTCTTTGGATCATTACGGAGTTGGTTCTTCAACCACTGGATACCGTTAGCCTCATCACTCACGATGATTCCCATTGGCACAAACTCTGGAGCAGACTTTTTCTTCTCCTCGTATTCTGCCGCTTGCGCTGCCGTAAAGAACATTCCGTCACGCTCTACGAAACGCTCACGAAGACCTTGCTGGAACTCCTTGGCATCGAGAGGGACTGGAAGTCCTTGCTGAACGAAGAAAGAAACCATTCTATCATTAATAATTTTCGGGCTACGCTCTATAACTGACGTAGTCTTCATATTCCTTTCTACAACAACTGGTAAGTGTTCAAGATATTCCTCGGTAAACTCCCAAACATTAGCTTCTGTAATAGTTGCAGTCCCAACTTTTTCTTCTTTTACAATTGAGGGCTTATAACACGTAATAACCAAATCTTGCTTTACTGCTGTAGTTGTAGTAACAGCTTTAAAAGAACCTTGTTTCTTATCTAAAGCTGAAACTGAAGCTATAACAAAACCAACTCCTTGCAATGCATTTTGAATTGCACACCAAACTGCAGCAGAAGTATTGCTAAATTCTATCGTCAGCCATTTTCCAGATTTTAACAAACGATAAAATTCAGTCAAAGACTCTTTCATTAAGACTTGGTATTCTGACAATGATTTCTTTTGATAATCATTAACTATGGTCTCTTCTTTATTATTGGTTCTAACTCCTATCCAACTTTCCCAAACCAAGCTTAGCTCAGAATACATAATATTAGCTCCAAATGGAGGATCAATAAATATATAATCAATGCAAGCCTCGCCAAGATTTCTCAACGAAGTTGCAGAATTAAGTGAGACACTTACATGTCCTCTGTATGAATATTGAGTTTTCACAAAATCCTTAATCTTATTTTTTAGCAAATTGTATGGATTCTGTTCTATATTCAAAGATGGTACAAAAAGTGTTCCATTTAATATACCTCCCTTTCGATCGATTCTAAATTTATACATCTTAGATGCATTTTGAAGAACCGATGTTAGTAATACCAACGGCATATTATTCTGTACCAACAACTCCTTAAATCTTGAAAGATATATAAAATTACGCTTAGTAAAAAATTGATGCGTAAAACAAATTCCATTACTATTTATTGGTTGTGAAGTATTAAAACCATTAACTAACTTTGTTGTTCGGTATAGCTTTTTCCCATAATCTATTGAATCTATTAAACGTAAATCATCTTCGGTTGGAACTCTTTCGCATCTCTGTTTAACCATATAATTAATAAGTACAGGAACTTTTTTATTCATACTCACAGCTTCTTGCAAAATAGAATCAAATGCAGTTTCCCATATTTTATTCATATTCTTCTTCGTACATTTCGTTCCACAATGAGGGCATAGGAATTCTGAAGAAATTTCTTGTTTTTCCAAGTTGACACTTTCATTCCAAAGGACTATTTCTCCTCCACATGAAGGACAAGAAAAAACATCACTCCAAACCACATAATTGATTTTACCTTTTATGCCTTGAACCTCCGTTTCATACATCCATCCTAACTCTTGTTCAACTTGCTCAAGAATCGCTGTTGCCTTTTTCTCGAAACTATTTACATCAAAAGGCAAATTATAATTGGCAGAAATTAGTGTTGCTATAGGTGACAAGTCTGAACATATTCCATGACGAGCTCCAATTTTCACATTTTTTTCCTTTAAAGCGGAAACATCATTTACAGACCCACAAAGATTGGCAGCTACTCCTGTCATACCAGTACCAGCAAAACCATCAAATACTATATCTCCAGGCTGAGTGTAATGAAGAATATAGCGCATAATTGCAGGATGAGGTACTTTAGTATGATAAGCATGAGCCATATAAATCGGATTATTTTTGCCTTCACTTACATCACTTGCATACGGCTCTTTCACCTCAAAATCCTTGCTTCTTTTTCCTTCTTTTTCGAGCACAGTTTTCTCCTTCTCCCACTCCTCAACAAACAGGTTGAGCCATGGGTTAGGACATGCGGTATAATAAGGAGGGTCAGAAAGATTAAGGATATCCTCATCACTACCAATAGGAAAACCTTCGATTTTCTTTAACTCTGGGAGCTTCTTGCGAAGCTCCTCACGAAAATAGGCACGACGTTCCTCGGCATTTTTGAAAGTCATGCCAAAGATGATCTCCGGCTTGTCTTCCGAGAATTGCATTGTGTCTGCCATTATATTGTTCATCTCCTCTGTAGAGAAGAGAATACCTTCTTTATCTTTCTGACTCATTGTTGTATCTTTATTATATTACTGACTCATTTCTATTTTAATATGATTCGGATGTTGTCATCCTTCTTTCCTCCAGTCAATTCATTGATATACTGTCGAAATGCTTTTATAGCATCATCAGGCGTCATCGGGCGGTTCAATACCTTTCGAATACCTTCCTCATCTATCTTGATTTCCTGCATCCCGGCATGAAGCTTCTCCACAATCTCCACCAGTCGTTCAGCATTGAGCGGCGAAAGTTCTTCGTCATTGTTGGCGAATCGCTTCAACAAGCCTTGCTGACTATCATCAAGGATGGCTTGGTTTTTCAAGAGCTGTTCATCGCTCAATATCTGATGCAATGTATCATTGATATTATCAAAGATACTCGTCAACTCCTCCTTTAACTCACCAAGATGAGGCAATTGCTTGCCCTGATAGGCTACAGGATTGAATCCTGCATAATAAGGAGAGCGATGCAAAGCCTCCAAAGTACAGCTTTCAGATGCCAATACCAGTTGGCTCATCTTCCGCCCCCATTCACGATATTGTGGTACCACAGAGAAGTAACCCTTGTCATGGTCGGCACCACAAATGGTATCACATACCTGCTTGAAGTTACTGTTAGAAATCTGACGCTTCTCTGTATCTTGCATTGCCGTGATATGAAGTCGTTTGTACTCCGACAAATACCAGTTGGCATACTTGTCTATCCAAGCATCCAACTCTGTCTTATACGCTCCCACCTGTTGGGTATCGTTCATTATTTTCACCAAACCGTTTACCTTTTCCAGCGACTTTCTCACCGTTTCTTTCATGCCGGCATCAGTCATGTATTGCAAAGCTTGGTTCAGATAGCTCAGACGAGAACGCATGTCCTCAACAAACTTCTTGGTATCCTTCACCAAACGGATGTGTTGCTTAGCCTCAAAGGTATGACGCAGTTTCTCTGCTGTCCACTCTGACGGCAAGTTTCTCATCTTGGCAAAAGAAGCATAAGCTGGCAACTTATCGCACAATCCTGAAAGCGCAGAAAGTTGAACCTTCATATTGCCAGCAACTATAGGACTGATTATCTCGATATTGTCCAGATACATTCCATCACTAATTTCGTGACTACATTGCACGGCATTGGCGGCAATCGCCTTAGCTTGGCTCACCAGCTGCGTATAGATTTCCTGATTCTGCAACTGCCCAGTCATATCCTTTCCTGTAATGCCCAAGAACAGTTCCCGAACAGCAGCCACATTCATACCTTTTGGACGACGTAGATGAGAGAAGGAATAGAAGCCCTCCTTAGGTAAATCTACAATCTCTTTCATATTGGCAGCATTGATGTTCTTGCCACCAGTATAATCTATCTCTATCTCGCCCAGAGCCACCAGCGCCGAGAGCACAAGAAATTCCAGATCAGCCTCGATACCGTAGTCATTAGAACGCCAATCATCATTCCATTCCTTGTAGAAACGATGAAGAATCTCATCACGGTTGAGTACCTGTCCTTCTCCTTTATCCTCCAGTTTCTGGCGGATGCTCTGTGCATAGATGCTGGCATCCACACTCAACTGATTGTCCTGCAACAACCCAAGAGCTGCAAGGACGGCATCACCATCACGGTTAGGAATGGCAGGATTGGCTATTCTCATTCGTGCTCCCTTGATGATGTTGTCTCTGTTCTCCGAAGTCAACGATGTATGCAAGAGCGTAAACTTTGGATAGTCTGGCATCTTCTGACAGAAATAGTCTTCAAGCAGCGTACTGGCAATATTGCCGATAACCTGATCTTTTGTTCCACCAGCCATCATCTTAGGATTGATGGTTTGCAATTCTCCTTGATAGTATATCTCGGTATTCTCCATGAAGTCATGCTGGAATAAGTTCTTCAACTTTTTGGCATATACATCCTTGTATTGCAGATAGAACGCCTTCTGCGAACTGTCAGCACTTGCAATTTGCTCTTCGGCAGCAGCATAGAGTTCCAGCAAGTCTTTCATCTCCTTGCTAAACTTATCCATGTGAACATAGATACTGTCAGGTTCATCACCATGCTTTATCTTCGCCTTGTTGAAGATAGGCATAAAGTAGATGTAGAAATTCTGCTGAGGCTGCGTGGTACTGCGCTCGGCAGGATTTCCCAAGAAGATGTAGCCATCGAGCATAGTCTTATGCGACTTCCAGTCGATGCGATGACGATAAATCTTGAATCCCTTGCGATACTGCTCCACCTCGATAGGCAGATACTCCACCAGAAAATTGAAGAAATGGCTGTCTTTCTTATCCACATCCATCGTCTCTACATAGTCTTTAATTTTCTGCTCATAGTTCACACCGCCCTCGATACGAAGGTGATACTCCTGGTTCTGTTCATTTTTCTCAAAGTACTGACCTACCGTGGCTGTCACAATCTGCTGGGCAACCATACCCACCTTATCCTTCAGGAAATCACGATCCAGACAAGTGGTATCCAAATAGCAAAGATCATCCACGAGATTCTCTGCACTTACACCATTTGTCTTGTCAAGAGAGTCCTGCAATATCTTGACGGCACAAGCATTGGCTATGCGATGTGCCAAAGGAATATTATTTGCTCTTCCTCCTGTAAAGTTCTCTTCTATCTTTTGGTGTACCACCTCCATGATATCCGAAACACGGCGCACATCAGGCTCTGTCATCATGGCTGGAACATTGAGGTCATCCCAATAATGGTCATAACAGATGAGACCAGGTTGCATATCAGGAACCACCTCATCCTTCATCTTGTCAAACTTAGAAGAAAGCGTCTTCAAGACCTCACGCTGACTTTTACCTATCTTAATCTGCTGAAAATTCTCAAAGAACGTGGGATTGACAGGGAACAGATTGACATATTCTTCTATGTTGGCATGCATGTCTGTAAAGAACTCTACAAACTTGCCGAGATGCTTGCGGATAAGACTTTTCTGATTTTCATTCTTACGAAGCAAACGTTGCTGCACAACAAACTGCACATCTTGCTTGGTAATGGTTATCTGGCGATAGCGGTCGTTGACACGTCCCAACATATCGGCAGCAAACTGGAACTGAGGAGTATTGTAAATCAACTCTTGCACTCCAAATACCATACGGAACTTGGAATGATCACTCGCCTGTCCTAAAGCTTGAAGCACAGCCAAGTCGCGATTCAGTCTATCATCCGTAGCACGTCCCTTCAGATAAGACAGCATCTCATCTATAACAATCATCAAGCCCTTGGTTGGACAAGCCGCCTCAAACTGAGCCATCATACGAGACAGTTTGTCTATATACATATCAGGTGCATCATCAGAAGTTATGGAATAATCTATCCCCCACTCCTGCAACTTCTTGTCTATCTGGTAGCATACCAATCGCCAAAGTTCATCATCACTTCCAAGTTCAAATCGAATCACCTTATACTTGCCAGCTATATTCCCCAGCACTTTGCGAGCACTGTCGTTCTGTACCAAAGAGAGATAATCAGCATTCTCGGCTATCAGCGAAAAGAGAGACATCAAGTGAGACTTACCAGTACCATAATTACCTACAATCTGAAGTCCAAACGTATCATGACTTGCTGTATAGTCAAGATTCTTACAAAGTTCTGGGATGATAACCTTTTCGTAAGTTGAAGAGAACACGAAGTTACGCACCAACGACTGACGATAATCGTCCTCGCAGAGACGGTCGAACTTAACGACCTCATTGATAGGTTCAAAAGATATAAGCTCGGAATATTTCATTGTTAGAATGTTTTGAGTGATAAATGGGTTATATTGCTTAAGACATTTTCTGAATCCGCCTGGATAATAAGACATTGATTCTTGGAATAACTATCGAACAAGTTTCCTACATCAAGTTTCAGTTCGGGTTCAAAGAGTATGTCTATATTGAAAATAGCCAGATAACGACCGATATTTTCATCTGCTTTAACGGCATCAGAAAACAGCTGCTGGATGGCAAGGCTGGGCAAGGAATTGTCTCGCAGCTTTCCGGCAAAAGCTAACCCAACATTGAGGTATTGCAAGCCCTCAATGCGCTGCTTAGAAAACACGATTTTGTTTCGCAAGTCTTGTTTTGCATAAGTAGCAACTTCTTGCTTCAAGCAGGATGAGTATTGAGCAGTCATAGCCAAAAATCTATTCCTTACGCCTCTTGACTCCTCAGTGGGAAGCTATTGTTATACATAAAAAGTTTGTTGCTATTATAAAAGGAAGGCGCAGGAATCATATTGCTATCAATATCCTTGCTCTTCAGGTACGTAGGAAGAAACCTTAGCGTCAAAGATAAGAAGCAATAGAAGCCTACGCCAATGGGTATATATTTATTGTTACGGCACAGAATGCACCCTCTCCATACGAATGAAAAGGGCACACCTATGCCATAGTGCAAATATACACGATGGGTAGACGCCCACCGCTGTCTTCATCTGAACGCTCTATGAAATTTCCTACGTTTCGAAGAGTCAGAAGAAAACGTAAAGCAAACGTCTTCAATTTAAAATAGTGCCAAGCCATGGACTTTCATTAACTAGCCGGCATCTCAATGCCAGCCATCCACGGCGAGACAAGTGCAAAGATAATAAAAAGGAATGAGACAGGCAAGCTTTCAAGAGATTATTTTCTAACTTACTATTATTTTTTATGGAAAATGACGTAGATTCCCCCATCTTTCATCCTCGCACATAAATGTTTTTTCTCAAAAAAACATTTACATATGCGAAAGTTCAACAATCATTCCTGCTACAGGATAATAGATATATCGGGCTAGAACAGGATGGCCTGCCATCTTCAAAGCATAGGTGTATGGACATGGTCTCCAATCATAGCTTTTTGCCAGTCTTTATATGCATCCAGCTACAAGAACTTTCTATGAGTTTGATCGCCTTCTCACATTTTTGATACTGCTTACTGAAACCATAAGTCATGGCACGTTCCGAATTATGATTCAGGTCATTAAGCTTCACTTCTATCGCTGCATGATTATCAGAATCGATAAGTTCCTGGATATAGTCAAGATAAGATACAGAATCGTCATGCGTCAACAACTTCACACACTCCACTATTACCTTATCCACTCCTTCAGCCAGAAGACTTTCTGCTGTTACATCGGTGTCCTCTAGGGTATCATGCAGAAAGCCTATACATACTTCCAAAGGCGTATTTCCCATCTGCCCTACATGAAGAGGGTGTAGAATGACAGGGAGTCCCACTTTGTCTATCTGCCCAGCATGCGCCTTAACAGCTATGCCGAGACACAACTCGATTTGCCGGTTCCAATGCTCATCACAACGGAAACCATTAGAATTTATCATATCCATAATCTATCTTTCTTAAAACATTAAACCTTCACCAACCATATATATTCCTTGAATTTGATGGGAGTTTTCATTTCTATGTAATGTTTTTGACTTCTTTCCAATCAAGCAATCCTTTACCCTCTTCATCGAGTTCAATACCAAGTCCTACGACTTCCCGCTTGTCTGCCTTGAATGGTTCCATGTATTGGTTGGCAAGTATTTGCTGTACGGCAGCTTCCTTTCCGCCATTGTTTTTCAGTTTCAACTCTATTACATAGATATAGCGAGATGCCCTGACCAGGATGTCAATTCTTCCTGTGGAAAGCATTCGCTCCACATCTACCCGCAAGCCAATGGCGTTGAGAATAGTACTGATTATAAGGCGATAACGCTCTTCCATATTCATCGAGGCAAGTTTCTTGTTACTATATGGCACATCAGCTATCAACGCCTTAAGAGCCTTCATTGCTTTTTCTATATTGCGATTCTCCAAATATAAGTATAGCTGAGCCTGGAGTGACTGGGTATCAGTCTCCTGCCTCATAGTCAAGGCTGGCAACACACATTCATACAACGCCTGCTTCACTTCTTCATTAGGGAATCCCAAATGATATACATTGCCTTCTACAGACTTAAAAGTAAGATAGCCCGACTGATATAGGAAAAGCTCAGCACCTCCTCCCGTCACATCCGACATTTCGATGACATTGCGCAAAATCACACAATCTTCGAAATCATTAAGCCGTATCTCTATATCCTTCACAAACTTAGACAACAGAGAGGTTGCACCAGAGGATGCCCAGAAGTTACGGAGCTTGGATTGCGCCAGGGCATTGATGAGACTATATGGATTATAGATATCTACCATATTGTCGTCACTGAAATGATAACCATCATAATAATCTTTCAAATTGGCATGAGTTTCCTGCGCCGTCCAATTGTTACGCTTGGCCATCTTTTCCAGTTCGGGCTGGAAGTTCTCTCCAATTTCCTCCTCTGTAATTCCGCAGAGAGCTGCATATTCCGGCAAGAAACTGATGTTGGTCAGGTTATTGAGCACCGAGAACAGGGATATCTGTGTAAACTTGGTGATACCCGTAATAAAGACAAACCTTTCGTACTGATCATCCATCTTGAGCACGGAAAATACCGACCGATAGACGGATGTACATGCTTCATGCTCAGGAGTTTTCCAAGAATGCTGCAAAGGAGAATCGTATTCGTCTATAAGAACGCAAACCGGCATTCCTGTTACCCGGTAAGCAGCCTTGATGATGTTATCTAATCGCACGGATAGAGAATCTTCAGCACTGACATCTACCTGATATTCCTTTTCGTAATCTTTGAAGATATTATTGAGATAAGAGTTGATGGAATCCGCATCTGCTCCTGCTCCACTCATATCAAGACGAATAACGGGATAGCTGTTCCATTTTTCTTCCAGCTCCATGATTTTCAACCCCTTGAAGAGTTCTTTCTTTCCCTCGAAATAAGCCTGAAGCGTATCTATAAGCACAGACTTACCAAATCGGCGAGGACGGCTCAGGTAATTATACTTGTCACCATTGTTCACCAATTGCCAAATAATGTCTGTCTTATCCACATAGAGATATCCTTCTTCTCTGATTGCCTTGAAAGACTGTATGCCAGCCGGCAGTCTTCTCCGATTATCTTTTGCCATAATTATATTCTCCTATTATAATATAAGATATTGCAAATATATATAAAATTTTCGAATTATAAGCCAGTAAAATAAAAAACTTGAATGATTTCCCTCGAATTGTGCGAGATTAGCCTTATTTTTCGAGAAATCAAGACCACAACTGCAAATTAGTTCCTACCAACGTGCTCTAAGTCACAAAAAAATATTATCTTCGAAGCAGTGTTCATTAACCGAGTTTTTAACTTCAAAAATGTAGCCCAAAAATCACTCTATACTATGGGCACTCAATGCTCACGTGATGAGCAGTGAGTGCTCGTCTGTTGATCCATCGATGCCCATCAGTTGGTCCGTATGTGCCCATCAGACGAGCACAGACAAAGAAACGTATTTATAGGATAAGACTGACACTAACAAAGATATCAAAAGACATAGAAAAGCATCTATACCTCAATAAATGTTTCTCTCTTATAGGATAATTTTCTATTCAACGACGTTGAACCGACATTCAAAGACGTTGAACCGCCGTTCAAAGTCGTTGAACGGACATTCAACGACGCTGAACGAAGAATTCTCCCTGGTGCATAAACAATTTATATCAAGAGAAAAAAGTCATCTTGCTATATAAGAAAAAAAACAGCAATAGCTACTACTGAAAAGTATAGCCATTGCTGCTTTTTTTATATCGTTACTAATTTTATCACTACTGCACGATCTTGAAACGAATACGCAATGAATGGGCATGCTCATCCCAATTTGTTCCGAGCAATACAAACTTACCAATCTGCGCCGTAGAACGTACATGCTTGCCAATACATGGACAAACATCGTAATCACCAATGCGTACCAGACGCAAAGTTTCACTTGCATCATCCGGCAAACGATCAATCTTAACATTCGCAGGAATATGGTCGCGATCCACAAACTCATAGGTCACAGGCATATCTTCCTCTATCAAGCGATTCATTTCCGTTTCTATCGCCTTTTCCTCCTGACGAGTTGGCTTATGATCGACAACAAAAGTCATCTTACTCTTCTTACGCTCAATATGGGCATTGCGACTACGCTCGCAACCAAACATGCGAACCATCAACTGGTTGAGCAGATGCTCAGCCGTATGAGCAGGAGGGAACTCCTCCTTGTGGTGCTCATTCAATACGAAATCAATTTCCTCCATCTTGACATTGAATTTATAAATTCTTACTCCATTGGCATCCATTGATATTGGGAACACGCCATCCTTCTTCAGTTCTACCTTCTTCTTACCACCAGAGAACAGTTCTGTGACAAGAACCTCTTCTTCCTTGATTTGGAAGAAATCGAAGGCGTGACCAGGAATGCAAACCTGCAACTGACGAGTCTCTTGAGAGAAATTGAGCACGATGAGTACCACCTCATCATCCTTCTTGCGAAGGAAAGCAAAGTTGGTGCGCGGATCGAAGCCTTCAGAACCCGGATTCACATACATCAAATCGAAGGTTTCACCCTCTCGAATCGCTTTCTCCTCATTGGCGAGACGTAGAAGCTGGCGATAAGTGGCTGCCAAATACTTCTGTTCTTGGGTATATACTTCCTCAGCATTTTCCTGATAAGCATGCGCCAAGGTCTCAGGACTCCAATAATCAAATATCGTGGTGCGACCATCTATGCCACTGAATCCTTCCTTATCCATACCCTTCTCGCCAAATTCCTGTCCGCTATAAAGCATGAAAGGATTCTTCTGGAAGAAGAGACTCATGGCTGCTGCTGGAATCGCCTTCATAGCATTACCACAGAAGAAATCGCTGGCGATGCGCTGCTCATCATGATTTTCCAGGAAATAGAGCATGTGCTCGCGGATATCATCCACCACCTGCCATTCATGAGTGATACTGGCAGCAGGACGCTCACCACGGATTACTCCACGCAGACAATCATACATACCCACCTTATCATATAGATAATCAAAACCAGACTTCACATAATTGCGATACTGACTTGGATCATAAACCTCTCCAATCACAATAATATGAGGATAACGAGCTTTCAATATCTGAGTAGCATACGACCAGAATGCAGTAGGTACCATTTCTGCCATATCACAACGGAAACCATCGATGCCCTTGCTTGCCCAATAAAGCAGGATATCTGTCATCTTGCCCCATGTACTTGGTACTGGCTCATAGTGATAACTTCTACCTCCTGCATCACAATAATCGACACCATAGTTGAGTTTCACGGTCTCATACCAGTCATTACAACCTGGGCGATTGTCAAAACGATCATTTCCCGTAGCCTTAGCCGGACTTTCTGTATATGGTTCAAAAATCTTAGAATCCTTTTCGGAAAAAGGAACCATTTCCGGTTTGGAATAACGGACTTCATTCAGGTCTAAGTCACCCCAGGCATAATAGAAATTATTCTTTGTAGAGAAGTGCATGTTCGTATCATCATCTTCTCCTAAATCTCGTACACCTGCTGGTTTGCAAATAGAATGATACTCACGGGCCACATGATTAGGCACGAAGTCCATAATGACCTTCATACCAGCCTTGTGGGTTCTGTCTATAAGACGTTCCCATTCAGTCATTCGCAAGCTTACATTCTCCGCTAAATCTGGATCAATATCATAATAGTCAGTTATAGCGTATGGAGAACCTGCCTTTCCTTTCACCACCTCTGCGTGTTGGGTAGGAATACCAAAAGATGAGTAGTTTGTTTGGGTAGCGTGACGAATAACTCCAGTAAACCAAATGTGAGTGAAACCCATATCATGTATGCGAGCCAGCACATCATCGGTAAAATTATTCAGTTTTCCGCAACCATTCTCCTCAATTGTTCCGTTCTCCTTTCGTGTGGTATTCTTATTACCGAAGAGCCTCGGGAGAACTTGATAAATTACAATTTTTTCCTTCATTTAGCGGTTCTACTAAAAATGAAACGATTTATCTTCTCGGCAACGCCTTTGCCAAGAAGATAAAACGTGGGATTATTTTTTTAAACGATTAAGCAATACCGTGAGCTGCAACAGTCTTATCGATGCGACCAATCATTCCCTGTAAAGCCTTACCTGGACCGCACTCAGTAAAGTCATCAGCACCATCTGCAATCATAGCCTGAACAGAAGATGTCCAGCGTACAGAACTTGTAAGCTGTGCAATAAGATTCTGCTGAATCTCTGCAGGATCAGTATGAGGCTTACCATCTACATTCTGATATACAGGACACTTAGGAGCAGAGAATGTAGTCTTCTCAATAGCTGCCTGAAGTTCATCCTTAGCTGGCTGCATCAATGGAGAGTGGAAAGCACCACCTACCTTCAAAGGCAATGCACGCTTAGCACCGGCAGCCTTCAGCTTCTCACAAGCTGCATTGATAGCATCTACATTACCTGAGATAACAAGCTGACCAGGACAGTTGTAGTTAGCAGCAACTACCACGTTGCCTTCTGTGCTTACCTCAGCGCAGATTTCCTCAACCTTCTCATCTGGCAGACCGATGATAGCAGCCATAGTACCAGGATTAGCCTCACAAGCCTTCTGCATAGCATTGGCACGAGCAGCAACAAGTTTCAAACCATCCTCGAAAGCCATCGCACCAGCAGCTACCAAAGCTGAGAACTCACCGAGAGAGTGACCTGCTACCATTGCTGGATTGAACTCATCACCTAAGCAAAGTGCAGAAATCACAGAGTGGAGGAATACAGCAGGCTGAGTAACCTTTGTTTCTTTCAACTGCTCATCTGTACCAGCGAACATAATATCAGTAATCTTGAAGCCGAGAATCTCATCAGCCTTATCGAAAAGTTCTTTTGCCAATGCGTTGTTATCGTAGAGATCTTTACCCATACCTACGAACTGTGAACCCTGACCAGGGAAAACAAATGCTTTCATTTTATTTATATTTTAAGTTTAATATTAATATTTTCTATCAGAAATGTCGCATAACCATCTTCAATACTAAAATAGAAGATGTCATCATCGACTCAATTCGGCTGCAAAGATACAACAAAAAATCGAGACTTCGCAGAGATTAATTAAAAATTAATGGTTGTATTAACATTTCAGATAATATTGTTCTAATTTCCCATGAGATTGTTCGATAATTCGACTAACAACAACCCGAAATAATCATAGGGAAATAAAAAATCCCTTAAGTCTTTCGACAAAAGGGATTTATATAGTTTTGCTTTACAGTGCGAAAATTATCGTACTAAAAACAGAGTAGCTAAACTACTCGAAAGTTGAGTATAATTACTCAGCTGCTGGAGCCTCTTCCTCAGCTGGAGCTGCAGCAGGAGCTTCCTCAGCTGCAGGAGCAGCAACAGGAGCATTCTCAGCAACAACAACAACAGAAACCTTAACCTCAACCTCCTTGTGGTAGTGAACTGTAGCCTCGTACTCACCAACCTTCTTAACATCCTTCATAGTGATGATCTTGCGATCAACCTCGATGCCCTTCTTAGCGAGTTCCTCAGCAACAGTAGCAGCGTTTACAGAACCATAAAGCTGACCTGTAGCGCTTACCTTAGCAGCGATAGTAAGAACGACGCCATTGAGAGCCTCGCCCTTCTTAACAGCCTCAGCCTTGATAGCCTCAAGCTTATGAGCCTGCTGCTTCAAATCCTCAGCCAACTGCTTCTTTGCAGATGGAGATGCGATAACAGCCTTACCTGTAGGGATAAGGAAGTTACGACCGTAACCACTCTTAACATTCACGATATCGTTCTTGTATCCAAGACCGATAATATCTTGCTTCAAAATAATTTCCA
>OIXY01000133.1_pt1 | contig 20425 bp, 20 predicted proteins | sample 1588051 | NCBI WGS metagenome assembly OIXY01 (sample SAMN03283247) | human gut metagenome | biome: human-associated habitat; material: feces | host: Homo sapiens | place: Peru | collected 2012 | reverse complement strand
GCCAGGCCCCGCCCGAGCCGAGCCCCGGCGAAGAAAGCCCTGACCCTGCGCTACCATGCAAACTATGATCCGACAGAGGAACTTGATCTTGACCTTGACCCCAACCCCCTGCTGGATGATATGGACGAGGACTTTGGCTTTGACCCCGACCCCCTGCCGGAGGACGTACTCGATCCCACGGTGGAAGCGGTAAAGACCGTGACCTACAAGCCCGACGAGAATGTTGTCCTGCGCAATTGTATGTTTAAGCGCGGCGGCTACGTTTTTGTGGGCTGGAACACAGAACCGGACGGCACAGGCAAAGGGTACGAGGTAAACGGCGTGCCCATAACCGACTGGGCAGCGGGCGATACGGTAGACCTTTACGCCCAGTGGGAAAAGCCCCGCCACCTGAAGCCTGTGGTAGACAACGAACCCTTTGTCCCGGCTGACCCTGATACCCCGCCGGAGCGGGTAGACGATGGTTTTGACGCTGACTTTGGCGCAGACCCCGCCGCCCAGCCGGAGGGCATGGATGATGCCTTTGGCATAGACCCTGACCCCCAGCCGGAGGGCATGGATGATGCTTTTGGCGTAGACCCCGCCGCCCAGCCGGAGGCGCTGGACGATGCCTTTGGCGTGTAGACCCCCGACCCGGCAGAAGAACCGTAACAAAAGCCCCTTGGCGCGGCCGCGCCAAGGGGCTTTTTGCCGCCGCGCGGGCAGAAATGTGAAAAAAACTACACTTCCTTCTTTATTTTGTCATAACTGTCCCGTATAATAGAAAGGAAAGAGCCTGTCAAAACGCCCGGAAGGGCTGAAGATACAGCAAAAACCTGCATAAAAGGGGAGGAAACCTTATGGCAAACGAAAAGATCCTTGTGGTGGACGATGACGCCAACATCTGCGAGCTGCTGCGCCTTTACCTGACCAAGGAGGGCTATCAGGTCACCGTGGCAAACGATGGCGAAGAAGGTCTGGAAAAGTTCAACGCGGTCAAGCCGGACATGGTGCTGCTGGACGTGATGATGCCCCGCATGGACGGCCTTGAGGTCTGCCGCCGCATCCGCAAGGCGGGCAACACCCCCGTGATGATGCTTACCGCCAAGGGCGAGACCTTTGACAAGGTGCTGGGCTTGGAACTGGGCGCAGACGATTACATGGTAAAGCCCTTTGACGCAAAAGAGGTGGTGGCACGCATCAAGGCGGTGCTGCGCCGCTGCCAGACTACCTCCGCTGCCGCCGAAAGCACCGAGGGCGTCATCGAGTTCGATAACCTGCGGCTGGATATGAACAGCTACGAACTGCGGGTCAAGGGCAAGGTGGTGGAGGCGCCCCCCAAGGAGCTGGAGCTGCTCAACTGTCTGGCCTCCCACCCCAACCGCGTGTACACCCGCGACCAGCTGCTGGACGAGGTGTGGGGCTTTGAGTACTACGGCGACAGCCGCACCATTGATGTCCACGTCAAGCGCTTGCGCGAAAAGCTGGCCGGTGCCTCCGATAAGTGGGAACTGAAAACCGTCTGGGGCGTGGGCTATAAGTTCGAGGTGCGTCAGTAATGCGTAAAAGTATCTCCACGGCCTTTTTCTCCATGGTGTCCACCCTGATGGTGCTGGGCATCGTGCTGATGGGCTGCTCGGAGTGGGTGCTGTTCAAGAATTATTTTGCGCACGATCGCTACGAAACGCTGGATCAGGTGGTAAACGTTGCCAAGCGCACCGCAGAGTATCTGGTAAACAGCGACACCATGCCGCAGGGTGCAGAACTGGACGCGCTGAACACCAAGCTGGAGATCATCGGCGAGAGCGCCGAGGCCTATCTGTTCTTCACGGACCGGCAGGGTAATGTGCTCATCGCCTCCGACCCGTACAAGCTTACCACCGGCACCGTGCCGCTGGATATCTGCCGGCGCGCCAACGCAGTGGCAGACCCGGACGCCCAGCACTACCACGCTTTCAGCGATCTGGGCGGCGCACTGACCGAAAAAAGCTATATCTCGGTGGTGCAGACCATCGATGACCAGAGCCTGTTCAGCGGCTGGCTGTTTTTGTGCTCCTCCGGTGCGCAGTTCACCGACTTCAAGCAGCAGTTCTGGTCCAACTTCCTCCTGTCTGCCTGCGTGATGCTGCTGTGCGCCAGCGTGCTGACCCGCCTGTTGATGCGTCAGCTTACCGACCCGCTGCAAAAGGTCACCGATGCCGCCCAGCGCTTTGGCGGCGGCGACCTCTCCGTCCGCGTGGAGGGCGTGGAGGGCGATGGCGAGGCGGCAGACCTTGCCCGCACCTTCAACCAGATGGCGGAGAACATCCAGTCCAACGATAACTCCCGCGGGCAGTTCATGGGCAACATCGCCCACGAGCTGCGCACCCCCATGACCACCATCAAGGGCTTTGTGGACGGCATTCTGGACGGCACCATCCCGCCCGAACTGCAGAACCACTACCTGCAGCTGGTCAGCGAGGAGACCGGGCGTCTTGCACGGCTCATCCAGAATATGCTGGATCTCTCCAAGCTGGAAAGCGGCGAGTATCAGGTGAACGCCCGGATGTTCAATATCTGGGAGACCCTGACCGGCGTGGCGCTGGCCGCAGAGCAGCGCATCAACGACGGTATGATCGAGCTGGAAGGCCTGACCATGGACGAAAAGGTGCTGGTCTATGCCGACCCCGACCTGATCCATCAGGTGGCGTATAACCTGCTGGACAACGCCATCAAGTTCACCCCGGCGGGCGGCACCATCCGCTTCAGCGTGGAAAAGCTTGGCCCCGAGGCCGAGATCTCCATCTGGAACTCCGGGCAGGGCATCAGCCCGGAGGCGCTGCCCTATGTGTTTGAGCGGTTCTACAAGGAGGACCGCTCCCGCGGTCTGCACGCCCGCGGCTCCGGCCTTGGGCTGAACATCTGCAAGGTGCTGGTCAATCTGTCCGGCGGGCAGATCCGCGTGGAGAGCCAGCAGGGCGAGTGGTGCCGCTTTGTGTTCACCCTGCCCACCTGCTCCCCCAACCCCGGCGGCATGAAGCGCCTGCCGGACGCCGCCGGTCAGCCCGGCGCAGTGGAGGACCCCGCCAGCATGAAGCCGGTAGAATAAGACCCGCAGCCAGACTGCCCCGCCCGGGGTGGTCTGGCTGCTTTGGCGTTGTCGCCCTCTCAGGCGCTCCCGCGCCAGCTCTCCCAAAGGGAGAGCCAAGCCGTAAAGCCCGTTGCTAAAGCATTAGGCACAATGAGGAAGCTTCCGGGCGTGCTCTTGCCTCTCCCTTTGGGAGAGGTGTCACCGCAGGTGACGGAGAGGGCGCACGCCGTAAAACCCGTTGCTAAAGCATTAGGCACAATGAGGAAGCTTCCGGGTGTGCTCTTGGCTCTCCCTTTGGGAGAGCTGTCACCGAAGGTGACTGAGAGGGCGAGCCCGCCTTATGGACTTTTTGCGCTATTTACGACTTTTCGGTGAAAAAAACGGCTGCGGGTTTGATTTTTTGGCCGTTTTCATGTAAACTAAAAGGTAACCATGCCCGCGTGTTTTCCGGGCGGGAAAAGCCCGCAAAATGCGCAACGTATGGGATAAAAACTGCTAAAAATAACGGAGCGTAATGAAATATTATGGCCATCGTAAGTCCTTCTATTCTTTCTGCTGATTTTGGCAAGCTGGGTGCAGACTGCCGCATGGTGCTGGATGCCGGCGCACAGATGCTGCACTACGACGTGATGGACGGGCATTTTGTGCCCAACATCAGCTTTGGCGTGCCGGTGCTCAAAAGCCTGCACAAGGCGCTGCCGGATGCCTTTTACGACGTGCATCTGATGATCAGCCACCCGCTGCAATACGCCGAGCCCTTTATCAAGGCCGGTGCTACCCTGTATAACTTCCATCTGGAGTGCGAAGATGATATTCAGGCCACCATTGACGCCGTGCGTGCGCTGGGCTGTAAGGTGGGTCTGACCATCAAGCCCGGCACCCCGGCCCAGGCGCTGGCACCGTGGCTGGAGCAGCTGGATCTGGTGCTGGTGATGAGCGTGGAGCCCGGCTTCGGCGGGCAGAAGTTCATGCCCTCGGCGCTGGATAAGCTGCGCTGGCTCAAGGCCGAGCGGGAAGCACGCGGCCTTTCCTACCTGCTGGAGGTGGACGGCGGCGTGGATGCCGCCACCGCACCCCTGTGTGTAGAGGCCGGTGCCGATGTGCTGGTGGCGGGCAGTGCCGTGTTCGGCGCGGCCGACCCCGTTGCGGCTGTGGGCGCACTGGCCAGCCTGTAAGGAGGCCTGTATATGGATGAAGCTTTGATCCAGGAGCAGGAGCGGCAGCTGCAAAAGACCGGCCGGTACTACAAGCACGTTTTCTGGCTGTGCGTGCCGCTGCTGTGCATGGCCTGCTATTTCTACGGGGCACGTCCGCTGCTGCTGTGCGGCGTCGCTCTGCTTACCGGCAACCTGTGCGACCGTCTGGTGGCGCTGCTGCGCCATCGCGTGTACACCAATAAAGATCTCTCCAACGAGAGTTTCAGCCTGATCATCGCCCTGCTCATGCCCGCCACCGTGGACATCTATGTGCTGGTGGTGGCGGTGCTGGCGGGTGTCCTCATCGGCAAGGAGGTCTTTGGCGGCTACGGCAGCTACCCCTTCAACCCCGCAGCCGTGGGCTACGCCGTGGCGGCGGTATCGTGGCCGGAGCAGGTGGTGCGCTACCCGCAGCCCTACACCCCGCTGCCGCTGTGGAACGCCTCCACCGTGCCGGTGGGCAGCGCCATCGAGGATACCCTGCGCAGCGGCGGTATCCTGAACCTGAACCCCCTCGCCGTTGTGCTGGGTGAGTTCGCCGCCCCCATGGGCACCGGCGCGGCGCTGGTCATTCTGGCCTGCGGCCTTGTGCTGTGGACCCAAAAGGACGTGCATATCGCCGCATCCGTAAGCTTTCTCGTCACCTGCGGGCTCATCGCCTTCGTTTTCCCGCGTCAGGTAGGTCTGGCAGACAGCGCCTTCTTCAGCAGTCTGCTGCCTCGCCTGCAGGGCGTCCGGGACGAGCTGCACACCGGCGCGGTGCTGTTCTGCGCGGTGTTCCTGCTCAACGAGCCCTACACCTGCGCCCATCACCGGCTCGGGCGCATCCTGTACGGCGTACTGGCGGGCATCGCCACCATGGGCTTCCGCTATTTCGGTGTGTATGAGACCGGCGTCTGCTTTGCACTGCTGGCGGTCAACAGCGTGTCCGCGCTGATCGACCGCACCGAGGAGCGGCTGTACCGTCTGCTGCACCGTCTGCCGTCCGAGCGAAAGGAGGCTGCGGAATGAAAAAGCGTACTGCGGAACTGATTTTAAAGGACCCCGAAAAGTTTGCCCATCATGACCGCGTGTTCCTGAATAACCCGGTGGTCATGCAGGGCATGGGTCTGGCACCGCTGGTGGTCGTGGCTACCACCGGCCAGAACAGCCTGATGCTGGCGGCGGCGGTGGCGCTGCTGCTGGTGCCCTCCCGCGTGCTGGCCTGCCTGCTCAGCCGCCTTGTGCCCTTGCGGGACGAAGAGCCCTCGCCGGAGCAGCTGCAAAAAAAGCTGCTGCCGCGTGCTATTTTGTACGCTGCCAGCGCCGCCGTGGTGTACTTGGCGGCGTATCCCATTTTGAACCTCGTGTTCGGCACGGGTCTTTTGAACCTTGGCATCTACCTGCCCATGCTGGTGGTGGAGCCGCTTTTGACCTACCGCTTCGGCCGCGTGCAGGAGACGGTGCACAAGGCGGTCTCCAAGGGCGTGCGCATCACCGTGGGCTATGCGCTGCTGCTGCTCGTGGTGGGGATGCTGCGCGAGTGGCTCAGCCTTGGCACCGTGTTCGGCGCCCCGGTGGGACGCTGGGCGCTGCTGCCGCTGGCTAAGATGCCGGCGGGCGGCTTTATCGTGCTGGGCATCCTGTGCGCCATCTGGCGCGCTGCTGCCGCAAAGCGCAAGGAATTTCTGAAAAAGGAAGCACGGGATACCCTGACCGTGCACTACCAGAAGGAGGTGGACCGCGAACCGTGAAGGAAGTTGTAAGCAGCTCGGCAGTGTTTTTCAGCTATGCACTGCTGGCTATTTTTGCACAGAACGCTGTCTTTACCCGTGCACTGGGCGTGTCCCGCATGGTGCAGCTGGTGGGGGACGACCGCACCAGCAGCGCCTTGTTCGGCATGATGCTGTGCATCACGCAGGTGCTGGTGGCACCGGTGGCTTTCTTTGCCGGGCGGTTCATCGCCCCGCTGGATAACCGCGCTCAGCTGCGCCCGCTGGTGTATATCGCCAGCATCGCCGTGGTGTGTCTGGCAGAGCACCTGGTGCTGTGGCTGCTGCGCAGCCTGCCCCGCCGCGCACAGCTGCTGCGCATCGTGCCGCTGGCCGCGCTGAACAGCGGCGTGCTGGGCACGGTGCTGGTGGCGCGCACCCAGACCTTTACCCTTGGCCAGAGCCTTGGCTTTGGCCTTGGCAGCGGCCTTGGCTATGTGCTGGCGGTGCTGCTGGTCACCGAGGCACGTCACCGCCTGCGCAGCAAAGCTATCCCCAAAGCATTCCGCGGCCTGCCCATCACGCTGGTGTATATCGGCGTGCTGGCGCTGGCGATCTATGGCTTTACCGGACATTCCGTCATCCTGTAATGCAGACAGGGAGGAAAGGATACCATGGCTAAGTATAAACGTCAGAAGGTCAAGCATTATCACCGCAGCTTTTACAACCGGGAAACGCGCGTAAAGCGCGGCATCGGCATCGTGGTGCTGGTGGCGGCAGTGCTGGCAGCCGCATGGTTTGCCGCACCCCATGTGCTGGATTGGGCCACCCACACCTGGTATACCGTGGTCAAGGATCGGGATCTGGAGGCCGAAAGCGCTTCCCGCGCCGAGGCAGCAGCCTCCTCTGCGGCGGCAAGCAGCGCCGCTGCTTCGCAGGCAGCGTCTGAGCCGGAGCCGGAGGAGGAAAAGCCGCTGGACGGCAAGGCCGTTACCGGCGGCAGCTGGGCAGAACTGGATGTGACCGCCCTGACCGATGATGCCGCCATCCGCGCCGCCGCCCGGCAGCTGAAGCAGCAGGGCGCAGACTACGCCCTTGTCACCCTGAAGGACGCCGCTGGCACGGTGTACTACGCTTCCGGGGTGGCAAATGCTGCCCAGAGCATCACCGAGAACCCTGTGGACGCGGCAAGCATCGCCGCCATCCTGCGGGAGGAGGGCATCATCCCGGCGGCACAGCTTGCTGCCTTTACCGACCCGGTGTCGGTGTACACCGACCGCAGCATGGGCGTGCACTACGATGGAAACAGTCTCTGGCTGGACAACGTCAGCGCAGCCAAGGGCGGCAAGGCGTGGATGAACCCCTTTGCCGCAAGCGCGGTGCAGTATGTCGGCGACCTCATTGAGGAGGTGCAGGGCATGGGCTACGAGCAGGTGGTGCTTACCGGGGTGCAGTTCCCCAACATCATCACCCGCAAGCAGGACTTCGGCGCCTCCGGCGGCAAGAGCCGGGAGGGACGCGCCGCCCAGCTTGCTGCCGATATCGCCGCATGGCAGACCCGCTTTGCGGGCAGCGTGACCCTGTGGGTCAGCTACCCGGACGCACTGTGCACCGCCGCCACCGATGCCCTTGGCACCACCGGCGTATCCCTTGGCATAGAGAATCTGCTGGTCACCAGCAATGCCGCACTGGATGCGGACAGCCGCGCTGCGCTGGAGCAGGCTGCTGCCGACGCCGGTGTGCAGCACGTTGTGGTGCACGATACCGCAGCATTCCGCTGAGAAGCGGCTTTTAAAGAGGGGAGGAAACCACTATGAAACCGACTACCTGTTTTGCGCCTGCACACATCCTGCTGCCTTCGGAGCAGGTGCCGCTGGAGCAGTGGGGCTGCGTTGCCTGTGACCAGTTCACCAGCGACCGCAGCTACTGGCAGCGGGCAGAAGCGGCCGCTGCGGGTGCGCCCAGCACCCTGAACCTGATCCTGCCGGAGGTGTATCTGGAGGACGGAGACGCCGATGCGCGGGTGGAAAAGATCCACGCTACCATGCAGGACTACGCCCAAAACGTGCTCACCCGGGCGGTGGACGGCTTTATCTATGTAGAGCGCACCGAGCAGAGCGGCCGGGTGCGGCAGGGTCTTGTAGGGCGTGTGGACTTGGAGGCTTACAGCTACCGCCGGGGCGAAAAATGCACTGTGCGTCCCAGCGAGTGCACCGTGGAAAGCCGTATCCCGCCCCGCATGAAGGTGCGCACCGGCGCTGCGCTGGAAACGCCCCACATCATGATGCTGGCGGATGACCCGGGCTGCACCCTCATCGAGCCCATTGCCGCCCACAAGGACAGCCTGCCCAAGGTGTACGAGGGCGAGCTGATGCTGGGCGGCGGTCATGTGGCAGGCTGGGCGGTGGAGGACCCCGCCCTCATTGCACAGATCGAAAATGCGCTGACTGTGCTGGGCAGTGAGGAGGAATTTGACAAGAAATACCCCGATGCCACCCGCCGCGACCCGCTGACGCTGGCCGTGGGCGACGGCAACCACTCGCTGGCTACCGCAAAGGCCTGCTGGGAGGAGCTGAAAAAGACCCTGACCCCGGAGCAGGCAGAGAACCACCCCGCCCGCTGGTGTCTGGCAGAGGTGTGCAACGTGCACTCCCCGGCTATTGAGATCGAGCCCATCCACCGGGTGCTGTTCAATGTAGACTGCGCCACCGTGCTGCTGAGCCTGATTACATGGAGCGATTCCAACATGGCAGGCTGCTGCTTTGGCGGCAGCAAAAAGCAGCCCTTTACGCTGGCAGGCCCCCACATGGCCAATGTGCTCAGCTTTGAGGACCCCACCGAGCCGCTGACCGTGGGCACCATCGACGATTTTATTTCGGATTATATCGAGCGCCACCCGGAAGCAAAGGTGGACTATGTGCATGACGAGCCGGCTGTGCGCGCTTTGTGCAAGCAGGGCGCGGTGGCGTTTTTGATGCCGCCCTTCGCCAAGAGCGATCTGTTCCGCGGCGTTGTGATGGGCGGCGTGCTGCCCCGCAAGACCTTCAGCATGGGACACGCGGAGGAAAAGCGCTACTACATCGAGTGCCGGAAGATCACAGAATAATAGGAGAACCATGACATTTAAAGAACTGAATCTGTCCGCCCCGCTGCTGCGTGCTGTGCAGGAAGCGGGCTACGAGACCCCCTCGCCCATTCAGGCGGCGGCCATCCCGCCGGTGCTGGCTGGCCGGGATCTGATGGGCTGCGCCCAGACCGGCACCGGCAAAACGGCGGCCTTTGCGCTGCCCATGCTGGACCGGCTCACCGCCAACGCACCCCGCCGCAAGGGCGCTGTCCGCGCTCTGATCCTGACCCCCACCCGGGAGTTGGCTTTGCAGATCGGCGAAAGTTTTGAAGCCTACGGCAAGTACCTGAAACTGCGCAGCACCGTCATCTTTGGCGGCGTGGGACAGGCACCGCAGGTGGAAGCGCTGAAAAAGGGCGTGGATATCCTCATCGCCTGCCCGGGACGGCTGAACGATCTGATCGGGCAGGGGTTTATCGACCTGTCCGCACTGGAAATTTTTGTGCTGGACGAGGCCGACCGGATGCTGGACATGGGCTTTGTCCATGACGTGAAAAAGGTCATTGCAAAGCTGCCTGACCAGCGCCAGAACCTGATGTTCAGTGCCACCATGCCCGCAGAGATCGAGCAGCTGGCTTCCGGCATCCTGCATGACCCCGCCTTTGTCAAGGTGGACCCGGTGTCCAGCACCGTGGACCGCATCCAGCAGAGCCTTTACTATGTGGAAAAGGGCAACAAAAAGCTTTTGCTGCCGTGGCTCATCAAAAATCTGCAGCCGCCGGTGGTCAACGCGCTGGTGTTCAGCCGCACCAAGCACGGCGCGGATAAGATCGCAAAGGACCTGACAAAGCAGGGCATCCCCGCCGCCGCCATCCACGGCAACAAGAGCCAGACCGCCCGCGTGACCGCGCTGGAGGATTTCAAGTCCGGCAAGACCCGGGTGCTGGTGGCCACCGATATCGCCGCACGCGGCATTGATATCAGCGAGCTTTCCCATGTGTTCAACTACGACCTGCCCGAGGTGCCGGAGACCTATGTGCACCGCATCGGGCGCACCGCCCGCGCCGGTGCGGACGGCACCGCCGTCAGCTTCTGCGCCCCGGAGGAGCAGGAGTATCTGGCAGGCATCGAAAAGCTGAACCGCCGCAAGATCCCGGTGGTATCCGGCCATCCGTGGGACGGCGTGCCCGCCCCGGTGCGCCCCGTGCTGCCCGTGCGCGGCAAAAAGCCCCGCCCCGAAGCGGATAAACCGGCCGAAGCGCCGAAAAAACAGGCCGAAACTGCGCCCGCAAAAGCTGCAAAGGCAGCTGCGCCCGCGCCGAAGCAGGAGCCGAAGGCCGCAAAGAACGCGGTGCCTGCAAAACCGAAAAAAGAGGAAACACTGATGCAAGACAGCAACGCAAAGCGCGGGGCCCGCAACGACCGCCGCGCCAACAACCGGGGCGCAAACGCCCCCAAGGAGGCGGCAGCGCCCCGCACCCGCCGCGAGAATGCCGCCCCCGCCCGGGGCAGCAACGCCCAGCCCAAGTTTGACCCCCATTTTGTCAGCGCCCCGGAGGCCACCCCGCTGCGTCCGGCCCGCAAGACCCCTGCCGCCCCGGCAGCACCTGCCATCCGCAGCGCACAGGAGCCTCAGAATAACCAGAACGCAAACCGCAGCGGCAACCGCCGCAACGAGCGCAATGAGCGCAGCGAGCAGCGCAATGCCCGCCCCGCTACCCAGAATAATAATGCTCGCCCTGCCCGCAGCGAGCGCGGCAATGCAGGCAGCCAGAGCCGCACCGGCAGCGCACCCCGTGCTGCTGCCAAGGCCGAGCCTGCCCGCCGCGGCCGCAATGCCGCCGCCCGGGACGAGGACCCGGGGCTGATGCTCATCAGCCGCCGCCCGCCCCAGCAGAAGTATACCAGCTTTGAGGAGTATATGGACGCCCACGGCGGTGCCACCGCACCCATTGAGGATCACAGCGAAGAAGTATGAGCCGGAACGAAGCCTTTGCCCCGTGGCAGTGCCCCTTGTGCGGCGGCGCACTGCAAGGGGAAAACGACCTGAAATGTGAAAAAGGCCACTGCTTTGACCGCGCCCGGGAGGGCTACTGGCATCTTTTGCCGGTGCAGAGTATGCGCACCAAAGCCCCCGGGGACAGCAAGGAGATGGTAGCCGCCCGCCGCGCCTTCCTGAACGCCGGATATTACGGCATTTTCGGGCAGGCGCTGGGGGAGTTGTGCCTTGCCCACGGCGTGCCCGCCGCAAAGGACGCCCCGCTGCATCTGCTGGACGCAGGCTGCGGCGAGGGCTGGTACGACCGCTGCATCGCGCAGCAGTTCGCGGCGGCAGAAAAGCCGCTGTGCCTGGCCGGGTTCGATATCGCAAAGCCCGCGGTGCGGTTGGCCGCAAAGGCGCTGCCCGCAGCGCAGTACGCGGTGGCGTCCAGCTTCAGCCAGCCGGTGCGCACCGGCTGGGCAGACGTGCTGCTGAACTGCTTTTCGCCCTTTGCACAGGAGGAGTTCAGCCGGGTGCTGCGCCCGGGCGGGCGCATGATCTACGTTGTGCCGGGGGCAGAGCATCTGTACCAGATGAAGGCCGTGCTCTACGAAAAGCCCTATAAAAACCCGGTGCAGCAGGTAGAGTACCCGGGCTTTCGCGCCATCGACGAGCGGGAGGTGCAGGGCACCATCACCGTGCCCGCCGCCCAGCTGGAAGCCCTGTTCGCCATGACCCCCTACTACTGGAAAACGCCCCGCGACGGTGCGGCCCGCCTTGCGGCTCTGCCGCAGCTGACCACTACCATCGCCTTCCGCTTTCTGGTGTTTGAAAAGCTGTAATAATGAGAAAAGGACTGCCGTGCTGGTGCACGGCAGTCCTTTTTTGCGAAATGATGTTATGTATGATACTCCATCCACTTGCCCTTCCACGCATACAGGATCATGAGCACTGCGCCCAGACCCCAGCTGACGGGGTAGAGGATGAACACGCCCTCGATGCCGGGGAAAAAGGGCAGCAGGAACTGGATCCATACCACACGGAACAGGCACAGCGAGACCAGCAGCACCACCATGGGCGGGATGCTGGCACCCGTGCCGCGCACGGCACCGGCAAGGCCGTGCAGGATGCTGAGCAGGAAGTAGAACGGGCAGAACCACCGCATGGCAAGCTTGCCAAAGGTGACCACGGCCTCATCGGCGGTGAACAGGTGCAGAATGGCATCCTGCCCGGCCAATAGCGCCGCGCCGGTGCAAAGGGTGTAGAGGACCCCGATGGCAAGGGTGACCCACACCGAGCGCTTTACCCGGTCCAGACGCCCCGCGCCGTAGTTCTGCCCCACAAAGGTGGTGGCGGCCATGCTGATGCTGCTCACCGGCAGAATGTTGAAGCCGTCGATCTTCATGTAGGCCGCAAAGCCCGCCATGGCGGCGGCGCCGTAGCTGTTCACGCTGGCCTGCACCAGCACGTTGGAAAAGGAGATGACCATGTTCTGGATGCCGGTGGGCAGACCCACCCGGATGATGCGGCCTGCCATTTTGCGGTGCAGCCGGACGGCAGAAAGTTCCACCCGGCAGGCGTCCTCGCTTTTCATCAGAAAGCGCAGGCTCAGCACGCAGGACACCAGCTGGCTTAAGTCGGTGGCGATGGCAGCGCCCGCCACCCCCATCCGCAGCCCTACGATGAACACAAGGTCCAGCACGATGTTGGTCACCGATGCCCATGCCAGATACACCAGCGAGCGCCGGGAGTTGCCGGCGGCGTTCAGGATGCCGGCGGTCATGTTATACACCACGCTGAACAGCACCCCGCCAAAGTAGATGCGGATATAGGTCACGGCGTCGGCCAGCACCTCGGCGGGGGTGTTCATGGCCACCAGCAAAGCGCGCCCGCAGGCAACGCCGCCCACCGTCAGCAAAAGCCCCATGACCACCGCAATGGCAAGGGAGGTGTGCACCGCCTCGCGGGTCTCCTTGTGGTCGCCCGCGCCCAGATACTGCGACACCACCACGCCCGCACCCACGGCAAGCCCCTGACTGAAGCCGATGAGCAGATAGATGGGCGACCCGCTGGAGCCCACGGCGGCAAGGGCATTGCTGCCCACAAAATTGCCCACGATGATGCTGTCGGCGGTGTTGTACATCTGCTGCAGCAGGTTGCCGAAGATCAGCGGCAGGGCAAACAGCAGCAGACTTTTTACAATGCTGCCCTCGGTCATAAGGGTAGCGGTGCTCCGGGTCTTTACGGCGGCCATGGGGGTGCTCCTCCTCTCAGTGCGTAAAACGCTTATACCCCTTAGCATAGCACAAAGCCCGCCCCGGGACAAGGGGGACGGGGTTGACGATTTAAAATGGCTTCCGCTTTGCTCTAGCCATCTTTAGCGGAAAAATTATTTATAGTTTCGCGTTTGTCGCGCTCTGCGGAGCGCTCCAAACGCCTTTTCACGGGAGGGGTCGTAAAGGCAAAATGCCATTTGACTCTAGGACATTGAAAAAGGCTCTGAAAAGCCCGCTGGCTTTTCAGAACCCCAAATAAAAATGATTTTAGACGGTCTTGCCTTCACCCTTGGAAAGCAGCTTTGCGCGCTCCAGTGCGGGGCGCAGTGCCAGATACAACACTACGGCGCAGGCGGTGGAGGCCACACTGTTTACAAAGGTGACGCCGCCGACGATCTTGGTCAGCGCCTGTGCCACGGTGTAGTCCTGACCAAAGATGTACACGTTGCGGAAGTAGCCAAGGAAGGGGTCGGTGAACACGTTCAGCAACAGGCCGGAACCCGCAGAGACGATCACCTTGACCAGATACCCGGCGTTGTGACGGTCCTGATCCCGCAGCTTGAACACCTTATGCGCCACGGCACCGCAGGTGATGCCGATGATGAACTTGAGCACAAAGGTGGTAATGGCGTAGCCCGGGTCACCGGCAAGGATATCTGCCAGCGCCAGACCGATGGCGCCCGCCAGACCGCCGGACACGCCGTCCAGCAGCAGCGCCGTCAGGGCAGTAAAGGTATTGCCCAGATGGAACGAGGAGCCGCCGTAGAACGGGATGCGGAAGAACAGGTAGGCCACCAGACTCAGCGCAGCCATCACGCCGGTAAGCGCCAGTTCGTGCACCGTAAAGCGGCGCTTGTATAGCACACTGAAAAACAGGATCAGGATAACGACAACTGCCAGCAGCAGCCACATTGCAGTAGTAGACATGATACTTTCCCTCCAATCACGCCGATAACCCCACAAAACTACTTGACATTTGGGTGTTCGGCGGGTATGCTCCTATTATACGCAGAACTGACACCATGAAAATACCCAGAACAAAGTTTTTTTATGGTATCAGTTTGGCGCAATACCCAAACAGGAGGGATGATTTATGGTCCATCTGACCACAGCGCTGGACCCGTCTTCCAGCGTGCCGCTGTACGAACAGCTGTACCACAGCCTTGCCGGAGAGATGCGCAGCGGTACGCTTTCGGCAGGCGTCCGGATGCCCGGCAAGCGGCGGCTGGCGGCAGAGCTGTCCGTCTCGGTGAACACGGTGGATGCCGCCTATCAGATGCTGGCGGCGGAAGGATATCTGGAGTCCCGGGAGCGCAGCGGCTTTTATGTACAGGAGTATCTGGCCCTGCCCTCCCGCCCGGCCGGTCTGCCCCAGCCGCCGGCACCGCCGGTGCCGCCCCCCGCGCCGCCGGTGCGGTACGACCTTTCCACCCGGGGCGTGGACCCGGGGCTGTTCCCCTTCCGCACATGGGCGCGGCTGCAAAAGGAACTGCTTTACTCCGCGCCGGAACTGCTCACCCCCGGGGATGCCCGGGGCGATGCCGCCCTGCGGCAGGCGCTGGCAGGGTATCTGGCCGAGTACCGGGGCGTGCAGTGCGACCCGGAGCAGCTGGTGGTGGGCGCAGGGCTGGAGTATCTGCTGGGACTGCTGGCGCCGCTGCTGCCCGGCCCCGCCGCCGTGGAGACCCCCGGCTACCCCCGCGCCCGGCAGGTGCTGGAAAACAACGGCGTGCCGCTGCCTGCCGGTGGACGCGGACGGGCTGTCCCTTGCCGCCCTTTCTGCCAGCGATGCGGCGGTGTGCTACGTCACCCCCAGCCACCAGTTCCCCACCGGGGTCACCATGCCCGCCGGACGCCGGGCAGAGCTGCTGCACTGGGCCGCCCGCGCCCCGGGGCGGCGGTACATTATAGAGGACGACTACGACTCCGAGTTCCGTTTTGACACCCGCCCGCTGCCCAGCTTGCAGGGCATGGCGGGCGCAGACGGCCCGGTGGTGTACCTGTCCACCTGCTCCCGCAGCCTTGCTCCGGGCATCCGCATCGCCTACATGGTGCTGCCCCGGCCGCTGCTGGGCGCGTGGCAGGCCAAGTACCGGCTATACTCCGGCACGGTGGGGCGGTTTGAGCAGCAGACGCTGGCGCGCTTTATCACCGGGGGCTATTTCACCCGGCACTTAGCGCGGGAGCGCACCGCCTACAAAGCCCGGCGGGATGCGCTGGTGGCGGCGCTGCGCACCTCCTTTGCGCCGGAGGAACTGACCCTTGCGGGGCTGCACACCGGGCTGCACCTGCTGGCACAGCTGAAGGACCCGCCGCCGGACGCCGCCCTGCGGGCTGCTGCCCGGCAGTACGGGGTGCGCTGCACCCTGCTGAGCGACTACGATTTGACCGGCACGGCGCACTCTGCCGCCGGGACGCTGGTGCTGGGTTACGGCTCGCTGCCGGACGCGGATTGCTCCGCCGCTGGGGAGAGATTGAAAAAACTCTGCACCGCCGCCCGGGAGGCATCGGACACCGTATAGTGCCCGCCTGACCATTCCCCGGGCAGGGCGTCGGCGGTGATATCCACCGGCTCGGCGCTGGTGGCTAAAAATTCCAGCGTGCGCTCCAGTGTAGCAAGGTCTACGGCGGTCAGGCTGGTCAGCAGACTGCTGCTCACCTCCCGCAGCCCCTGCGGCAGGGTGGTGGGCAGCAGTTCCAGCGCCTGCCGGAAAAACGCATCCCACACCGCCGCCCGCGCGGCGGCGCTGCGCCGGGGCGAAAGAGAAGTGTCGGCATCCAGCGCCGCTAAAAAGCTGTGGGCGTCGGCGGCAGAAATGCCCTGCACCCCGGTGCCTTTGCCGTACCGCGCCAGCTGCTCCGGGGTAAGCGCTCCGGTAAAGCCCACCCGCACTGCGCCGTACCGCGCCGCAAGCTTTGTCAGCACCGCCGGGGCGATGGCAAGGTAGTCGGTATCCTCCGGCAGGGCGAACACCTCGCCCAGCGCCTCCCGGCAACGGGCGGGGCCTGCGGCGGCGTAACAGTCCGCAAGGGGAACGGTTTTGCCCCCGAAGGGTACTTCCAGCGCGGCGGGCACCGCCAGCAGGTGGATGCAGTGCTGTTCAGCGTTCAGGTAGGCCAGCACAAAGCCCGGGGTCTCGTCTGCCACGCACAGCAGCACGGTGCACCGGTCTGTGGCCTTGGGCAGACGGATGGGCACCCCGCTCTGGCTTTTTGCGGCCTGCCGCAGACTGCTGCGCAGCTGGGCACGGCTGAGCAGCACCGTGCCGCCCACCAGCGGCAGCAGCACCAGCAGGGCGGCGCACAGCGCCGCCCAGAAGGGACGCCAGCCGCTGCGTTTTGCGTGTTTCATGGCTCTGCCTCCTTTTTGTGCATAAAGCATGACCCAGCGGGCGACCCTTTATGCAGAAAGGCAGGGATGCTATATGGATAAAACAGAAAACCCCAACGAAAAGGACCGCGAGGAGCAGGAGGATTTCTGGCTGACGCTGGAGCCTCTTCCCGCACCCGTCCCCGAAAAGCCCTCCGCACCGCATGAGGATTAAGGCTGCTGCATAGGATACGGTAAAAAGGGGGGATGGGATGCCAGAGCGGTTCATGCGGGGAGTCGAGGCCGTGAACGGCATCGTGTGGGGGCCGATGGGGCTGGGGCTGCTCTTCGGCACCGGGCTGCTGCTGACAGTGCGCACCGGGGGCTTCCAGCTGCGGCGGTGGGGCTACTGGATGCAGCACACCCTCGGTGCCATCCTGACCGACCGGAGCGTCACCGCCCATACCGCCCGCGAGGAACAGGCCATCAGCCAGTTCCAGAGCCTGTGCACCGCACTGGCGTCCACCATCGGCACCGGCAACCTTGTGGGGGTGGCTACCGCCATCCTCTCCGGCGGGGCGGGGGCGGTGTTCTGGATGTGGGTCATGGCACTGCTGGGCATGATGACCAGCTATGCGGAGAACGTGCTGGGCATTTACTACCGCCGCAAAGACCCGGCGAGCGGCTGGCGCGGCGGGCCGATGTACTACCTGCGGGACGGCCTTGGCGGCAAGCCGGGGCGGGTGCTGGCGGTGCTGTTTGCCGCGTTTTGTGCGCTGGCAAGCTTTGGCATCGGCAACCTGAGCCAGCTTAATTCCATCGCGGGCAACCTGAACGCGGCCTTCGGCGTGCCGGAAGCCGTCACCGGCGCGGTGCTGGCGGCAGTGTCAGCGGTGATCCTGCTGGGCGGGCTGAAGCGTGTGGCTGCGGTGGCGGAAAGGCTTGTCCCCGCCATGGCGATGCTGTACATCGTGGGTGCGCTCACCGTGGTGGGGGTGCACATCACCGCCGTCCCGGCGGCGCTTGCCGCTATCGTAAAGGGCGCGTTCGGGCTGCGCGCCGCCAGTGGGGGCATCGTAGGCTACGGGCTGTCCCGGGCGGTCACATGGGGCTTTAAGCGGGGTGCTTTTTCCAACGAGGCCGGGCTTGGCTCCTCGGTAATGGTGCACGCGGCTTCCAACGTAAAGGAGCCGGTGCAGCAGGGGATGTGGGGCATTTTTGAGGTGTTTGCGGACACCATGGTGGTGTGCACCCTGACGGCACTGGTGGTGCTGACCTCCGGCTTTGTGGAGCCGGACACCGGGCGCATTGCCGCCGGAGCGGCGGGCAGTGCGCTGGTGGGGCAGGCCTTTGACGCCGTGTTCGGTGCGCTGGGGTCAAAACTCATTGCGGTGTGCATTCTGCTGTTCGCCTACTCCACCGCCCTTGGCTGGAGCTGCTACGGCTGCAAGGCCGTGGAGTATCTCTTCGGCGCGGGGGCAGGGGCATTTTACCGGGTGCTGTTCGTAGCGCTGATGCCGGTAGGCGCGGTGATGCGGCTGGACCTTGCATGGACGCTTTCCGACACCTTCAACGGCCTGATGATGCTGCCGAACCTCATTGGTGTGGTGGCGCTGTCCGGTACGGTGGTGCGCATCACCCAGAACTATTTTGACCGTAAGCTGCACGGCAGCCCCGTGCCGCCGCTGTGGTCGGCCCTTGCGGAGGATACGGCAGAATAATATAAAAAGGGACTGCTGCACGGCATGGTGCAACAGTCCCTTTTTATGCGTTTGCGCTTACCGCCTGCCGCAGCGCAGGTGCTTTGCGGCGTCCCACCCGGCGGCAAGGCCGCTGCCGAACGCCCAGTGCAGATTGAAGCCGCCGCAGCTGCCGGCGCAGTCCAGTGTTTCGCCCACGAAGTACAGTCCCGGACAGCCCCGGAACTGGAAGGTCGGCTCCACCTCGGTCAGGGCAAGCCCGCCGCCGGTGGTCTGTGCCTGCCGCCAGCCGCAGGGAGCAAGCCCCTCGAACCGCCAGTGTTTGGCAACGTGGGCGAGGGGCTGCATCTGCTTGACCGAGCGGTTGTTGGGCATATTGGCGGCTTCCCAGAGAGCGCAGCCCAGCTTGACGTTCAATAGCCCTGTCCAGAACCCGGCAAGGGTGTCGGATGCGGTTTGAATGGCGTGCCGGGCAAGCAGACGGGTCAGGTCCATCTCGCTCAGTTCCGGGAACAGGTCAAGTTCCACGACAGGGTCTCTCAGCCTGCGCCCGGGCGCAAGCAGGCCGGACAGCTGCATGATGCAGATGCCGGAAAGCCCGTAGTCGGTGAACTGCACCTCGCCGATTTCTTCGGCCAGAACTCGGTCGCCGTCCAGCAGGCGGGCAGCGGCCTTGGCGCGGATGCCCGCAAGGCTTTTGTTCGGCCTTGCACATTGCAGGGCGGTCAGGCAGGGGTAAAGCGGGCGCATCTGCCCGCCGCAGGCGGCGGCAAAGCGGGTGCCAAAGCCGTCCGTGCCGAACTGCGGCCCGGCAGCGCCGCCCATGGCGCAGATGACGGCATCTGCCCGCAGGTTTTCGGTGCCGCCCTCGGCGGTGGTAAACTGCACGGCGTAGCCGCCCTTGCTCTGCCGCAGGGTGCTTACCGTGCAGCCGGTGCGCAGTTGTACCTTGTGCCGCTGCAAATGCAGCTCCAGCAGCGCCAGCACGTCGGCTGCCTGATTGGAATAGGGGTATACCCGCCCGGCTTCATCGGTGCGGGTATACAGCCCCAGCTGCTCAAACCACGCCAGCGGCGCGGCGGCATCCACCGCCGCCAGCAGGGGGCGCAGCGCGGCGGGGTCGGCGGTGAAGTATTTTTCCGGCGCAATGGCGGTGTTGTCCAGATTGCAGCGGCCGTTGCCGGTAGCCAGCAGCTTTTTGCCCACCTTGGGGTTGCGCTCCAGCACCGTGACGCGGGCAGCGGGCGCGGCCTGTGCAGCCGCCAGCGCAGCGGCCAGTCCGGCGGCACCGCCGCCCAGAATAAGGATGTGTGCCATGCGGACACCTGCTTTCTTTGGGTTTATTCCTATTTATTGTAGCAGAACCCCGCCCGGAACGCAATGCGGCGGGCAAAGCAAAAAATGCGCTGCCGGTATAATTTGCCGCCGCTGACAGATACTACATACAAAGGAAACCGCAAGGAGGGCAAAATAATGAAAGCAACCGGTATCGTGCGCCGCATCGACGAGCTTGGCAGGGTGGTGATCCCCAAGGAGATCCGCCGCACCCAGCGCATCCGGCGGGGCGACCCGCTGGAGATCTTTACCACCGGCGACGGGGAAGTGATCTTTAAAAAGTACTCGCCCATGGGCGAGGTGAACACCCTTGCCGCCCAGCTGGCAGAGGTGCTCAGCCGCCAGTTTGCACTTACCGCCTTTGTGTGCGACAGGGACCGCATTCTGGCGGTCAGCGGCAGCGGGCGGCGGGAACTGGCCGACCGCAGCATCAGCCAGCCGCTGGAAAAGCTGATGGACGCCCGCAAACCCTACCAGAGCCCCGGCGCACCGGAAAAGACTCTGCTGCCCTGCGAGGGCGCACCCCGGGTGCTGCTATGCGCCGCACCGGTACTGGCGGGCGGGGATGTGACCGGCGCGGTGGGCTTGCTGACCGAGGACCGCGCCGCCTGCCCGGAGGACGCCCAGTGCAAGGCGGTGGCAGTGGCAGCAGCCTTTCTGGCAAAGCAGATGGAGGAGTAAGGCGGGACGATTTTGAATGCGCACCGCGCTGCTTTGCGCATAAATAGTGGAAAGAATATCTTTATTGGTAGTTCCGAAACGCCTGCGGGCGTTTCGGAACTACTTTTTCACGGGGGATTACTCCTTTATGACAGAATTA
>OIXY01000123.1_pt1 | contig 21104 bp, 20 predicted proteins | sample 1588051 | NCBI WGS metagenome assembly OIXY01 (sample SAMN03283247) | human gut metagenome | biome: human-associated habitat; material: feces | host: Homo sapiens | place: Peru | collected 2012 | reverse complement strand
TCGAAGCCTACGAATATGCTGATGCCCCAGGCATCAAACATCTGTTTTTCTATTTAGCAGAGGATAGCAGGAAAGCTATTCCCTATTTCATGCTAGATCGTGAGATATGGGAGAAGATACTACTTGCTATTTATCGGTACTAACGCTTTTCAACAAATCGATTATTTTAAACTCATTATCGTTTATTGATGTCACCAATTCCTCTTTCAGAACTTTATCCTTGACATTGCATTCAATCATATCTCTTAGAGAAGAAGACATACTTTTTATATTATCTAGATGTTTCTGGTTTTCAATCGTTACTTCTTTATCCATTGATACCATTAGACTATCTAAGAATTTGATAACCTTAACCAACAGTTTGATTAAATCAAGTACTTTATAAAATTCCGAGAGAGGATCAAATGTATCCAGCACAGACAATATCTCTTTAACATCTTCTGGTTTATTTTTGGAAAATGACAAATGTAGCAACTTTGCCCTTTTCCTTTTAATATTTTGATCCTTTACGCTCTCCCTTAAATAAGAATCCATTGTTGCGGCCATATCATGGAGTAGAGAATCTGATTCAGGAATAAACCCTTTAATTTCATTCCATAGGGATATACTCGCCTCTTTTTCTGTATAACCAACAATATGAGTTAAGACCGATGTCTTTACAATTAAGAAATATCTCATATTCAAAGCAGCTTCCAACTCCGTTTTAGAAGACAGATAGGAATCTGTAATTGAAAGTAGATCCAACATAGAATACAACACTAACGAATAAAGGTTATGTAATTTATATAACTTTCCGAAATGGGTATTAGAAAGCTTTAATTCACCTTCACAACCTAAAAGTTCATTAACCTTATGGAGTTTCTCAAAAACCGAACAACTATCAAGAAATCGCTTTCCATATTCTTCAAGATTTTCTTCTATCGCTATTTTAAACTTATCCTCTTTAAGCAAAGCATGAATCGCCTTCTTATGCTTGTCATTACTTACATACCAACTTGTTTCATTTTGAAGGATATCATTGAAACTTAAATTACAATTAATTAAACTCTGTATAAATCCATACATGCAAATAGAATGAAGGATATTCATTATCAGCAAATAATCAGACAGCAAGGTGGCATAAGGTCCTTCATCGGTGATACCAATAGTTTCCTTTATAAGCTTTTCTGTTGATTTGTCATAATGCAGCGCAATATCTCTCATATCTTTACCATCCCAATTTGCAGTAAACTTATCAAGTAAATCTTGAAGAACAGAAAGAGATTTTGTGATTTCAGGTATCATTATACCAGAGTCATTTAAGATAGTCTTCAAATACCTAATCAGAGTTTTCTTCTCGTTCTCTTTAAAGGTGTAAATGTACTTAATACCTTCAGATATTCCTGCAACAACATTCCTCCAGTGGTATCGCTTAGCATGTACATTATCAGCCTTCAATGCAGCAAGAGCACTTATGGTGACATTGATATAAACAAAGTCTACCCCCATGAGGCAAGCATTAAAAACATAAGCAGAAAAGGCTTTTTCCTTCAACATTACCTCATCTCTATTTATCGCCATCAATACTTCTTTACCTAATGTATCAACAGTGGTCTGCATAGATTCAATAAGCCTCAATATGTATTGTTCTTTACCCATAATCTACAACTAACTAATTACAGATTACGATTTTAACTCAATTCGTATATAATGAACCTGATAAAATTCTAGTAAGAACTAAAATTCTAAACTAAGTATTCTCTGATAATAATCTAAGATTTTTCCAACAATGATATCAGCTTGTGCGTTTGTAGGAAATTGTCCAGCAGCATGCATATACTTATTACGCTCATTAGTAATTAATGTATTAATATTAGCTGCATCTGTGCCGTTCAACTGTCTGAACCGGTCCCCAGTTCGTACATTTTGCAATACTTTTATATAGTTGCCTATACTATGAAGTGTAACATCCAAACGCCCATGCTTCTCTAAGAATAATCTCAATCCGCTATCAAAAGCCCTAGTAGAGTGCAAAACTCTATTAAGTTGTTGCCTTTGGGGATCTGGTATACATTTCGTAGAAGATTCACCAAGATTAAACTCATTTTTTATAACATCTACTTTACGTAGAAAAGTCTCGTTACCACTCATGGACGATTCCAACTGGAAACATAATGTGCTGATTTTTTTAGCGATGGTCATGTCTAATTCTATTTTGAATATCCATATAGTAATTGTGAATACAATTTAATTGTTCTTCATCGACAATATTCAACGGAAGAATACCAGCAAAAGACAATGTTCGATGATACATATTGTGATAACCTTCATCGGTAAACATACTCCAATCAGTAGCTATGCCAAAAATATTATCTACTACCATACTATAAGGTTCTAGATAACCATCTGTTAGTCGAAAGCTTTTTAAAAAAGACTGGGTCATGATATTCTCAAATCCATCACGGAAAGTTTGCCTTTTACCTTTTCTCTTAATGCACATATCAGTGTTACCACATCGAGCCACATTTTTTATAATCCGTCTCTTATTATTAATGAACCAACTAGGAGAGGATACGTTCCCTAAATCTAATTGGTAATTGTCAACCCTATTATTTTTCACAAATGTTTTATCTGCAAAATCTATAGTTAGATTATTGACATCATATTGTTGGAACATCCATTGTTTTATATCTCCAATTCGACTCCAGTTTCTACCAATATTCACGCGCGAAGATAAATAACTTATGGCATCTATTTTTCCCCGTGATATATGGCAAAATGCAGCATTCAGCACACTTTCACCATATTCAGACAACTTATCATCCTCTTTTAAAATGAGAACAGTGTGCAATTTACTACCATACGCCAATTCCGAAGAAAATAATCTTCTAAGTAAATGATCAAAATTGATCCTCTCGTGATACATTGGAACAAAAATTGCATAAAGAGTTGTGCCTTTTCGAACCAATGCATCAGGATTATCAATAGAAAAAGGATTCTCTGGTCTAACGAGACAATCGCTAGCGAAAATTTGTTTCATTTCTTCTATGATTTTTTGTCTAAACTCTACCTGTTCCATTGTTTATATATGTTCAACTTTAATGAATGAAAGTTAGTTCTAACGAAAATGCGATTAAGTTTAAGAATGAAGACAATCATTCAGAATATCAACCATCGACTCCTCAAACTTTCTGAGAGTGAATTTATCTTGGAACTTGCGATAACCATTTTCTCCCATACGCTTGGATTCCTCCGGATGCTCTATGAAGTATTCCAGTTTATCTGCAAGAGTATGGAAATCATGCTTTTCTATCAGGAAGCCAGTCTCTTTATCATCTATGATACCAGGGATACCACCCTCTGTTGTAGAAATACAAGGCAGATGATGCTGCATAGCCTCCAATAATACCAGAGGGAAACACTCATTGTGATAGAAGGTTGGGAAAACAAACACGTCAGCAGCTGCCCAGAACTCATCCTTCTCCTTGCCATACTTGCCACCGTGGGCAAAACAGACATCTTCCAAATGAAATTCCTTCATCGCATGGAAAAACATATCTTCGGTTATATCGCTCCATTTTCCAACGAAATGAAATTCTACAGGCAAATTCTTCTCATGCAGGATTTTTGCAGCTTCCACAATAGTCCAAACACCCTTTTCAGCTATCATATTGCTAAGAAAGAGTACATTCATCTTATTATTTTTCATTCTTCTGGTATTCCGTTAGGACAAACAAACACATCTTCTCTTTTTACATACTTCATGACATCACTATATAAACATTCAGACAAGAGAATCACCTTGATACCCTTAAAGAATCGCTGGTATAGCATATTATCTAAAAGTCTGTTTTGGCGAGTTGCAACGCCCTTATTATGATAATGTACAACCACCTGATATCCCATCCGCTTAATCATCTGGACAACGATATAGTCTTTATAGAAGGCACCGCAACAGGCATTAGGTGTTACATATACCAAGTCTGGGTTGATCGTTTTCAAACTCCTACGAATTTTACGCAGCAACGCATAAAAATCAACTAACTTTCGGACTCCAACCTTACCAATATCTTGCAGATTCTTAGCCGTTGTCAGATTGATGTAATGCCCCTCAAACTTCTCATTGATAAGCTTGCTATCATGTATATATTGCCCCACCATTGCCGCACCATGTACAGGAGGCGGCATGTGCATAATAAATAAAATCTTCTGTTTCATTGTAATAGGATAAACTTACGGATTTTAGATAAGCTTTTTAATGATATTTAATCTCGCAATATCACGATGCTTGGAAGTAAAACCAAACTCAAACAGATGGTTATTTCTTATTGGATAAATTTTATTATACAAATCGTTAACCACCTCCTGATTATTCCCCCCAAGGCGCTGAGCTAACTCCTTTTTAAAATAATGAATTTTTCTTATTACATTCGTCTCATGCGTAGGTCTTACTTCTTTACTTTCATAAGGACAATATATTATTCTCTTATTATTACCAAATATGTAAGACATAATCCATTTCCACCAAACTTCATCTGTTTCGCCAAAAGAAGTGCCAAACAAGATGACCACATTTGAATTTCTGATCACATCTTTTGCTCGGTTATCATTACCAGCAGCAAACATTTCATTGATAAAAGGCTTAACCATCATTGAACGAATATCAAATTCATTTCCATAACCCTCATTTGCTATTTGTGAAACATCATTCACTCCCATGAGAATTCCCGTATTCAAATCTTGATGAACATGAATGACTTCATGTAAGGTTACCTTTTTCGGTGGCATAGCTCGTTCATTCCTTAAAGCCATCATTTTTTCTACCGTTGATGTGTAGTTAAAATTTATCACATTCAACTCTATATCATTCGGCGAATTGATAACATTTAAGAAATCTCGATATTCTTGTTTCGGCTTATTATCCAAATAGCGGTCAATATCAAGTATATCTTGGAGAAAATGCTCTGATAAATTATCCAGATTAGGGATTACAAACTTATCAACTTCCCCCAAATACTTGGCCAATTCATCTCTAATATTTTCAAATGCTTCTATATAAGCATCCGAATCTTGCAGATACTTCTTGGATATTTCGCCCAGACTTTTCTCCAAATCAGCCCAATTCCTGGGCTTTTCTCCAATCTCTTGCTTGATTAAATTTGTCGATTTAGGAGAATCTACTTGTAGATAATATTTGTAAAAATCTGAATATGAAGTCGGCAGACCCATATTCAAATCAAATCCATTACCTAAAATTAAAGTTACATTCATTCTTATTGTCTTATATATTCAAAACAGCACTACGTTAAACCAACACATAATCGTCAAAAAAATCAATAACTTAAATTAAAAAACGCTCATAAAAACTTAACTATATCAATTGGTCAAGTCACTATTTTTCAACAACTTTGTTGATTACAACAAAAGCTATCTTACATGAATACAGGACTTGCCAATAAGCGTAAAGTTGCTTAGCATATTACTGAATTATTAACGAACTATCGAAACAAGAATAGTCATTGACAACCAACAAGACATAAAATCTATCACTTAGCAAACAATGCCTCATATCCTTCTTGCATTTTCTGAATGGAGAAATGAGAATTTACAAATTCAAAAGCCTTAACTTGTAAAGAGGTAACATCTAAAGAATCTAACTGATTAAAAATTTTTATGTAATCCTCAATATTATTATCTTCTACTTTTAATGGCCAGTCAGATGGCAAAGTTTCATTCAAACCATCAATATCATTAACAATAGTAGGTGTACCATTCATTGATGCTTCAATAGAAAGTGAATTTAAACCTTCATGTACGGAAGGAATAAAAACAATATCAAACGAGCCTATAAAAGAAGACAAATTAGCTATAGGTCCAGATATTCTTACGTTTTCCAAATTACCTAACTCTTCATTAACATATTCTGCCATTGGTCCAGTTCCTGCAACATGAAAGAAAAATTTGTTTGGATCTACTTTCTTTATAACATTCACTAAAGCTGGCAGACCTTTCTGATGCACAAAACGCCCAGCAAAAAGAATGTTTATTTTCCCCTCAATTATTTGTGGATACTTAGTTTGAGAAGATGGTTTAAACCCATTATAAATAAGAGGTATATCTGTCTTTCCTCCATACTTATCTACATATGACTTTGAGACTGCTATACTATTGCTAACATTTGCATTCTCACGTTGGATGTATTTCTCTACAATCTTTCCTATTCTCCCCCACGAATTCCAAAGAACTGTATTATGAAGAGTCCTTACCAATTTAAAACGATAAGAAGGGAACAACTTATGAAAAAGAAAGACTGCAAGATCAGGAATTTCCGTATGTGTCTGTATAACATCCGGTTTGTATGTATCAACTAACTTTTTCAATCTAAAAGGAAAACTCACTATAGCCTTTTTATTGTTCATCAAAGTACCTCTATGATAAATAACTCCGTATGACTCCAATTCCTTAATCATTTCTTGGGTATATGCAGAATTACCTTTAGCTACTTCCACAACATGATACTCATAATTAGAATTACTTGACTCTGCTATATTAAAAGCAATTCTTTCTGCTCCACCCATCTCGAAATGGGTGACAATTTGAAAAATAACCTTTTTTTTCATATTAATCAATCTCCATATTAAGCACCTGTTCGATTACGGGTGCCATGTCATAATATTTATATTGTCCTAATCTACCACCAAAAATTACATTCTTTTCATCTTCTGCCAAAGAACGATATTTTTCGGCTAACTTATTATTACGTACATCATTTACTGGATAATAAGGTTCCATACCATCCTTATATTCAGTAGAATACTCCTCGCTCACTACAGTATTAGGAGAATCATATACTTCTTGACCGAACATTTCAAAATGTTTATGTTCAATAACACGCGTATATGGCTTATCATGAGAAGTATAATTTACGACAGCATTACCTTGATAATTAGACACACTCTCAACTCTCGTCTTAAACGAAACGGTACGCCAATCAAGCTTACCATACACAAAGTCAAAATACTCATCAATTGGTCCTGTGTAAACAAGTTTGTCGGCATATTTTTTCCAGTCTCTATATTTCGAATTGAAGAAATCAGTATCTGTAACACATTCTACACCATCCAGCAAACCATCAATAAGCTTATTATATCCCCCAACTGGTATGCCTTGATACTTGTCGTTAAAGTAATTATTGTCAAAAACAAGGCGGACAGGCAAGCGCTTTATAATAAACGCTGGAAGTTCTGTGCACTTACGCCCCCATTGTTTTTCGGTATACTCCTTTATGAGTATCTCAAAGATGTCCTTACCTACTAAGGTTAGTGCTTGTTCCTCCAAATTACTAGGTTCACGACCGCCAAGAACAGCAAGCGCCTCAGCTTTCTGTTCGTCAATCTTTGCTTGTGCTTCCTCTGGCGTGGTTACACCCCACATCTGAAAGAACGTATTCATATTGAAAGGCAAGTTAAACAACTTTCCTTTATAGTTAGCTACTGGGCAATTCGTATAACGATTAAATTCAACTATAGAATTTACAAAATTCCACACTTTTTTATTTGATGTGTGAAAGATATGAGCGCCATACTTATGCACATTAATATCTTCTATTTTCTCGCAATAAACATTACCTCCCAAATGAGAGCGTTTGTCTATAACAAGGCATTTCTTACCAAGTTGCTTTGCCCGATAGGCAAATGTGGCTCCGAATAAGCCTGAACCAACAACCAAATAATCAAATTTTTTAATATCCATTTTTCACTAAGTTTTGCAAGTGAATATACATCATCTTGCTTGTTTATAATTACGCATGTTATTTATCTCATTAATTATTTACTATTAGGATTTATCGTAATTCCTTCCCGTTTTATCTGAGCAGGATTACCTGCTATGAGTGAACAAACATGAGGGGAATAATCTTTATTAAGAAGTGAATTTGAGGCAATTACACATCCATCAGGAACAATTGTACCAGGCATGATTACATTTCTAAATGCAAACCAACATCTATCCCCTATACTAATTGACTCTGAGACGTTTCCATATGGTTTGCCGTCTATCGTCATTAATTCATGGAAATTTGTATCCATGAAAATACACTCCCATCCTATAAGTACGTTTCGTCCAAACGTTATCCTATTTGAACAAACAATCTTCATCTCTGCTGTAGAACTAAAATAATCAGAAAACGTTAGCACTGCACCTTTCCCTACAGAAAGTTTTGCCCCACTACCTATATGACATTGTCCCTTAAAAACTATACAACCATTATTTTGAATCATAATGCCATTATTTTTATATATTGAAACACCATGTAGTCCTAGTTTTATCATGCCAGGAAACGCCCCCCCATCAATTATGATTTTTCCTTTTGTAGAAACAAACTGGGGTTTATATAATATAATTGGTAGAAAAATTGCCTGTTTTAAAGGCAAATGATGGAAATTAAAATATATAGTCTGAAATATATAAGGGACAGCTTTGATTAAATTTTTAAATTTATTGCTCATCGTTTTAATATTTTACAGATTCTTTATCTTCAACTATTATGTAAATAATAACTTATTGCCATATAAGTTTTGCTTCATTATACCATTTTGACTTAGAAAATCTCTTGGCTGCACTTTCAGGTCTAAGGTATTCCTTTACCTTCTTCATGTCCCAATTAACTTCATTACGATTTGAAATAAGCCAATTTATTCGTTTTACCAAATTATCATAGTCATCTTCCAAATATCCAAAATCACCACATACTTCAAATAATCCAGAAAAATAATCGTTCCTTATTGCTAATATTGGTCTTTCACAATCGATAGCATCAAATACTGTTCCACTTGCAGTATATTTATATCCCTTTGGAGGAAAACAATAAAGTACATAATCCAAGTCGCAAATATTATCATACATCAATTCACGACTTATAAAGAAATCACCAACTCCATCAGGTATAATCACACCAGCCTCATTTAATTTATCACGCTGATTACTGGTATTACCTATTATGCGGAATTCTATTTGGGAGTTATTCTTATAATGTTTTGCTAGCTTTAGGAAAACATCACCTCCTTTTTTGGAACTTAAGCCACCCACAAAACCAAGTATCAGCTTATTTGAAGCTACATGACTTTTCTTCGGAATACGATCAAAAATAGCAGTATGATCAAAAGACAGCATTTTTTCTTTCACTTGTGTTGACATAAGAGGCAATACATTATTTAAAATCGCATCACTTAAAACTGCAAACCAAAGATTCTTTGCAATTTTTACATCAGCTTTATCAAGCATATGGATACTTTTTTTGAACAGCCAACTGACCTTATTACGCCCCAACACCTCTTGAATATCACTATGACAAACAATCAATACTCGCCTGTTTGTTATTCGGGCAACCCAATTGATCGGATACAAAGCTATCGCTGTCATGTAATTTATTACGATATCGGCATCTTTAGAAGTAGTTGCAATATACCAACAACAGAGCAATGTTGATTGTATCTGTTTCAAAAAACGTCTGAGCTTACCTATTGGTTTAAATATATTAACTACATTTATCATAGAGACCTTGACATTTTTTGGTAATTCACCTAATAAATGTTCTACATTATCTATCGAATCTTTATTAGCATAGTAGCGAACTTCATCATACATGTCGCAAAACATTCTTAATGAAGAGGCATCAAACATCTCATGTAGATGCCCTGTCGAATAAGTATCAATATACAATAGTTTTTTCATTATTTCAAATTTTTATTCTCTTTGAAAGTTTTTCATAACTCCAAGCAATGAATAAGGGTATGAATATACCTGCCATCGCATGGAATGGCCAAAGAAATGTATAACAATCATTGAGTCCAGGAAATTCAACTAGTCTTTCATTTGGATAACCTTTTACTTTAAGTAAATATAGCTAACAAGCTTGAACGATAAGAAATGCCATCCAAGTATAGCCATTATATTTTTTAGCAAACACATAAAAACAATGATTTTTTCTCAAATTACCATTAATTTACAAAAAATTTTTCTGTAAATAAGTCCATACCGTTTGCTTTCCTTCAAACATTTTTAATGGCTTCAAACGCCATGATAATTTGAACAAATATGTATCGCCATTTAATACGGCTTCTTTTTCTTTATCAATAGGCAACGACAGGATCTTTGTTACAGATAGTGTATCTATATTATTATAAGGAATTTTATCTACTTTCTTCTTTATACTATCGTCTGCATTATAAGCCATTTTCATAAGATAGTCCATCATGAAATAATCCACAAATCGAGATTCCTTTTGCAAGTATGCAAAAAAGCAGTTACGTACATAAGCATACCAAGGACTATGAGGCTTAGCCGACAAGAAATAATTACTCCATTTACATTCTGTAATATAAAAGCCTTTATTAGGAAACTTAATTGAATAATATGAACTTTCAAAGATTTCTTCAGGCAACTCCTTCTTCACAAATATTGTTGCATCAATCCATAATCCTCCATTCTCAAATAAAAGACATGTACGGATTATGTCTGCAAAATGAGCAGACTTTATAATTCCATTTTTATATTTGTCTATTATATGTTTAGGAATATAACAATAATTCTTGAAGTTCTGTTCGGTGATAACTATAACAGGATGATTTCTTGCATGAATACGCAATGATTTCATACATGTTTTACATAAATCAGGCATAAGTTCCTCGCCTTGAAGCCAACATACCCATATAGGTGAAAAAGGAAAATTATGTTTAATTTCACATTCATTCAGTTCTATTGGGATATTATCTCCAACTATTTTACGTATGAAGCGAAATACAGCAACATGCTTCTTTTCCATAATCGAATGTCCTATACATTCTGGCAACTTTGCAATAAGGGGCCACAACATATTTGTTATAGCTATGAAAAAACCGAAATGAGGCAGTTCTTCTATAAAAACTCTTAATCTCGCTGTAATCTTGTTCATAATCTTCTACTATCAGCTTTAGCTGGTTTAAACATCAATGCCAACATTCCTAATTTCTCCTTAAGCGTATAATAAGAAGCCAAGAATATAGGAAATTGGAAAAGAAAAACAATTCTAAAGAATAAATACACCAATGGCGAACACGTTTTCTTCATATATAGCATATAGCTATTGAAGAATGTCTGCCTGTTAGCATATGAATATTTTTTGTTTGCAACCTTGCTAGAAACACATTCCAAATGAACAATCAAAGGAGTTGGAACTATCATTGAAGTATAACCCGATTGTCTATAACGATTCTGCATTTCACTTTCCTCATAATACATGAAGAAATCAGGATCAAACAAACCACATTTTTCAACAACTTCTCGTCTGATACAAATATCAGCTCCCATCACATATTCAACATGCTTTGATTTTGCTGTATCATCATATTCTTTCTTTTGCGTAGTTTTTTTCCCAAGAACACGAAGATACAAACCAAAAGAATTGTTTATCGCAGAATAAATATTAGGAATTTGCCCATAAGAGTTATTAATGTCTCCATCGGGCGAACGTAGCCATCCCCCAATACAACCTACCGTAGGTGGAAGTTTATCAAACTCATCAACAAAACATTTAATTGCATTGTTTAATAAGTATGTATCCGAATTTAATAGAAGGATGTATCGCCCAGAAGAGAACTTATAACCTAGGTTATTAGCTTTGCCAAAACCTAGGTTTCCACCGCTCTGTACATACTTAATATTAGGGTATGACGCAAGCATTTCCTTGCTTCCGTCATGAGAATCATTATCCACAACAATGACTTCAAATGAAACATCTTTTGTCCATTTAAAAATGGAATCAAGACATTGCTTGGTAACTACTCTTGTATTGTAATTTACTATTATGATTGATATATTCATTTCTTTGGGAATAATAAGTGACAAAATAGAAGAAAAAGGCTATTATCGCATTTCCATCTGCAGTAAGCATAAGATAAGAGTGAATGGTAGGAACACAGATTATCCATATTGCATACCATTTCATGGCTGTTGGTACCTTTTTGTCTTTTAGAGCAACATAGCAATATCGATAAATAATAAATAATGGTATGATGCCATAATAAAAGAACGTACCTAAAATACCAATGTCAGAAATATAACATCCTCTATAAGTCTGCGCCGCAAGCATAAGCTTTGTATATTCTCCTGATATACTCCATACTCCATTTCCTATGAGATAATGATAAAGTTTGGTCTTCATTTCCACCAAATAGAAGCTCAACGCTTGCCATCTGTTGTAATTATCATCATCAAGCTGTAACTGTGTTTCTTCAACAAGTGACTTATAAATTATTTGCACATAAGGAATTGCAATAATTACGAGAATGCCTATACATATATAAACCAAGGTTTTATGACGAGAACGCATTCTGAACATACACCAGCAAAATGCAGGCAAAGCACAAAGTAAGGTACTTCTATTCTGTACAGCAATAATTACGCCTAATAATACCATTAATTCTAATATGTCTTTTGACCGTGGACTCTTTAGTAACTTTCCACAACAAAAGAAAAAGTACATTACTAACAATCCAAGCCCAGGACATCCAAAACCGATATCAGTACTATCAACTTCCGCTCGAGAAGCAAGCTCCTCTTTTACTTTATCCGCATCAACGAACCAATCTGGTAGAAATATTCCTAAGACAAACATAATGGCGGAAAGACGAGCACATATTTTAAATATGTATAGTAGTTCTTGTTCCTCTGGACGGATAGCATACAAAACCAATGCGAAAAGAATATAATAATTGAATCTTTGCGAGATCAAAGTATTGATCAAATCTTGCCCATAATCCATCCAAGGAACAAAGACAGAAATTAACATAACTATCATCAACAACCATATATATATGGTGTTTCTTTTCACATACAGAGAATTATTCCCCTTATATCGAAATCTGGCGAATGCATAAGCCCCTAATACAAAATTTATACAAAAGGCAACATCGCGATTAGGCATAAACGCATTGGTCAAAGCTATATTGAAATATCCAAAAAGAAATAACATCCACCATAATAGAAATTTTCCTTTGGACGAGAGCCGTTTATAGCTCATACTATTATTAACAATATTATCCATCTATTTATCTAATAAAACATACATCGGTTTTTAGCCGAAAAATTATATTTTAAATTTGTAGAACGCTTTCCTATAATCTTTGCAGGAATGCCACCAACTACAGTAAATGGCGGAACATCTTTGGTAACAACTGCACCAGCAGCAATGACGGCACCTTCACCTATTTGTACACCATGCAATATAATTGCATTAGGTCCTATCCATGCTCTGTTTCCGACCTTAATTCCACCAACTTTTGAAACTGAAGCTTTAAAATAAGGGTCATTATAGTCATGTGAGTCTGTATAAAATGACTCATTGGAACCTATATTCACATTTTCTCCTAATTCTATACCACCTCTTCTTGCATCCAATATACAATTATCCCCAACTATACATCCTTTGTTGATAACTAAATTCCATGAACCTCTCAATTCTGTTCCAAAATACATCACAGCTTCCGGGCCTATTTTTGCACAATATATATGACGATACAACCATAATCGCACATGGTGAGAAGGTATTTTTGAAACCTGAAACTGAGAATAGCGATAGTAAGAGAGAAATATGTTGCCAACAAATTTCCTTATATAATCCGTTAATGAAAGAGAAATATATTGAGCATTTTCTGCTTCTTCCTCAGATCGTAGCACAATATTGTTATGCCGCGTTCTTACCCAAATTCTTAGGGGAAAAAGAAGTATTACAAAAATCACCCATATTCTAAAAATCAATAAAAGCGTTATAAGCGTTATAATAAAAAATAATATTTCAAATGACATAATTCATTAGTTTGCACTCAATTTAGGGCATAGCCCTTTGTATAGGAATTTTTGCGAGTTCCTATATGCTGAGTTGTTAAAATTTTAATGTTTTATTAATTCAAGTTTCGCAAGTTCAGAAGTTAAAGGAGTTAAAGAAGTTATCACTCCCTACGGTCGTTCGGGAAGTTAAGAGACAATAGTCTTCTAGCTTAAACTTAGGACATTTGTCCCTTAACTTCCCTCTAACTTCCCTAAGTTTCCTTAACTTCCCCACATGCGAAACTTCAGTTATGAGCCCACTTGAAAAAGTCATTTTTACGAAAACGTGCCATTGATTGTCAATAAGTTACAAAGACAAAAAAAATGATTCGGGACTTTTTCAAGTGGACTCAGTTATTAACTATTACATACATTTTACGCAAAAAAATCTCAATCATCCATATTTACCTTTGCAATACTAAATTAAGTAAAGAAGGTACAAAACATTTATCTACTTATTAATATCATTTAGAATGCAAATAGTACGCATTATTAGGATTATCCAAATCTGGCATTATCTTAAAGAAAGGGTATAGTGATGAAAGGCATGAACAATACCATGACTTAAAACAATGTTTAATTCGTTCTGCAACACTAAGTTTAGTGCCATTTTTAATCCACATAATAGGCTTATGAATAGTTTCTTTTCTTTCTGCTAACAACCACACATTAAATAAACGTTCTGCCATATATCCATATATACGCTTTTGAAAAACAGTATAAGAAGAAATATCTGTTATTTTTTCAACATTATCTAGTATATCAAAAAGCCAAGAACAATAAGCATCAAAATCACTCCATTTCATTATAAACATATTAAAATTTGACATTTTGGAATTATTTTGCATAAAACTCTCAAAAGCATCAATATACTTTTTCTCTTGCGTTGTATGAATTACATGACTTAAAATTCTATAATCATCACTAATGTGGGATATGCAATAATCTATAGAAAGAGGAACATAGTAGTCGATTTTTTTTGCAACAACAATTTCTCCCTTTACGACCTTATTGATAATTTCATCAGGGACACTTAAATCTAAATTATCAAAATCGCTTGCATTAAATTCAGTAAATGGTACAAACTTCTGGCATTGATTATGAAAATCAAAATATCTTCTATAATGACACAAACCAATTACATCAATATCCTTGAGATTTTTCCAAGCCCAATATAAAGCAGTAAGTTCACAAAAAGATGCATTCTTATCACTTATATTACTTCCCGTATTATCACACGTAATACCTAAATTTAATTGAGAATTCAACTCTTTACCTACATGAATTGGCTCATATGGAAAAACTGAAGCCATAACATCTTTTTTATGGCAAGCAACTAAAATTTTAACCTTCATTTTTGTATTATTTAAAAGCCACTAATTTATATTTTTTGAGAGATCAAATAATAAAGATAACAAATCCTTAAAACTTGACAAATAAGTTTTTTCATTATTATAGTTCTCGTTTAAACTTCAAGCATCGCTTAAAAGATTTACAGTTCTACTATAACAATCAGAATTTTTCAAACACTTTTTCTATAATTGGTGCCATATCATAGTACTTGTATTCCGCAAGGCGACCACCGAAGATGACATTCACTTCCTTATCTGCTAGTTCCTTGTACTTGGAATAAAGCTCAGAATTCTGCTTGTCATTCACCGGATAGTATGGTTCCATACCATCTTTCCATTCTGTAGAAAACTCTTTTGAGATAACGGTTTTTGGAGTTTCATATACCTCTTGACCAAACATCTCAAAATGCTTATGCTCAATAACACGAGTGTAAGGAACTTCACGCTCTGTATAGTTTACAACAGCATTACCCTGATAATTTGGTTTATCAATAATCTCTGTCTCAAAGAGTACTGTACGATAGTTTAGTTTACCAAACTGATAATTATAGAATTCATCTATCTTACCTGTAAATACTATCTTGTCAGCGATACCCTCCCAATAAGAGCGTTTTTCAAAGAAATCAACATTCGTTTTCGTCTCTACTCCTTCAAGTAACCCATCAATCAGTTTGTTATAACCACCAACAGGGATACCCTGGTACTTATCATTGAAGTAGTTATTATCGAAGATGAGACGAACTGGTAAACGCTTAATAATGAAAGCAGGAAGTTCAGTACATTTTCTACCCCACTGCTTCTCAGTATAACCCTTGATAAGTTTTTCGTAAATGTCTTTACCTATCAATACCTGTGCCTGCTCCTCCAGGTTACGAGGTTCTGTTACGCCATCAGCTTTCATGCGAGCCACAGCTTCTGCTTTCTGCTCATCAATCTTAGCTTGCGCCTCCTCTGGTGTAGTTACACCCCACATCTGATAGAAGGTGTTCATATTGAAAGGCAAATTATAGAGTTTTCCCTTGTGGTTTGCTACTGGTGAGTTGGTATAGCGGTTGAACTCCACGATAGAGTTTACAAAGTCCCACACCTTTTTATTGGATGTATGGAAAATATGTGCACCATACTTATGTACATTAATACCTTCGATATTCTCACAATAGATGTTACCACCTAAATGAGCTCGCTTGTCTATCACCAAGCACTTCTTACCTTGCTTATGGGCAAGATGTGCAAATGTAGCTCCGAAAAGACCGGAACCTACTATCAAATAATCATATTTTTGATTAATCATAATAACTAAAAATTATATTCTAAATATTTTATTCATATATGGTAATTGAATTACAAACCATGCTAAGATTATACTTAGTATAGAAACCATAATCCAATACATTGGAGCAAAATAGCTACATTCTGAATATAAATACAGCTCAAACAAGTGTTCTGTTTTTCCTATAATATAAGGATGAAAGGTATAAACTGGCAAGAAGAATTTACCCCCCCCATTTATGATATGTAATCTAGTTTCACTGATACTCAGCAGATAAATAAATATTGATATACTCAGCAACATAACAGGCATTGATGAATAGAAATACTCACAATACACTGTAGGCATTAAAGGAGTCAAGCTATATTGAAATAGATAATTTATTATAAGGAAAATTACTATAAGTAATCCATTAGCTTTGGGCTTATACCTTCTAATGATGCCACCGATATTAAAATAAAACACCCAATTCCATATGCGAAATGTTTGAATCGTATTATTCTCAATATGTAGTCCAAAAAAATTAGCAATAAAGATAGCATTGGCTAGTATGCATAAAATGGCAGTCAATGAATAGAAAGAAATCGGATTTTCACGATACAACTTATGCTGTAAAGGAAGTAAGGCATACAATAATATCATCGCTCCAAAATACCAGAATATACCCAAACCTCCTTTTTGCAATAGACTACCTAACGTAAACTCCCAAAATGGAATTCCATGCCTCAAACCCGACAAAAGCCAAAAAGCTATTGTGACAATAGCAACAAATCGCAAGATACCAACAATTTTTCTGAAGATATAATGATAGTCAACGCTCTTCTTTCCATAAAGCAAATAGCCACTAGTCATAAAAAACATGGGTATAGCAACAACTGCTGTCATATACAAAAAACGAGCTATAGGATTATCATAAAAACTCATTTCTGTATGTAAACATATCACACTAAACATCGCTACGAGCTTTATTAAGTCAAGCGAAAGAAGCCTATGATTCATTTCCTTCATTTTTTTATTTTTGATAACATTTGCATTAAGATTGCGTCTTTTCTCAGACACAACACGATAAAAAATACTATAACTCCACAACATCCTTGCAATATCAGTATATAAAAAGAAGAAAGTTTCAATCTACTAATTACAAACAGAACTACAGCCATCATGACACAACCCAGTAAATAGTTCAAATGACTTTGTTTGAAACAATGAATTGGGATATATTTTCTTCCTATAAAATACATAGAAACGGTTGTTGCAACCTCTGCTCCCAAATATGCAATGGATGTTCCAACATAAGAGAAGAAAGGAATCAAACATAGATTAAGTATTAAATCAGTTATAGCCCCGATGCCGCAACAAAGGGTTACAATATTGATCTTACCCTTTGGAAACAACACCTGAATTCCAAACACATTGGATATTGCTACCATCAAGATAATCGGTGCTATAATCTGGGATGGCAAAATAGATTCTTCAAATTTTACACCACATAACGTTGTAATAAGACCAGGAGCACAGAATATCAATCCAACCGTTATTGGCATTGCGATAGCTAATGTAAAATCATATGATTTTTGTATTAAGTTATTGAATTCTGATTCCTTATTTTCAGCTATCAAATGTGAAGCTCTTGGCATCATTACAGAGCCCAAGCATGATGACATTTGAAGCAACATCTGCATCACTTTTATGGCTGCAGTAAAATAGCCTACCGCCAAAGCATTCTTCAAGAATCCCAACAAAACAGTATTGAGTTGGAGATAGATGCTAGTTACTACTGACAATGAAAATACTTTCAATACAGGTTTTATATGTCTCTTGATGTGAAGATCTGAAAAAATAATATTTTCGCGATGAATATACTTTCGGAGACGAAAGAAGTTAAAAACATTACCTCCAAACACACCTAAAACCGCATAACAACCATAATAAAGCAAATCTGTTTTACTTTTTACGAAGATAAAAAGCAATATCACTGATATAGTCTTAATAATCAATCCACGTATCGTAATATATTTGAAATCTTCAATACCTTGATAAAACCACTCACAACCTATAGCCGTAAAGAATATTGTAAGACTCAGAATTAAGAACAGAGGAACATTGACTTGTATCTGTGGTACAGTCAAGCAAAGAAAGGCTACGATTGCATATCCTATAAGAGTTAGCATAGAATGCAAAAGCAGTATCTCCGTCGCAGTTCTATTCATCTTCACTACATCATTTCTATCTCTTGCTATCTCACGTATAGCATACATAGGAATACCCAAACATGTAAACAAGGAGATATAACTAATAATAGATTGAAAGAAATTTACCTGTCCTACACCATCTGCTTCTATTACTCGACAGACATAAGGAAAAGTGATTAATGGAAACAACATCTGTGTTCCCGTATTAATAAGATTAAGTATATAATTAACTTTTACTGATTGCGCCATAATCACTTATCGTACAAATTAATGTTTATATCGAAAGGACTATCAAAGTCCTTCAGCATCTCATGCATCGTATCTTTCTCCGAGAGATTTGCATGTTCTGTAGGTATCTTCCAATCAATACCGAGGGTATCATCTAGGATAGAGATACCTCCATCTGCCTCTGGATGATAGAAGTTATCACACTTATATTGGAAGACTGCTGTTTCTGAGAGGACTGCGAAACCATGAGCAAAGCCTTTGGGAATAAAGAACTGGACATGGTTATCTTCTGTCAGTTCTACTGCCACATGCTTGCCATAAGTAGGGGAGCCTTTACGAATATCCACTGCTACATCGAGTACTCTACCTTTTACGCAGCGAACTAGTTTGCTTTGTGTATATGGTGGGCGCTGGAAGTGCAAGCCTCGCATCACGCCATAGCTGCTCATAGACTCGTTGTCTTGGCAGAAGTGAACACTGTGTCCCAGGATTGGGGCAACCTTTTCTTCAAACTCTCGCTCGCTGAAGCTCTCGAAGAAGTAGCCACGAGAGTCGCGGAAGAGGCGTGGCTCTATAATGAGGACGCCAGAAATGTCTGTATTTATTACATTCATCGTTTTTTCATTTAAAAGTTGTTGGCTCTATGCCGGGAGCCGAAAAGTAGCTTATAAATAAGCCGCAGGTAATTCGACTACCATACATTAACTACCTACTCCTTATTTTTCTATTCTATACCAAAATATTCTGCAAGTATTGGAGTCAGTACTTCTGCAAAGCGTTTTTTATCATGCCTATCACCTATTTTAACATCTTCATTATAATAGTTTTTAAAGAATAAAGTCTTTAATTGAATTGGCATTTGCCCTACCTGTCCTAACCCACACCAAATCAAATCTAATTTACGCTCTACCTCAATACGCTTTAAATGAGCTGCAAATTTAACAAATTCTTTATTTATTACTTTATAGGAATCTGTATCTATATTCACTTCTTGCTCTGCTAATTCCCCATGGTTAATTGGTGCGTTTGCAAAGAAAGATTCGGTGCCAAAAAATGGCTGATTAGGAAAATCCTCATGCAACTCAAAAAACACACGCAGCACAAATTCTCCTATAACTACATCAAGAACTTTATTCTTATACTGTGCAAACAGAAAGCCATTTTCAGTCTTACAATAATCATGGCATCTCAGTATCTTATAGCGAAAAGGAACATTATTGAGTATCGTTTCTAAACTTCCGCCATTTTCTTTTAGTTCAAAATAGTTTTTCAAAGAAAGTTGTAAAATTTGATTCAACTTTTCTCCTAAAGAAAAGCCGTAATCTTCAGTAACAGACATTCTCCAAACTACAGACAGCCAAAAAAATAATGGTATGTCATTTTCAATTTTTGTTTGTTGATTTATAAAATGAGCATAAGGTGACTCCAAAAATATAGAAAGCCTCTTTTCACATTGAGGACAGAATACAAAATCTTTTGCTACCGAATTCTTAGAAAGTTCCTCATCAATCCGTTCTTGTGTAAGCTTATCTTTATCAAACAAATCTTCAATTTTAGTGTCAGGGACAGATCTACCAGTATATACACTATCAATTGAACTTGATATTGTAAAAAGAACTTCAGAATCACGTTTTCCCGAAGAATTATAACTCGAAAATGAAGTTATAAGGAAACTAGGCACTATATGAGAATTGGTCTTAGTTGCCTTTTTCTGATTACAAATTAAACACACATCACTCATAGTTTCTTATTTTAAATAACAAACTTTATCTATACTATGTCCCAGATTTATCTTAGGAACTCTTTTTATTATTTTCCAAACTCTTTTATTCTCTGTTCCTCTTTTAAAGAGCAAACAAGCAGTTGTCCATTCTTCTCGGCTACGATATAGCCATCCAAGCCTTGAACTACCACCTTGCTTTCATCGGCTGCATGAACCACGCAGTTCTTGCATTCATACAATCGGATGTCCTTGCCTACCTTGGCATTGCCAGCCTCATCCTGTGGAAGCAAGGTACGGAGGCTACCCCAGCAGCCTAAGTCACTCCAGCCGAACTCGGCTGGCAAGGTATAGATTTCCTTCGACTTCTCCATTACGGCATAGTCAATGCTTATCTTCTCGCAGGTTGGGAAGAGTCTGCCGACTACCTCTTTCTCCTGTTCGGTATAGAAAGAAGGTGCCATCTCGTCCATGATGCTGGCAAGCTGAGGCTGGAAGGT
>OIXY01000120.1_pt1 | contig 21398 bp, 12 predicted proteins | sample 1588051 | NCBI WGS metagenome assembly OIXY01 (sample SAMN03283247) | human gut metagenome | biome: human-associated habitat; material: feces | host: Homo sapiens | place: Peru | collected 2012 | reverse complement strand
GGCTGCACTTAGAGAGTATGCTCAAACGGCTTGAATTCTAAATCCGAAACTTGAGGTAACCAATAATATGGACCAAGCTTCTACACGCATAAAGAATTCCCAGGAAAGCTATGTTAGTGGTTTGAAAGAAGTTCAAGAAAAGTCATCTACGGCTGTTACTAATATAACCAGTGCTTTACAATTGTCAAAGAATACATTGGAAGATTATTCTAACAAGTTCGGTATAATTCAGCAAGGATTGTCTGGCATATTTGCCCAGATTAAAACTGGGCTAGACCAATATAGCACAACCGTGAGCCAGAGTGCCAGGACGGTACTGGACGGATATTCGTCAGCTTTAACTGACGGCATCAACAAATTGCAGCAAGCAACGAGTCATTTGGGTGATTTGGTAAGTGAGATTAGCGACACTATAGAAGATATAAAGAAAAGAAAGTAAAGTAGTATGAGGAAAATTAAGATTGTTAAAAGTGATGAAAACGACAGTAATCCATTCAGCCAATCTACAGGTGACTTGATGGCTTCGCTGCTTTTTATCTTTATTTTGCTACTTTCTTCTTTGATGCTGCAAGTCAAGAAGCAGGAAGACAGTGACCGTGCAATAACGAAGAACTATGCAAAAATAAAAACCCAGCTATATATAGACTTGGAGCATGAGTTTAAAGATAGTTTGAAAGTTTGGAACGCCGTTATTGACTCAACAGAATTGGCGGTTCGTTTTCAAGAACCATCCACGCTATTTGACTATAATAAGGCAGATTTGAAGCCTCGTTTTGCTGCAATTCTACGTGATTTCTTTCCAAGATATATGGCTTTGCTGTCGAAACCTCAGTACAAAGACAATATTGAAGAAATAAGAATAGAAGGACATACAGATAGTTCAGGCGGCTACATATATAATATGGAGTTGTCGCAAGACAGGACGAGAAGTGTTCTTGCTTTTTGTCTGAACCAAATAACAAGAAAAGATTTTGAATGGGCAAAATATGCAATTACGGCTAATGGTTTATCTTCGAGTCATCCAATTATAGGAAGAGACGGTAAAGAAGACGCTGATCGTTCTCGCCGCGTGGAGTTTAAGATAAGAACAAATGCAGAAAAGCAACTTGAAGAGATTGCAATAAAAAGAGGTAAATAAGTATGGAAAATATCAATGATTTGTTGAACTTCCATTTTAAGGCTGATACATTCGCCAAAATGGGTATGAATGTCATCAATACAAATTTGATCGACGGAGTTAAGAATAAAATTTCTGAGCTCAAAGAAATATCAAATAAGATTGATGCAATAGGAAGTGGTGTGGACAAATCTATTGATATAAATCCTATCTTGGCATACATTAATAAATATGAATCTCTGCCAGAACTTTCAATGAAGAATGAGAAGAAAGTCTTGCGAGCTTTGTGCTATTATATTTCTGAGATAAACAGCAATAATGCGATATCAGACATATTGCAGTCTTTGGAACGAAAGTGGCAGAACAGCTTTTATTGTGGATTGATAGACTATGTATTCCAGTTTTGGAATCCGGTATCACAAAATTTCTGTAGAGTTAGAGATTTCTTAAGAAGCAAGCTCCATAGCTATGATGGTACGAATTCAAGATACATATTCATACGAGACAATATAAAATATCTTGAAAACAATGGACCTACAATATTGGGTGTTGAGTTGAAGTTAGGGAAGAAGCCTGTATTGTCATGTACAGAAGCATTAGGAATGTCTGAACAGAAGATTTCCTACAAATATTTTTCTGATGTTATATATTCTTACTACAAGTATAAGTTTGAAGAATGCAATGGATATGACGATTTGGTTAAAGTTCTGAATTTACACAACAATTCACTAACAGACAAATCTGTCATACCATTGTTCATAACAAGAAAGAAGAATCTCACGACTTCATGGAAAGATGTATTAGAGTCCTTGTCGAAGCAACGGATAGGTGATTGTGAAAACAATGCCAAATGGTCGCTTCCTATTGAAGTGGAGACTGATCGGCATGAAATGCTGAAACAAGCACAAAACATGATTCGTATCTGGACAAATGAAAAATATATAAGTATTTATTTTGAAAAGTGTGTTGACGATCCACGTCGTAAAACATTTTGGTTGAAATATATAAAAGATATAGAGAGAATCAGAATAGCAGGTTCTCGTGTAACAAAGCAAACAATGAGTACAGATGTGCGTTTGATACAATTGTTACATGGAAAGTTTATATTGGGAACTAATAATACAAGAAGTGACACATCTGCAATTATAATGCAAATAAGAGGAAAAATATATATAGAATTTTCTGAAAAGGGAAATGCTTTATATGTTTATCAAGAGCATAACTTGCCAATAAAGAAGTTATTTTCTAGTTTTACAATTCAAAGTATAAACAGCCTTAAAAAGACGGACATGAACCAATTGATTGACATATCTTCTTGGAATGAATACGATAACGATTATGGGCGTATGGTTCATATTGGAGAATGGGAGCATCGATTGTCAAATTATATATCCAGACATTAAAAGCGACGAATATGTATAGTTTTGATGAGGCAAGGCAAATAGTAAGATTTTTTAATGAGCAAAATGTAGCAATCAAAGACTGGGACATTCTTCAAAAGAGTGTCCTTATGGAATTGTGCGACAATGGTTTGGCTACATATACGGAGAGCTCAATAGAAGTAACTCCCGAAAACATCTATCAATTGGATGAAATAGAGAGAAAAATGTTAGGGTTGCCTAATGAATACCCTTATGATATGTATGTAGAAGCGAATGGTTCTACGCTTACACAAGGTGATTTTAATTATAAGATTTCTTTCTATAGTTTTTTCCCAGGAGGTCGTATGTTGCCTTACGAAGTTAAAGGATGTTTTGTTGTTGTTGATGAAGCTACTTATTTATTAAGTAAAGAGCAATATGCCTTATACAATGCAATCCATGAATTTAACTCGCTAGATATAAGCGAAAAGGACAAAAGCAACAACTTTATCCGCTTTTCCGATATAAAAGGTTTGTCAAAATCGGCGGCAGCTAAGTTGGACAGCTATCTCACTGACACTGATGTTTGTGTGCCAAACAAAATAAAGGTTCTTTTGGACTATAATAATGATGAAATGCATTTGTCAGCATCCATTGACTCGGAAGATTCCGACCAGTTTACAGAACGTTTTAACAAAAAAGAGCAAGTTAAGGAAACCTATCAACTAAAGAAAAAAGGAGGAAAACGTGTTCATGTAGTATTTGATCGTGCCCAAGTGACCCAGTTGGAAACAATAAAGGAGCATGAAAAGACAACTGATCGTGATACGATAAATAAAATCATGGAATCTCCAGAGAGTTTCTTTGACACGAATTTAGTTGACATACATGAATTTTATAGCGATAGAGTCATTGAAAAAGGACTTTATCAGCCTAAGTATTACTCTTTTATTTGTCCGTATAAGAGTGAATGGGTACCAGGAATTAAGGTTAATGACAATGTTAATGGATCGAAGAATCTATTTTTTCCCAAAAAGGAAGATCTTGAAAAGTTTGAGTCAAAAGTCCAAGAAGCTCTGAAAGAGGATAAAATGAGTGTGGAATGGGAGAATACTCTTTTAAATGTCAATGAAGTCTTGCCGCAAATAACAAAGCTAAAGGAGAATTGCTACAATCAAAAGGACACAGCAAAGTTTAACTCTCCCAAAGGCACAAAGAAAATATCAGAAAATGAAGTCCTTATAATAGAGGAGAATGCAGAAGAGTTAGGATAGTGAACAAAGTGTAAATATGCCCTGTGCTGTTGAACATTATAATTTTCACGAATGCACAAACTTAAATCCAAGCATCAAATTAAAGCAGCATCAAATAGAAGGTGTTGCATGGTTACAATATTTATATTTGAATAAATATAAAGGTTGCTTGTTGGCTGATGATATGGGCTTAGGAAAAACTTTGCAAATTTTGTATTTTATAGAATGGCATAGAATGCAAAATGTTGGAAATATTCATAAGCCATACCTAATTGTGGCTCCTGTATCCTTGCTTGAAAATTGGCAAAGAGAATACCAAAAGTTTTTTGTAGGTACTCTCATGCAAGTTTCTATAGTTATGTCGAATGACTTGGAAAAAGATTTTGCTCCCAAGGATGTATCATGGTTGCAATCATTGGATTTGATACTTACAAATTATGAATCTGTAAGAAATCGACAATTCAACTTCTGTGCAGTAGACTATGCTTTTGTTGTGCTTGACGAGGCACAGAAAGCGAAGACACCAGGTTCTTTGGTTACAAATTCTGTGAAAGCATTGAAAGCTGATTTTAAAATAGCAATGACAGGAACACCCGTTGAGAATACGCTTGTTGATTTATGGTGCATCATGGATTTCTCTATTCCTGGTTTGTTGGGAAATGCCAGAGAGTTTGCTAAATTGTATCAGAATCCATTAAAGGACAAAGATACAGACATTGAGCAATTAGGTAAAAAGTTGCGCTCTAAGTTAGGACGCTTTTTCGAACGTCGTTTAAAATTAGATGTTGCAAAGGATTTGCCTCCCAAACATATATACAAAAAGAAGCAGGAAATGTCTGACTTGCAGAAACGGCTATATCGCGATGAATTAAATGCTGTTGTTGCCACACGTCAGAATGGGAAAACTTCACAAGGAATGATGTTTAAGGTAATCGCGGCTTTTAGACAAATATGCGACAGTCCTTATCTTTCTGTAGTGGATTATTCTCAAATTGATATAGACAAGTTGATAAACAGCTCGTCAAAATTATCGGTAACTATCAATATATTAGATAAAATCAGAAATGACAACGAAAAAGTTATAATATTCACCGACCACAAAGATACACAAAGGCTGTTGCGAAATGTTGTTTTTCGCAGATATGGCTTGGATGTCAGTATTATTAATGGAGAGACTCCTGCAACAGCAAAGGTTCAATCTCAGAAATTAAGTCGTCAGCAAACTGTTGATGAATTCCAAAACGCGGAAGGCTTCAATGTTATTATTATGTCTCCTTTGGCTGCAGGCATGGGGCTGAATATAACAGGTGCTAATAATGTAATACATTATAGTCGCTTTTGGAATCCAGCAAAAGAACAGCAGGCAACAGATAGGGCATATCGAATCGGTCAGAAGAAAGATGTAAATGTATATTACCCGATGTCTGTTTCGAAAGATTTCAGGACATTTGATGTTATCATAGATGCCTTATTGGCAAAGAAAACCGAACTTGCCGATGCCACACTCTTTCCGACAGTGAGAACAGAGATAAAGCAACAGGAACTCTATGAAAGTTTGGTCGGAGAATCTGCAGAAAAGTCCCAAGACAACTATTTGGAAGCAGAAAGTATTGATATAATGAACGACTATAGGTTCGAGGCTTTCATTGCTGCCTTATACAAGAAAATGGGCTATAAGACCATATTGACATCGGAATGTGGCGACAAAGGCATTGATGTGTTAGCATTAAATGGAGACACAAATTATGCGATTCAAGTAAAACATTCAAAGAATCCTATTGGCATTCAGGGTGTTCAAGAGGCAAAAAGTGGATGTGAATACTATTCAAATAGATATGGCTTCCAATTTATTCCAATGTTGCTGTCCAATTCTTCTTTCACCACCGGTGCCATAGATTTAGCGAATGGAACAGGAGTAAAACTTATTGGACGAGATGTCCTATTTGATATGTTATTAAGTAACAAAGTTGCAAATGAAGATGTTGTATCATGTGAATTACATCGATTAGATAGAGCATAGTGCTTTGGAAAATATAATTAGTTTTGCATAAATACAAATGGCAATGAATATAAGAGACATTCTTTGGGACGGTGAGCGTGTAACGCTCGAATGCAAGAAAGCTAAGAAAGGTGTGCATTCTATGTTTCTACGCAAGAAAAACTTGAAGTTTTTTTGCTGTTCTTTTGAAAAGAATGTTCTTCTAAGAATGTGCATTCAACAACAGATGAAGATGTTTTCAATGTCGCATTAATTATAGGAGCTGCTTCGGTGGCTCCTATTCCATTCTTTCCCGGAATAGCTTTGCACTCTTTCATGTGTTTTTGTTGGTATTCCTGTTCCCATAAGGTTTGTGTCTGTATCATCTTGAAAATAATGTGCATAACCTTATTCTTCACATTATTCATGACAATTCCCTCATGTTTGCCTTTTGCGTACAGCCTCTGTGCGTATGCTTTGATTACCGCATTGTGCTGCATAGCAGACTTGCAAGCCTGTACTATAGCTGCTTTGATGCCGATATGTGCAAAACGACTCACATGAGGCTTTGTATTAATGGATGTTCCGGATTGTTTGCCAAAGGGAGCTATGCCGCAGTAACATGCAAACTTTCGCGGGTTATCAAACTTCTTAAAATTGGAGGTATATATAATCAGAGCCGCTGCCGTTATAGGTCCTATGCCCTTAAATGAAATAAGTATTTGATAATTTGAGGCTAATTCCTCTGATGTTTCCATCAGTTTCACCATTTCCTTTTCAATGTCTTTCTCGTCCTTCTGTGCTTCTTTATGATGCTTGACCATCCTGTTTCTCACCAGAGTTGAGCAATCAAAAGCACCGCTTGATATACGATTCCCTATGGCTACACGGTCGCAAACCACACGATTGCGGAACTGATAAAGAGTGCGTAATGTCTTAAGATCGGCGGAGTCTGGTTCAAATAATGCACATGAGCCTGGCTCATAAAAACGTTTGGCATAATAAGCTATCATTTCCGCATCAGCCTTATCGTCTTTAATACGCTTCAATCCTGACCCGTACTTGATTTTCAATGCGCTTTCGAGCCATATTTTCATACCCTTGGCATAAAGATATTCGCAGAGTCCAATACTGCACGTGCCTGTGTGCTCACCACAGAACAACACCAAGGAAGAGTCAAATGAACGTCCCAGTTCCGAAGTATTCTTTACCCATTTGGTAAGTTTGAGGTAGCCCGTTTTTGAATTGGGAAACTCACTTTCACCCATAACACCTTGCTCCATTAGGAGACAAGCATTGAATTTTTCCTTTGAAAAATCAATGCCAACGTAGATAGTTACATCATTTCTCATTACCTTTGCATCTAATATTATACATCAAGGTCAGCCTATATAACTGCTGCATCTAAGACTTTACTTAGGCTCAGAGCCTATCATTCTATTTGGAGTTCAGTTATAAACCCACAGAGCCCAAGACACACCTAAGGCTCAAAGCCTGGTCAAAACATTGGATTGCTCTGTGGGGAAGTTGACTTCCTTTAAACAACAAAGGTAAGAACAATCTCATTTTTAAGCTGAATCAGAGATGAACTTTTTATAATTAATATCTGATAATGCAAAGGTAAAGTCAAATTCTCTTTGGGACACTTATTCCGCTTTTGCCAACACATACGGTGGAACCATTCTGTTGGGTGTGGTAGAGCATATGGACGAGCAAGACAATACCAAGCGGTTTGAAATCGTTGGTGTTGAGGATGCAGACAAAATCCGCAAGGACTTGTGGAATACTGTAAATAGTCGTGAGAAAGTGAATATCAATCTTCTGCAAGACGATGACATTCAGACGATAGATGTTGACGGCAAGAAGATTATTGCCATCAACGTACCTCATGCCGATTATACAGTCCGTCCTGTCTATATCAACAACAATCTGTCAAGAGGAACTTTCAAACGCAACCATGAAGGAGACTATCATTGTACGGAGCAAGAACTGAAGATGATGCTCCGTGATGCTAATGAAGCTGGCAATGATGGATTGTTGTTGGAATACTATACAATGGACGACATTGACATCGCAACATTGGAACGCTTCCGTCAGATGTTTCAGAACTTGCATCCAGAGCATCAATGGAACTCGGCAGAAAATAAGGAGTTTCTAACGAACTTTGGAGGTTATACACGAGACCGAAGGACAGGAAAAGAAGGACTGACTATGGCTGGACTTTTAATGTTTGGCAAAGGATTGACAGTCCGTGAGCGTTTCGACAATCTGCGAATGGACTACATTGATAAATCCAATTTGATAGGCGACCAACGCTATAGCGACCGATTGACATACGATGGGACTTGGGAAAACAACCTGTTCAACTTTATTCGCATGGCCATTCCGAAACTGACACGTGATTTGCCTCACCCTTTCAGTATGGACGGCGTGGTGCGCAAAGACGATACGCTTCAAGCCAAGGCTGTGCGTGAAGCCGTTACAAATATGGTTATTCATTCCGATTTTATGGTGAATGGAGTGCTGAAAGTTGAAAAGTATGACGATTGTTTTGTTCTGACCAATCCAGGACTTCTGAAACTGCCTATTGAGCAGATTTACAAAGGTGGCGAGTCAAAGGCACGTAATCAGCGTATGCAGAATATGTTCCGCATGATAGGCTATGGCGAGAACCTTGGCTCGGGTTTCCCACTCATTCTAAACGCATGGAATGAAAAGCATTGGATAAAGCCTGAGTTATTAGAACAGCCTGAACTTATGCAAGTGAAATTGACTCTGCATATTCAGAACAATGTTGCATCTGGTTCATTGAATGACCCAATAAATGACCCAATAAATGACCCAATAAACTTGACCGAGAGGCAGAAGATGATTTTGCAGATGTTCTCAGAAGAAAAGAATCTAAGCAGAGAAAGGCTTTGTGAGAAAACTGGATTGTCGGATGCCACCGCCAAGCGTGAAATAGCATTTCTCAAAAAGGCTGGTTATTTGGAGCGTGTCGGCAGTTTCAAGAGTGGATATTGGAAAGTGTTATCAAAATAATTGATTTTGGTTTGTGAACCCAAATGTTCAAAAGTCGCATCGTCGCAGTTGTTATAGCAAAGACCTCCGCCGCCTATGCCCATCATCTCATATAATAACATAGTACGAAGCATAAATAACACTGTACGTGAAAAAAGCTGCCATATCTCCCAGTTTCTGTATAACTCGTTGTATATAAGCAAAATAAAGGCTGGCAGATAACTGAAAAATCGGGTTATCTACCAGCCTATCTGCCAACCTTAACAAGCCATCCTCCAGCCTCAACAATCCTTCTGACAGCCTCAACAATCTATCTGACATGGTAGTTCTTTACAAGTGAGCACATTTTTATACAATTCTGTTTGCATTTTATTGTGACACCTCAAAGAAAAGCATTACATTTGCAGGTGAAAGGCAGTTTAAACGAAGTCTTCCATATGCTGAAAGACAACGAGATACGCCAGTACGGAGAATACCGCACCAAGCGCCTCGTCCTTGAAGCATGGAACAAATTTGGATTTGACAATTAAAACGAGCAATTACAATGGTAGAAAATAGTATAAACGTCCAAGTACACAATGATTTCAATCAAATTTTTGAAATCATCAATTATCATCGTCAACGGGTTTCAAAAACTGTTGATGACGAATCCCTGCGTATGATATGGGAAGTTGGAGGCTATGTTAGCAAAAAACTAAAAGCATCAGAATGGGGATCTAATATTGTACGTCAACTATCAGAATACATAAGAACTCAAGACCCAACTATTAAAGGTTGGAGTTATCGTACTATATATAAAATGGTGCAATTTTATGAGGTATATAGCTCAACATCATTTAAGAATCTGTTGCAAACCACAAAATTAGTTCAGTTTACAAAATTAGAATTACCATCAAAAGCAAAAGATTTTGTGCCATTTGAAACGGCACAAATTGGGAAAGATGATTTTGTGCCATTTGAAACGGCACAAATTCCTACTATTCTATTTTCTACTGGTTGGACTAACCATCAAATCATAATGAATCGCTGCAAGAGCGATGATGAGCGTCTGTTCTATATTTTGTTTGCTCAAAAAGAACATTTGCAAAACAAACAATTAGAGCGGGCTATCAAGACAGACACTATGGCATCAATTTTAAGAGCTAAAGATATTCAATCAGAAGCTCTGCATACCACTTATACAAAATCGCCAGCCCTTTTCAAAGACACTGCATACCTTGACTTTCTTGGACTACCCCAAAGATATAAAGAGACAAGATTACGCAAAGGAATTGTTGAACATATGAAGGATTTTATTCTTGAAATGGGTAAGGACTTCCTATTTATTGATGAAGAGCATCCTATAAAAGTTGGAGGGAAAACGTACAAAATTGACTTGCTTTTCTATCACAGGCAATTGCAGTGTATGGTTGCATTTGAGTTAAAGACAACAGAATTTCACCCCTCTTACCAAGGACAGTTAGAATTTTACCTCGAGGCACTTGACCAAGAAGAGCGCAGATCTAATGAGAACCCAACCATTGGCATTATCCTGTGCAAAGAATCTGATATGGAAACTGTCAGATTTGCTCTCAATCGCAGCATGAGCCCAATGATGATCATGCAATACAAAGAGCAATTGAAAGTTGGCAGCGTTATACAACGCAGTATTGAAGAATATTGCAAGTATATCAATGCTGAATTGTAAAACCAAGTATATTCCAAGTAGAATAAGAACATTTAGTGGTCTTGAAAAGTAAATAAATAACTAATACAGATATTAATAATTTAGACTTGTAGCAAGATGAAGAAAACGACATGGATCAACGATAACGGAAATTTATGTTTCTTTTGGGGAAGGAGACTCATATAAAAGTGTCTTGTGTTTTTTCTCAGCGATCCTCATAGTACTAATCGTATCAGGCATTATAGACTACTTTTGGGTTAAAGGGATCTGTTCAAGAGTTCTAATAGGTGTATTCATAGCCATGTTTATAGCATATAACTATGTGAGCCATAAAAGCAATAAAAAAGATGCTATTCTCTTATCTATAATAAAGGATAAGTTTGAAGTGACCCCAAAAGTTAGACACAAAACTTTTGGGGTGCAGTTCACTGTGCCGATTTAAAGTCTTTTCGGTCGTTCTTTACAAGTGATTCTTCAGATATAATTGTAATGACATTTTATCTGAAGAATCATTTGTACGTGAAAAAATCTGCCATATCTCCCAGTTTCGGCATAACTCATTGTATATAAGCAAAATAAAGGCTGGCAGATAACTCGATAATCGGGTTATCTACCAGCCTTAACAAGCTATTCTCCAGCCTCAATAATCCTTCTGACAGCCTCAACAATCTATCGCTACTAATTTTTATTTGCTTTTAGTTGCATCCCTCAAAAGAATGTGCTACATTTGTAGAATCTTAAATAGAAAAAGATAATGATCCTTAAAAACAATAATAGTGTGGAATATGAATGAGAATACACATACCTTAAATTCTGAACAAGAAAGGCTATTCTTAATGTTAAGAAATAAAAAATTAAAACATTGGGAAACATTCTCTGATCCTGATAACATCGGCATTTGGAAGAGTGTAATAGAAAAATATCCAGAAACGGCTCATTTTGTTTATGAATTAACTCAAAATGCTGACGATGCAATTGCTACTGTAGTAAGAATAGTTCTATATAAACATAAATTAGTATTCATTCATAATGGGAAAAGACATTTTTCATTAACAGATTGTTATTGCGACAAAAGCCCTGTTGGTGATTTAAATTCTATAACCTCAGTTGCTAATTCTTCAAAAAAAGATGAAGAACAAACTATAGGTAAATTCGGCGTAGGTTTTAAGTCGGTGTTCCAATATACAGATACCCCATCTATATATGACGATACTTTTTGGTTTAAGATAGAAAACTATATTATTCCAACATTATTAGAAAACGACCATGAACTCCGCAATGCAGGCGAAACTCTTTTTGAACTACCTTTTAAAGACCCCGAGAAAGCGTATCCAGAGATTCTACAAAGACTGCAGAATCTTAATATGCCTGTACTGTTTCTGCCTCATATTCAAAAAATCACCTGGTGTATTGATGGAGAAGAAATGATACATGAGTACTCAAAAGAAGTAATACAAACGGGTGAACGTCATGGCATAAAATATGAATTTTGCCGTATTCATGAATACGACAAGAACCTGTTAATGTATCTGTTCCACCGTGACTGCAATACAATAAAAGGAAAGTATAATATAAGTGTTGGATTTTATGTAAACCCTGACGGATCATTGGATATTGATGCAAAGGGACAAATGTATTGTTTCTTCCCGACAAGCGAGCACTTTGATAGTTGTTTTGTAAGCCATGCTCCATTTTTACTTGTTGACAATAGAGATAGTATTAAACGCTATGAGGATATAAATCAAAAGTTCTTGAATTGCATTGCCGAATTAGCGTCTGATGCCTTGTTGTGTCTTAAAGAAATTGGTGAATGCAGGAATTCAAGGCTATTAGAATCGGAAGATAACGAAATATCGACTACGAACAAAAACATTCTTATAAACGACAACATATTCCATATCCTAAATATTAAATCAACAGAATACAAAGACTCCTATTTGAGACAGTGTTATTTCAGAATAGTAAGAGATAATAAACTGCTTCTTAATAGGTCAAAGCGTTATGCTTCTATAAACGATGTGTTTTCTGCAACCATTGATTTGGAAAATTTAATTTCCTCTTCACAGATTGCACAATTATGCCAAAACAACGATAGGGATTTTCTTTACTTAAAACAATATAGATCTGATTTTAAGGAAGTCGAAGCAGAATTAAAAATTAAGCCGTTTGATAATGAATACCTAGCAAAGCATATTTCAAATTCCTTCATGGCAAACCAACCATTGGAATGGGCTCACAGACTTCTTACATATATAGAGGACAAAGCACGCGTTTTATGGAGGTCTGATGAACCAAGAACTATTAGCGACACATGGAGTGCTTTCTCCGTAGATTCTTGGAACAAGCTCAAATTTAGATTTGCTTCTATAGCAAAAACACAAGATGGAGAATGGATAAGTCCGTATTATTTGTATAAAAAGAATGCAAATGTCTGTCTGCCATATTCAGGTTTTAAAGATGTAGAAACTGACGCTTTCGGTAAAGTGTTAGATAAGGAAATCTTTGAGAAACATGAAAGCCTTTTCCGGGGTATGGGAATAAAGGAGCCAGACATGGCTGACTATTTAGAAAAGACTCTGCTTGTTCGCTATAAGAAAAATGACATTCCAACAGAAGAAATCTTATTAAAAGATTTTGAGTATATATACAAGTTGGTCTATGCCAATGCAAACCAGAGAATCAAAGATATAATAAAGAAAGAATGGAAACTAAAACAGTTAGACGAATCTCGTTTTACGTTGTGTAATGTATCAGAAATGTACATACCAACAACTGATTTTCTGAATTACGCAAAAGGCGATACTTCTTTTAAATTTGTTGATTGTGACTTTTATACAAAAGGCACAGATTTGTCATACTCTGAAGTTAAACATTTTCTTGAACTATATTTAAACGTTAGTAGCAAACCTCAAATTCGTGAGATAACGATAATAGCAGAGAAACTATATAGAAGGATTAAGTATGATTATTCCTATGAGAATTTCCCTAAATATATTGTTGATTTCCTTGATAAGCAATATTTGGCTGTTACTAAATTTCCTGGTTTTAAAGATTACCAATTGGATGGTTATGATATAAATAATTGTTCAAAAGATTGGTCTCATGCTTTGTGGAGATTTGTCTGTGAAAACGGAATCGATACAAAGAAAAATGGAGAATTAGAATATTGTTTATATCGTGAATGGTCATACCATTTTAAAGATTTTGAGAGCTCTCATTATCATAATTTGAAAAATGACAAGTGGATAGTTAGAGCTGACGGTACATTCTGCAACCCTAGCGAAATAACCATTGACGAGTTTCATCAGTTAGGTTATGAAAAAAAAGATACCGTTGAACAGCATTTGACCTTTTTGAATGAGATTCAAGCGGAGAAAATAAAAAAGGATAAAGAAGAACAAGACAAAATAAGTAGAGAGAAACTGTATAAGAAATTAGAAGAGCAAAAGTGCTCTGTCGAGACCTTGGCATCAATCGTATCCGCATTAGAAAATGGAGTGGATATAAAAGAAGCTTTAAATGAGTCGCATTCTTCGTATGGCGAAGACAACCATATAGGATTTGACTCTAATTCAAAGTTATGTTCCTATTCTGATGGAAAAACTTCCAGAATACCGAACATCATTACTTCTAATTTGGAATCTCTTGTACAAATCGTAGATAAGGTTGGCGCAGACAATCTTCCCGTTGTGGCAGACCACGTTGATGATATCGTTAACTGGATAATAGATGAAGACAAGGCACCATCTATGGTTCGACGCATTGTGAATTATATCGGCAAGAAGATATATGAACAATATCTTTTAAACGAAGGCATAAAATATGAGTCAGTAAGCAATAGCTTATTAGGTTGTGATTATAAAATAAACAATGGTGAGAAATACGTAAGCGTTGTCTCTACCATAAAAAGCATTGCAGACAACAAGATACCCATTGGCATATCCGCACTGCAAAATGCATTCCTTCGCAATCATCCCAATGCGCAAATACGGATTGTAAGAATATCTTTCAGTGATATTTCTATACTTCCTCAATACAACCATATTGTAAACCTTTATGGCAAAGAAGAGGAACCTGATTTCAATGACAGATTACGCAAAGAATGTGAAGAACTTGCCATAAACTATTGGAAAGGAGCAGCAATAAATGAATTCGATGCTGTATCCCCGGAATATTCTGTTAAAATAGAACGTAAGAATAAAAAGTAATGTTATCTATAGCTCAACAAATATATTACAAGTGGGACATTTGCCACAAAAAATCGACTTCTGATGAAGGTCGGTTTACTGGCGTTTTATCTGAATCAAAGGTCGATTTAAATCCTCATCAGGTGGAAGCTGCTCTATTTGCATTTAAGTCACCATTAAGCAAAGGAGCAATACTTGCCGATGAAGTGGGACTTGGAAAAACCATTGAAGCAGGTATCTTATTGTCAGAATTATGGGCAGAACATAAAAGACACATATTGATTATAGTTCCAGCTTCATTGAGAAATCAATGGAGCATGGAGCTATTAGAGAAATTTTTTCTCCCGTCTTTAATATTAGAGCAAGGTTCTTACAAAACCATTGCAGCCAAAACAGAAAACCCTTTTCAAACAGATGAAAGTATAATAATCTGTTCTTATCAGTTTGCCGTTACCCATGCGGACGAGTTATCAAAAGTCATGTGGAATCTTGTTGTGATAGACGAGGCTCACAAACTTCGTAACGTATATAAAAAAGGAAATGTGACAGCAAATGTATTGAAGGAGACATTGCGCCCATACAAGAAGATATTGCTTACAGCCACTCCTTTACAAAACAATTTAAGGGAGCTATATGGACTTATCAGTATAATTGATGATGAATTCTTCTCTTCTGTCCAAACGTTTGAGGAACAGTATAATACAATATCAATCCGTGACAACTCTAAATATGGAGAATTGAAGGCAAGGATTGCCCATATAGCGCATCGTACATTGAGAAACCAAGTACAGGAGTATGTGAAATACACCAAACGTATTCCTTTTGTGCAAGAGTATCATCCTTCAAAGAAAGAAATTGATTTATATGAAGCTGTTAGCGACTATTTATTTCGTGAGGGCACTTATGGTATACCGGATAGAATACGTCCTTTACTATCACTCCTTTACAGAAAAATTATGTCGTCATCTGCTTATGCACTGTCTTTCACGCTTCAAAGTACAATTGAAAGACTTAAACGAATTAAGGATGAAGGACGACAAATACTTAGTATGTCATCTGTATTAAATGATTTGGAAACCATTGATAATGACGATAATTCAGATTCATATGAAACAGTAGAAATTTCTGAACAAGACAAAGCTGCCATTGATAACGAAATTGAAGAGCTTCGACATTATGTTTCAATGGCCGAAGGAATTGGTTGTGAGACAAAGGCTCAAGCATTATTGAAAGCCCTTACTGCATCATTTGACAAGGTTGAACGCCTTGGAGGTCTGCGAAGAGCTTTAATATTTACAGAGAGTCGTAAAACTCAAGAATATCTAAAAAACTTTTTTGAAGCGAACGGTTTCAGAGATAAGGTTGTATGTTTTAATGGGACAAATAGTAATGATGAAGCCAACAATATATATCAGAAATGGTTATTGATCCATGCAGGAACCTCTTATGTAACCGGTAATTTGCAGATAGACAAGAAGCAGGCTCTTGTAGATTTCTTTAAGGATTCTGCAGAGATAATGATTGCTACAGAAGCAGGTGCTGAAGGTATAAATCTTCAATTTTGTTCTTTAGTGGTTAATTACGACATGCCTTGGAATCCACAACGAATAGAACAAAGAATTGGACGTTGCCATCGCTATGGTCAAAAGCATGATGTAGTAGTTGTGAATTTCGTAAATAAGGCTAATGCTGCAGATTGCCGTGTATATGAGTTACTGTCAACTAAGTTTAATTTATTTGAAGGCGTATTGGGTAGCAGTGATGAAATATTGGGGTCTATAGACTCTACATTTGATTTGGAAAGCAGATTGAGTTCTATATTACGAGTATGCAGAACAGAAAGTGAAATAAACAAGGCTTTCGATTCGTTGCAGAAGGAGTTGGAAGATGTTATTTCAGAGCGTATCAAGGATACAAAGAAAACTCTATTGGAAAACTTTGATGAAGACGTTGTTAATTTATTAAAGGTTAGACAAGATGATGACGAAAAGAGAATCGATAGTTATATTCGCCATTTTTGGAAGTTAGCTCTTGTCGCTTTAAATGGGTTCATTTCTGATATAAATGAGAATACATCGTCATTTAAATTAGATGCAGACATTTCAAATGAGATAAAGGCAGGAGTGTACTCTGTAAACAAGAAAGAGACAGATAAAATACAAATAAGGGCAACAAGTTCTATTGGAAGCTATATACTTAGACAAATACCCTACTTGAATGTTGTCGAAGATGTAACTTTCGATTTGACATCATACCCTTATAGATCTATTTTATTAGAAGAATATAAAGACAAAGCCGGTTGGCTTATTGCTTATGAAGTTTCTTCCACTAATGAGTATGACGACGAAGAGAATATCATTTTCTGTGCTATCACCGATGATAAATATGTACTGCCAGCTGAGTTTGGATTTAAATTATTAGAATTAGAAGCAAAAGAAAGTGTTACTTGTAAGTTGCCTGACCATATTAAAGAAGATACAGAATATATATTTGATAAAAACATTGAAAAATATAAAGATCAAGTCAATGCCAGAATGGAGGAATATGCTTCATATGAGATTGAAAAATACGAATCATGGTCAGATGACAAACTTGTTCCTTTGCAAAAGGAAATAATAGATATTAGAAAAGAAAGAGATACAATTCACAGACAAATAAGAAAAGAAAAGGATATCAAGACCAAACTATTACTTAAGAAACAAGAAAACCATTTGTCTGAGAAACTCTCTAAAAAACAGCGTCAACTATTCGACTTGGAAGATGAATACAACAAGAACGTTGACACAATGACAACAAAGTTATTAAAATCATTAGAGTGCAACTTTGATAAAAGGACATTATTCTCTATTAGATGGAGAATTGTTTAACTTAAGATCATTAGTGTCTCGTTAAATCTGAGGCACTAATGACTTAAGACAACGAAAGGCTTGAAACATATATTAGATATTACCAGCTGCTTTTAGTCGTTTTAAGTCATTTCTGTGGCAGTTCTTTACAAGTGAGCACAATTTTATACAATTCAGTTTGCATTTTATTGTAACACCTCAAAGAAAAGCCTTTGCATTTGGTATCATTGCAAGGGAAAAGCGTATTGCCACAACCGACCTATCAAGGACTCTCCAGCTCTCTACAGAAGAACGCCTAAGAAGTTATGTGGATAATTTAGACAAGAATCACTTAATAACAAAAGGTGGTGCAACAAAAGGTGCATACTATCAAGTCAACCCTACGCTATTAGCAAATGCAAAATCCAACATCGTTACGACGCTAAAGACAATAGAGCCTTATGTACTTAAAGCTCTCATCAAAGAAGACTTGCATAGTCATCCCATGAGCAAAATTTCAGAAATAGCAAGCAGGATTCCAGATGTGGACATGAAGGAAATCAGAAAGATGGTCTATTCTATGGTTGGTAAAGAAGTTCAAAAGAAAGGGGCCCGCGTTAACTGTAGATACTATTTGATCTGATGGCTAAAAAAAATATAATTGAAAAATAAACGTTTGTTAAAAAGATTGTAACTATTTGATTATCAAGCAAGGTTTATTTTTAACAATTCATATTTTGAAGCTAAATATTGAAAATAAAACGGCTTGGAGTACAAAGATCGTGCGCCACATTACACAACATCTCTGAATGTTGACAAAACACTCGTGACGAAAAGCTACGAAAAATAAGTCGTCTCCTTGTTAATATGGCAAAGGATAAACTTATAGTAAAATCTTCGAATGGCAAAAAATGGCTGATAACCACAAAAGGCGAACAAGAACTTAGCTAAAACGACCATTTTAGTCGTTTTTAGTCGTTCTTAGTCGTTTTTGCGGTCGTTATCGGCTATTTTCGGTCGTTTTAAGTCGTTATTACGGTCGTTGCGGTCGTTATTTGTCTTAACAAGTCACAAACTACTTATACATATATAATAACACAGTACGTGAAAAAAGCTGCCATATCTCCCAGCTTCTGCATAACTCGTTGTATATAAGCAAAATAAAGGCTGGCAGATAACTCGATAATCGGGTTATCTACCAGCCTATCTACCAGCCTCAACAAGCTATCCTCCAGCCTTAACAAGCTATCTGCCAGCCTGTCAATGCGATTAACGCAGACTGAAAACAAGATTACCGCGTAGCTAAAATATCATTACCGCGTAGCTAAAATAACATTACCGCATTGCGGTAACAGAAGTACCACGCTGCGGTAATGTGCTTGGGGCTGAAGAAATATCCCCTTTTTCTTAAAGAAGTTCTTCCTTTCTCTGAAGAAATATCTTCCTTTTTCAATTTACTAAATACGCGTCACTCGGGCAGTGCCGTTACAATCACTACGCGATTAAGATCGTTATCTTCGTACGGCTGCGCATTGCTGCCGATGCCTTGTGCCTCGATGCGCGACGGAGCGATGCCGTAACGCTCTATGAGGATATTACGCACGCTGTCGGTGCGGCGTATGGAAAGCATCAAGTTGGTGCGCTCCTTGCCGGTTGCCTTGTCGGCATAACCGTCGAGACGGATGCGTGCAGAAGGGTTCTGCTTGAGATATTCGACGATGTTCTCAAACACTATGTCCTGCTTATTTTCTGGCTTGGCGGAAGCGCAAGCGAAGCTGACCGAGGCGAGACGGAACGCTTCCTGTTTCTTCGCAACCGACTTCTCCACTATGCGGTCCTTGAAGACGGGACGCTCCACTATTCGCTCCTTCACGTACACCGTGTCGACCACGGCTTCACGACGGAGCTTATGGCAGCGCTGCTTCTTGGCGCAAGACTTTGAGGCGTTGAAGCGATAGGTCAGTCCGAGCGTCGCACCGAGCGTCGGCTCGTACTTGCGACCCGTGATGCGACCGTCGAAATGGTCGGGCATGAGAGTCGAGGCTATCTCAAGGTTTACATCCATGCACTTCAGCACGCTGTACTTGGCAGCTATAGAGAAGTTGGCTGTGAGCGAGTTGGCGTCCGCTGTGCCGCGATAGGCGAAGGTGCGGGCGTAGCCCAATCCTACAGCCGGAAGCACATCGAAGCGTCCCGCGCTGCGGAATAGCAGACGCGAAAGACTCACCATGAAGTCGGCATGAGCGTTGACGTAACGCAGATAATGGCGATAGGTGCCGTCGGGGCGGACCGTCACATTGTCGATAACAGGGTCGTGAGGACCGTATATAGAGCCGTCGGTCTGCGGGTCGCGCAGATAGAGTCCTTCGGATGTGGACATGCCGTTGAGCGCATAGCCGCCAATCTGCAGGCGCAGGGCGTAAGCCGGAGTGATCCACTTGCCCACGCCGATGTGGTATGAAGGAGTGAGACGCTTGCCGAAGTGCAGCTTGCCGGCATCGCTCGAGAAGATAGTCTGCACGCCTCCGCCCGCCTCAACGAACCATCCGTTCTGTGCAGATGCCGGGAGCAGCGACATGCACCCCAGCACCATGCTTATTATAGTTTTCTTATTCATATATACAGATAGGTTTTAAGCTTATTCAACAATGAGGAAAGCAGGTCTGCCAGGCTCGCCGGCTGTGCCGTAGCTTGTGCCGTCGGCAAACGTGAACGCCGCGACAGCCTGATAGAGATACTTGTTGCGTGCGGCATAATACTTCAGCGTAACGGGTTCCTCTGCTCCCATGCTGCCGTTTATCTCCATGCGGAAGACATACTCGCCGTTCTCCGCCTGCTCTGCCTTTGCCATGCCGCGACATTCTGCGCCCACGAATGCAGCCATCAGGTCGTCTGCCGTAGCCTGGCGCACGATGTTCTGAGGCAATGCCACGCAAGCCGTCATCTTGAGCGGATGCTTGCCGGCGAGAACGAGAGGCAGGGTGAGCGGCTGCTCGGGCGAAGCCTCCACCTTGCCGTCGGCGAAGGCGAGGCATGCAGGAGCCGTGAACACGTAGCTGTTGCGATGGCTGTAATAGCGTATGTCTACAGACGCCGCCTGTGAGCTGACGCCGTTAACAACCATCTTGTATACCGGTCTGCCGTCCTGCTCGCCCACGAGTTCGCCAACGCCGGCGCAGACATTGCCAATGAACGCCGCCAAGCGGTCGCCCGTCTTGTCGGCATAGCCGGCTGTGAGGGCGTCGAGGGTGAGATAGGCGGTCATGCTGCCCTGCGGCACGAAGGTGAGCGCGAGCGGCTGGTCGGCTGCTCCAACCACCGATGCGCGCTTTCCTACGGCGAAGGTCTGCTCAGATACGAACACCTGCTTCTTCTCAGCGCTGTAATAGCGGAACATCACCTGCTCGCCCTCGACACGTCCAAGGATGTCGTACCAGTAGAGCATATCAGCCTCGCTCTCTACGTGCTTTATGCCGCGACACTCGTCGCCCACAAACGCCTGCAGCTCGTCGTCGGCGGCTACTGTGAACGGCAGCTTCGCCTTGTCCACCTTCACCCATGCCTTGGTAGGTACGGGGAAGGGTCCCGACTGCTCGAAGTCGGGATAGGCGGGCGCGTCGGCTGTGCCGTAAATCTTGTCGACCTCATATCTGACGTCGGACGCCACGGAGACGTACGTGCGCTTGGCGGCAGCACTGTAATAGCGGAACTCCACATTGCCGTTCTCGCTCGACGGCGCCTTCACATGGATGAAGAAGAGGCGCACGCCGTCGTTCATTACCGTCTTAGCCACACCGCGACACTCGCCGCCAATGAAGGCAGCCATCTTGTCGCCGTCGGCGGCAAGCGTTTCGAGCACCGGCGAGAGACGCACTACGGCAGTCATGCTCATCGGATAGACACTCTTGTCGGGGTCGCTCCACAACGGCGCCTGATCGTTGCCGCTGAAGTCGGCTCGCCACATCGGGGCGGAAGCAGGAGTGGCAGACG
>OIXY01000117.1_pt1 | contig 22209 bp, 17 predicted proteins | sample 1588051 | NCBI WGS metagenome assembly OIXY01 (sample SAMN03283247) | human gut metagenome | biome: human-associated habitat; material: feces | host: Homo sapiens | place: Peru | collected 2012 | reverse complement strand
TAGATGTCTCCAGCATATTCTGTCTGATAACACCCATACCATCTTCACCGCCGATACCCTGCTGAGGAGCACCTGAAGCAGTGGTCTCTAAGTAAAGGTTGTCACCGATGGACTCAAGACCTGTAGGGTTAATGAAATCTGTTACTGTGATCTGACCTAAATCCTGTGAAGCTGTATCATTGGCTAATACAACAGATACCTGACCGTCACGACCTACTGTCAAAGAAGTGGCGTTATCTGGGACCTGGATCTGAGGTAATAAAGGATACCCCTCGCCTGAGGTTACGATAGTACCTTCTTCATTCTTGGTAAACTGACCATTTCTGGTGTAAGCAGTGGTACCATCTGGTAACTCAATTTCGAAGAAACCACGACCTTGAATCATTAAATCAAATGAGTTGTCAGTAGTTTCAACATCACCTTGAGAGAACTGTCTTTGAGTTGCAACTACCTTGGCACCTGAACCTATCATTAAACCTTCAGGTAAATAGCTATCAGCTGATGATCTGCCACCAGGCTGATTGATCTTTTGGTATAAAAGATCTTCAAATACAGCTCTACCACGCTTAAAACCAACTGTTGAGGCGTTGGCAAGGTTATTTGATGTTACAGAGATATTGGTCTGCTGCGCATCAAGACCTGTTTTACTAATCCATAGTGCTGGGATCATGTTCTACTCCTTGCTAATCGTAGCTCAATAAAGTGTTTTGACGTTCATCCATCTGACTTGCTGACTCCATCATTTTTACCTGAGTCTCATACTGTCTCTGGATCCTGATAAGGCTTGTCAATTCTTCGACTGGGTTAACATTTGATGATTCAAGCATACCGCTTCTAACCTGTACGCTCTGATCTTCAGTCATTGCAGTGCCGTCAATGTTACGGAATAAACCGTCATAACCTTTTTCAATATTTTTATAATCATCAGGTTTTACAAGTTTGATACGACCAAACTCTTCAATAACATTTGAATCAGCGCCCTGAGGTCTACCTGAGATAGTACCGTCGTTGCTGATTTGAATATCAGATAACATTGCAGGTAATACCATAGGATCACCTGAATCAGATAAAACCTGAAGACCATTGGTAGTTCTTAAATTGCCGTTAACGTCTATTTCAAAACTACCGAATCTGGTGTAAGCTTCGTTACCTTCTTTGTCATTGACTGCAATAAAACCATCGCCATTTAAAGCAACATCTAATGGTCTATCAGTTGTCTCAATAGCACCACCATCCATGTTGTAGCCAGGTCTTTCTGTCATAGCAAAAGCTCTGGTTGGATAAGCATCGGCAAAAACAGACATAGCACGTGAATTTTCAAAGTCTGCCTTAAAACCAGTGGTGCTTGCATTAGCCAAGTTATTGCTGCGTACAGCTAAGCTATGGAAATTCTCCTTAGCACCTGACATTGCAATCCACAATAAATTATCCATTTAAAACCTCCGGAAAATGACTTTTCCTCTTACTGATGTTTTAAATGCAATCTATGTGCCATATTCTTTAAAAAGGCATTCTAAGGCGGTTTAGAATTTTTTTGATTTACAGAAAATTAATATTGTCAGGAAAATGACTTTGTTGGGTGGAAGGATGATGATTTGAAACTGATTTCCAAGCCGTAAAGAAAACATGACGGTTAGTAGAAAAAAATTACAGACTCTGACATAAGGTTAAAGAGATCCTTAAATTATAAAGATCTCTTTTAAATGACTACCGACTTTACGATTAAAGAGCAATCTGCTCTACTTTGTCTAAAGAAACCTCTCCATAACCTAACAGATTCAATTTGGTATCAGAAGTTGTCTTGCCTAATACAACTGAACCTACAGTTGCATATGTCTTAACAGGCAGATTTACGTTCTGACCATTCTGAGATGCTGTAACGCTGATGGTGTACTTGCCTGAATCATATTTTGCACCGGTTTTCTGATCCTGAATACCATCCCAGCTAAAATCAATTTTGCCATCAATGGCAGAACCTGCCTCAAAAGATGAAACAACATTGCCGTTGCTGTCGGTAATGCTGATCTTAACGTTTGAAGCTCCCTCTCCTGCATCAATCTGAGCTGTAACAGGATTTGTTCCATCAAAGAAAGCGGTTTTTGAGTCAACTAGCACGCTTCTGCCTACAAGGCTAGAAGCAGACAGAGCTGAACTTGATGAAATTGCATTAACAACATTATCAACATTGTTTGAAATAGTCGATAAATTTTCAACCACAGATAACTGAGACATGGTTGTTACCATCTGATTGTTATCTACAGGAGAGCTGGGATCCTGATTTTGCAGCTGAGTTGTTAATAATTTTAAGAAATCCGCCTGATCTAAAGACGAATTACTTTTCTTGGATGTGGCCTCTGCAGCATCAGTTGCAATACGGGAGGAAGTTTTACCTATTGTACTGTAATCAAAACTCATCGAATGTTCCCCCATTGAAATCATTAGGTGGCAAGCTTTGCCACTTTCACTTTGTATGCTGTATCTATTTCAAGATTTGTGCCAAATTATAAAAAAAGAACATTAAATATTTTTATTTTATTGATTTTAATGTAAATTCTTAAGAAGAGCGAAAAAATATTAATGGAAGACTAATGTATTTTTCAAGTAATTAAAACTCTGATTAATCGTATTACGGCAAATTTGAACTTAAAAAGAAAAAATTGCCACTGTTAAAATCTGACCGTTCACTCACTGCATAATGCTAAAGCCCAGCGATGAAGATTGTAGGCTAAAAATTCACTCGCCTGCTTGAACTTTCCCTGTGAGACAAGTGCTTTTACAAAATCTTCAGACATAGGTTACTTCAGTGCAGTTTCCCTCAGCTCAAAAGGAAGTTTGTAGTTCTGCTTCTCTATGACCTCAGACACTGTCAGATTGTTCTGAAGCACAAAATGCTCATTGAGCCAGTCAAGCTTATCTGCCATTATTTTTTCTTACTTGATTTTCTGATAAAAGAATAGTCAACTCAGACTGGAACCTGAAAATCAGGAAATTTACACCAGCTTGTTTATGTTTGGACATACTGCTAAAGCAGTAGCTACTGGAATTCCAGTGAGAGGATTTACACCTGTTACTACAGAGCCTAGATTTGTACAGGGCCTTCCCTTTGTCAGCATATTTACAGCTGTAGTCACTGTAACAGCTCCAGTACACACAGCTCCAGTCACAAGATCTCCCATACAAGCTTGAGGAAGACCATTAACAAGGTTTGTTGGCATACCAGGTCCTGTAACCACGTCGCCTGTAGCAGTGAGATTTACTAAGGTTGCGCTTGGTGTTGGCATAACTTGCTCCTCTGCCACATACTGATTTGATCAGATAACTTTAGTCTGTTCTCTTCAAATTTAATGGTTCAGGTTAATTTCATATCTTAGGAATAACCTAGGAACCAGAATCACTGATTTTTAGTCTGTTGCACAATTGGGTAAATGCAGATACATTTTCAGTCTGAAACAGAAATAATCTCAGGACAGACACCTTTCTTTCAAGTTTAGTCAAATATTGTGAAAAAATACAAGAAAACAGTGATTATTTTGTTAATATGAAACAAAAAGGTGAAAAACATCTCATGAGGCTATTTGCCTAAAGATTAAACAGACAAAGAAATCAGCAGGATATGAGCAAATGCTCATATGTATTTTCTGGATTTAAAATGTTTATGCAAAGATTTCTGCACACAATTCACATCGAATGGTAAGTGTAGCATAACAGGATAAAGTGCTCAGAAAAATTAGTGAGCTTTAGATCGACATTTTCAACTACCGTGAATATTAGCCATAGCATCCTTTATTGAAGATTTCCATGCGCTCACATCGTGTTTTCCGTAACCTTCTTTATAACTTGCCGATAAATTACAGTCACGGGCAATTTTATATAATCTTTTAGTCTGAGAAACAGACAAAGGATCGTTTTTTTCAGAATAGAACATAAACCTAGTGGGATCTGAATATTGATAAGATCTAAGTTTTAAAATCAGATCGTCAGGAGATTCATTGTATGATTGCTTAAAAATTTCTGACATGTAAGGTTGAATTATATTTGCTACAGCAAAAGTATTTTTATCTGCTCCCAACTCTTTGTCAAATGGAAGTGCCTGATCATAATATCCGCTTATTGCAACAACATTAGAAAAAGCATCTGGTTTTCTTAAGATCATGCTTAAAGCTCCATATGCTCCCATTGAAATACCAAGTACAGTGTTATCCTCCCTTTTACCTGAAACAGGAAGGATATTTCTCAATAAAGGCATCATTTCTTTATCAAGAAAATCTCCATAACGGCCTAAAGTTGAATTTACAAAGAAAGTATTATTTGGAATGGATGGTGCTATAACGGCTATTTTGTATTCTTCGACATAATCCAGCATCGCTAACCTGTCAAAAAATATATCTGCTGTCGACATAGCGCAGTGTAATGCCAATACTGATTTAAACCTTTTCCCAAGATTTAAAATCGAACAAGGAAGAGCTACCTTTATATCTACGGTCTGATGAAGAATTAGTGAATCAATTTTCACGTCCATTTTGATCATAAGTAAGCCTTTTAGTAAGCACATGCGAGGCAATGAACAGGTTGATTCCATTATTCATAAACATATGTGCTTTTCTTGTATGAATGGGATGTTTATAGTAAAAATTCTACATGGAATTTTTTTTCCAATGTTGTTCTGACTTTATTGTTGCTTACACTTTCGTCAGAGAGATCTTTTTCAAGATAATAATAAACAGGATCTTCAAAGACAATTTTGTACTTTAATTTGCACGTATTTAACAGCATCGCTGCAAGATTTTCCTTATTTACATAGCAACTGACTTTCGTAAGTCCAAGAGATTTTGCAATCAGAAATCCTGCTAAATTTGCATAATAAGAAATATTGTATTGAGAACGTTCTATAAAATAACTGCCACTTTCGTACTTTTTTAAAATGAAATCTATAGACTTAAAATCAATTACACCTTCAAGAGAATCATTTACATAGACAGCAAAATATAAAAGATCTTTCCTGTCAAATAACGATCTGCAGAAATTCAAATGATCTTCAAAACAGATCTTATCCTTATTTGCCATGTTCATTCTGACACGATCAGAATTTCGAAGGTTCAGGATCTCCTGAAGACAGTCTTCTGTCAGATATCTGAAATTGACAACTTTAAGTACATTCATTGCTATTTTTTTTCTAATTCATCAAGAAGCTCTCCAACGTTTTCACACATTGCAAGTTCTTCAATTTTAACGAAGATCCCTTTTGCCTTTAAATAAATAACTACATTGAATAAACCTAAAGAATCAAGATCATCACAATCTGCGATGACTGTGTCTTCTGTTATTTCAACATCTGGCTCAAGTATTTCATTTATTCCTTTTAATATTTCTGTTCGATCCATTTTATAACTCCATTTCTGACATACTATTGTACAGAACTCACAATGCATTAACTTCTAGTAATAAAAGCAAAACTGTTTAATATCAAAAATATCTGGTTGTCAGTATTCTGGTTTTCGATAAATCAGCTAACACACTTATGACATTCATTCCTACACCAAAAGCGCTTAATACTGTATGTCCACGAGTTATTTGCTGTCTTACATAATCACTTTCACTAATTGCAAGAGCCAGAGCTGCTGACGATGTATTCCCAGTCTGATCTGCAGTGAAAGGAATTTTACCAGGATCTATGCCCAGAGTAAGCGCTACTGACTTTAAAACAGTTTTATTTGCCTGATGCAGCATAAACACAGGTATATCCAGAATAGACTTACCTGATTCTTCCAAAAGATGTAATAAATTTGGAACAACATAATCAATTGCATATGAAGCCATAGCTGTTCCGTCTATATGAAGCCCAGATTGAGTGTAATTTTCAAGAACAGATGGTTCTAAAGTTCCTTCATTAACACCAATCTTTAATCGTTCAAGTCTTTCTGAATACTTAGAATCATGAATTGCCTGATTAAACTGACCGTGTGCTTCATAGTTAATAAAAATATCTGGTGCAGTAGTGTCTTTTTCAAGCAGGATCGCACCTGCACCGTCTCCGAATAAAGCGACATTTGCTTTCTGATCTGCATCAGCCAATTCATGTAATTTGCAATAGGTATCTCCAAAGCATACTAGTACTTTAGAGGCTATTCCTGCTGATATTAAACTTATACCTTCCAATAATCCATGCATACTGCCAGCACAACCATTTATAATATTGTTAAGATAGCAATCAGAAGTCAAACCTATTCTGTTCTGCATTGAAAAAACACTGGCAGGAGCAATCGAATCATTAGTCTGAGTAACAAATATCAGTGCATCAATAGAAGATTTTGAGACTTTTAATTCCTCTAATAAATCGTTACTTAATTGTACACACATATCTGCAGTTGTCATGTTTAAAGGGATTTGTCTTATTTTTTCAAATCCTAAAGTCTTTATGAGTCTTTTAACATGTCTCTCGTCAAGAAAGGAGCTGCAAATTTCAGCAACATCATGCTGTTCTTTTCCCGAAGCAGATGCTATTGCTGATATTTTTACATTAGAGAATTTTTTTAACATACATTTTTCTCTTTTCAATAATCCGTCCTAATCATAGTATCGGTAAGAAAAGGATCTTGTAAAAGAATGAGTTTTTTTTAATTTAATGGAAGTGACACAACACAGATAATTGTAAAAAAAAGATATCATTATCCTTTTTTTTGGCGAGCTAAAATCAGAGTTACCATTTCTCCAATATTTTTTAACTTCTTCAGATCTTCAATTGAAAATTTGATTTTAAATGTTTCCATGACAGCCACAACAATATTTATAAATTCAAGACTGTCCCAATCCTGAATATCACTTGATACAGTATCCTCTTTTAACACAATATCATCACTGTCAAATACATCTCTAAAAACAGCTGTCAGTTGCTCAAAAACGTCTTCTCTTGTCATTTCTAATTCCATAGTATTTTCAGATATTTTACAGGATCTTAATCTATCAATAATGACTGCAATAATATGAAGCATACCCATCCACATATTAAGAGGATGGACCATACACATTGTCTATTCTACACAAATATGCTGATTTGACTTTTGGTACGGAGTATTTATCTCATACTTCCAGACTGTATTACCTTTGTCATCCTCTGAAATTTTTTTAAAGCCGTGAGTACCATAGAATTCTGAAACCATTCTGTTCTTTTCTGTTCTGAAATAGTAACCTATAATACATGACAATTTCATAGTGATTGCAGCTTCTATCAGTCTATCAAGCATAGCAAGTTCAAAGTCTCTTTTTAAAACTCTACAACTCATAAGCCACAGTCTTATATGTAGGACATCATCTAAAATTTCACCAATCACCAGTGAAACAATTCCGTTGTCACCAAATTTATCAGTTAATTTTCCATAAAAGGTAAGATATCTTTTATTATTGGATATCTTTTCAATCTCATTTTCTGTCAGTCTAAGAGTTGTCAGATTGAATTGATTACTTTTATTGGTCAACTGGGAGATCCTTTCAAAATATAAAGGTTCAAATGGTTTTATCTGAGCTTTCATTTCAAGAGAGTCCAGATACTCCCCATAATTTTTAAACTGGCTTTTCAAATTAGCTCTCTGCCGATTTGATTTATACATTTCATTTCTTTTTAGGTCATCTTCTGATAAGGATATGTTCTCAAAGAAACCAGATCTGTCGATTGCGCTGATATAACTTGTGACATCTTCTATATTAGGTGCAACGACACCTGGTATCTGACTTGTTACAAGATCACGTTCTGAAGGATTGTCATCTACAAATACCAAGCTGTCTGCAGATACATTGATATCATTGGCAATTTCTTTAAAATTAAGGTCTTTATTGTTCCAGTTTGCTTTTATCTGAACAAAATCATCCTTTTTAAGGATTGAATCAGGATGATTTAAACCTAATAAAGCATTTTTTTCATCATTTTTAGAACAAACACTCAGTGTTATGCCAATCTTAGCTAATGATTTTAAATAACGGTGAAAGTCTTGATAAGCTTGACCGTCTGAAGTTTCCTGTCCCAAAGAAATTCCTTCTACACCGTCATCACCTATAACTCCTCCCCAAAGAGTGTTATCCAAATCAAGTACCAGTCCCTTCTTATTTTTTCCGTAGATGGCCTTAACTATATTAGCCACATTGAAGCTTAAAACAGGGATTGCAGGTACTGCCAGGCAGTATTTATACATATAGTAATAGAAAGGATCTGACCATTTAGAAAGGCCATATGAAGAAGATATATAGTTAATATCTACGATGTGCAAATTTTTGTGCTCACAGGCATATTCAGAGAACTTCAAATTTAGTCTGTTTACAAAATTGACTTTTCCTCTATAGTCAACACAGTCTCGGTTTCCTAGCAATCGGAAATAAGGCATCTCAAAATTGTTCTGTAGAATTGGAACATTGTATTTTGAAGTCAGAGACTCCCATATTTGAATGTATCTTGAAAATTCAGTTTCTAAAAGGTCGTCTACAGCTTTTTTATCGTCTGTAAATTCAGGAAAGTTAATTATATTGTGAACACTGGTACAAACATAGATTATATCAGGTTTAAAAGAAGCTAACCTCTCATTCTCAAAAACTGCATCCTCATAGAATGAGTTGTACTCTGATTCATAAAAAATAGGTTCGATGCCGTAATTCAGAAGAAACAGCTCTAAAATCTGCTTGATGTCATTTGTTGTTCCACCACCTAATATGGCAATATTTTTTTTAAGGCGAGTTTTATTTTGATTTTCATTTTCCAAAAGTAATCTCCTAAGAGATTTTTTCTTTTTTAGAAGATATGAAGAATCAAAAGGAAATTCCAACTCTTTTAGCATATTTTATGGCCCTGTATTTATTCAAAAATTTCCGTACTTACCCAAACATATATGTACTTTGTTCAGAATCTTGTTACCAGTTTCATCACAGTTTATATAATTCCTTTTCTAATGGTGTCAAACTGTCATGAGTATACAAAGACTTTATGGCGCGGAAGAGCCTGCTTAACAAACTGTACTGTTTTCTCAAAACAGGCAGGTAATAGGTGTAGCTTCTTTCAGGATCATAATAAGTTTGGCCATGAGCTGTTGGAACTATACGCGGAGTAATGTAATCATCTCCATAATAAGTTTTCAGAATTTCATCATAACCACAAGGGATCGGCAAAGTTTTATCCTCAAATGGAACATAAAGAGTACTGTCAAAACAGGATTTGGAAAAAATAAATTTCTGCTCATAAGCAAAACCAAAGGATAAAAGTCCTACCTTCTGGCACGAATCAAAATCAATCTCTTTAAATAAGTTTTCGAATTCTGAATATTTTTTTACGTAGTCATGTGGATCTTTGATAAGAGTCTTTGCAAGTTTTCTTCTTTTCAAAAGCATCAGGATAATTTTAGGGTTTAAGCTTAAAATTTTGTCAAAGTTATAATATGACTTGACAGCTCTGCCTAAAACAGATGATTTTTTATACAATTCATCAGCCTTTTCAGGATCATTCGGTAGACCTTCTAAAGGGAAAATATCAATAAAAATCCCCTGATTTACATCAGTAAACAACCAGCTTTTTATAATTGCTGTGGTATCTGTGTTTCTAATTTTGACATGTATTCCAGGGTATTTTGGATCTGTAGTTATATGCTGTAAATAATATGGGGATTTAAGTTCTTGTGAAGCAATCTCTATCAGTCTGTCATAATCTTTTCGAGGCATAGTAAGATCTATGTCATCATCCCATGGAATAAAGCCTTTATGGCGAACTGCTCCTAAAAGAGTCCCTGAATCAAGAAAATAGCGGAGATCATGTTTCCTACAGATTCGATCCAGTTCCATAAGAATATCTAGCTCTATTTTCCAAACTTTTTCTCTTTTTGGAGAAACTTTATAAAATAATTTCTTGCCATCGACGATATATTCTTTATCCAAAACTATTTTCCTTATAAATATATTAGCTTTTAGGTTATATGGTGGAACCAGCAAAAAGAGCCGGTGTCTTAACGACATAAGCTTGCTCTTTCAAAATGTAATTCAGTAAAAACTGTCAGGTTAACGCTTACCTTTAATCTTTTTGCGGGTTCTTGCAAACCTGCCTAAAGGAGTATCGTCACTGATAGTGTTCTCAAAGCCGTTTACTTCAAGGTTGTCAGGAACATCATTACCTGTAGGTTCAGGCTCTTTGTAAAAGAGACCGATGAATCTTTCATCGTTTTCTATTTCAGACATATCCTAAGTAAAGAAAGCTTTTAAGAACATAAAGCCATACTCAACATCAGATGCTAACATCTGCAGGCTGTCAAATGACCATGGCTTGGATTGATACAGAGGAACATTGTTTCTGATGTAGCTTAAAACGTTACATACCATTTTGGTATAGACAGTAGAGTTTCTGATGTAATCCTGATTACTTAAAGAAAGTCGGTCCTGGTCAAAGCCAACATCAATACCCCAATGTCTTGATTCAATCTGCCATCTTGCAAGGATGATGTCCTGTATGGTGTCGGCAAAACTATTATCAAGACCGTCAGTGATAATGGAACTTACAAAGTATCTGCTCTCTACATCATCAGCATTGGAAACACCTGAGCATTTATAGGTTCTTGTGGCGTTAACTCTGATAAGGCTTTTAATGTAAGGCCATTTACGCTGCATTTCTTTAGACAGACCATGCTCTGCATCAAGGATGGTGATTTCCTTTTCCTCAATACGTCCATGGTCAGATGAAACTCTTTTGGAGCTTAAGACTTCACTTAAATATCTGTCAGCATCTGCAAAGGTAAAGGAGTCAAAGACTTCTTCATACAGATATCCCTGATTGGATTTAAGACAGACTAGAAAGTCGGCATTAGCTCCAGTCACAGCTTTAAGTGTTGCAGCTCTCGTGTTGATGGCATCCCAGGTGAGAACAAAATAGGCATGGTGTATTTAGGAGCATATACGTCAAGTTGCAGCTCTCGTGTTGATGGCATCCCAGGTGAGAATGGAGTTTGCAAGGTTTAAATCCTTAATCATCTCCATAATGGCTAAAGTTTCATTGTTCTTTTTATCTACTGTTCTCTGACATAAGTTTACACCGTAGGTGGATGAGAACAGTGATACCACATCATAGCCACCGTTCTTTCTGGAGTCATTGCCGTCTTTAGAGCTTCTTGTGGCTCTGATGTTCTGTCCGTCAGTAGCTATTACCTCTCTTTGAGCTAATGGAACTGAGCCTAGAGGTTTTAAGATGTTCTCTCTATGGGAGACAAAATACTCAGAAAGAAACTTTACTGTTTCATCTGCTTTTACCAGTGCTACCACTCGTCTTATGGACTGCTCTGATGGAACCTCATCGCCTAAACCGTAGATTAAAGACTGAAGCTGCTTTTTGTTCTTCTGCCAGAACAGTATCTGTGTTTAGCTGTTATTACACCCAGCCATTCTGGCCAGAATTACGGTTACGATGATATACAGAGTATAGACGATAAGAGAAGTGGTCCTTTTTAAATTTAATTCAACCTGTCTCTGCAGGAAACAGGTTTAGTTTGACTTTAAATCCATTGAGGTATCTTTACTATCTGACATACTGATATTCTTATACATGTTACATACAAAGAATATTAATTGTTCTCAGAACAGTTTTGATCTCTGAATCACATTTTGAAAGAGCAAAGTTAGTGTTTTAACTAACTGATTAATTTATATTAATTTTAAATTTTACCAATTTACAACTTTGTGATATTCATCAAGTGGTGGATTGGCCATATTAGTTTCCCGAATCATATATGAACTTGTTCTGAATTATGTTAACAGTTTCATCACAGTTTATATAATTCCTTTTCTAATGGTGTCAAACTGTCATGAGTATACAAAGACTTTATGGCGCGGAAGAGCCTGCTTAACAAACTGTACTGTTTTCTCAAAACAGGCAGGTAATAGGTGTAGCTTCTTTCAGGATCATAATAAGTTTGGCCATGAGCTGTTGGAACTATACGCGGAGTAATGTAATCATCTCCATAATAAGTTTTCAGAATTTCATCATAACCACAAGGGATCGGCAAAGTTTTATCCTCAAATGGAACATAAAGAGTACTGTCAAAACAGGATTTGGAAAAAATAAATTTCTGCTCATAAGCAAAACCAAAGGATAAAAGTCCTACCTTCTGGCACGAATCAAAATCAATCTCTTTAAATAAGTTTTCGAATTCTGAATATTTTTTTACGTAGTCATGTGGATCTTTGATAAGAGTCTTTGCAAGTTTTCTTCTTTTCAAAAGCATCAGGATAATTTTAGGGTTTAAGCTTAAAATTTTGTCAAAGTTATAATATGACTTGACAGCTCTGCCTAAAACAGATGATTTTTTATACAATTCATCAGCCTTTTCAGGATCATTCGGTAGACCTTCTAAAGGGAAAATATCAATAAAAATCCCCTGATTTACATCAGTAAACAACCAGCTTTTTATAATTGCTGTGGTATCTGTGTTTCTAATTTTGACATGTATTCCAGGGTATTTTGGATCTGTAGTTATATGCTGTAAATAATATGGGGATTTAAGTTCTTGTGAAGCAATCTCTATCAGTCTGTCATAATCTTTTCGAGGCATAGTAAGATCTATATCATCATCCCATGGAATAAAGCCTTTATGGCGAACCGCACCTAAAAGTGTGCCTGTATCAAGAAAATAGCGGAGATCATATTTCCTACAGATTCGATCCAGTTCCATAAGAATATCCAGCTCTATTTTCCAAACTTTTTCTCTTTTTGGAGAAACTTTATAAAATAGTTTCTTGCCATCGACGATATATTCTTTATCCACAACTATTATCCTTATTAAAAATATCTAGACCACAAGATTTATTTCCTTCATTTTATTTTTACGATTTTTTTTGCATTCTCCTCACAGAGTTTTTGATTAGAAATACAACAGGTTAAATTATACTATTTTAAGCTTTAGCATTATTCCAGTGTGAATAAGCATATATTCAAACTTCAGATAAATTGCATAAAACTGGGTAGCATACGACAGCTGATTGTAATCTGCACTTACTTCTGCCTTTAGCCCACATTTCTGTACATTTTTCTTCTGATATCCCAGTGACTTATTTCTGATTTTTTATGACTGTATTACGCAATATATATGTTTGTCTTATTAAGGAATTATGATCTTTCTTATAATCAGTCTTGAGGTTCACTTTACACACAAGCTATTACAAATCTTGTAATAAAATCTACTGCTCTTTAAGCATGTTCATGAAATTATCTTTATTTTCTCTTGCGCTAATTGTTGGTCTACCCAACTCTTTGCGAGAACCTTGAGAACATTTAATTTCAATAAAGATAGGTCTATTTTCAGTATTAATGTTATTTAAGTCTTCAAGCATCGCTACAAGTTCATCCGATGATGAGGCGGATAGAACAGTCTTATAGCCACAGGCTTTTGCTAGCAAGACATAATCAGTATTGACAGCCGCTGTCTTGAATCCACCTACAGACTCGTGAGCTTCGTTATTTATCACAATATGAATCAGATTTTTTATATTGCTGTTTCCAATGGTTGCCATAGCCCCCATGTGCATTAGTAAAGCACCATCACCATCAACACAGATAATCTGAGAATGTTTTTTATGTAAAGCGATCCCAAGAGCAATAGATGAAGCATGCCCCATAGAGCCAACTGTTAAAAAATCATATTTATGACATTGAAGTTTCAGCTTTAAATCATTACTAATATTACTGTCTTTTATCCTTGCATGTTTTTCCCTTAATTCAAATAACTCCCTGCTGGTTTTGCCTGTAGTTGAAACAAAAACTGTATCCTCTGCGGTATGCTTCAGAATTATCTCTAGAGCTTCTTCTCGCTTAAGTGAATACAGAGATTTTGGAGGAGAAAACTTATGGTCAGAAGTTAGAGCTCCTTTTGATACGACAATAGCTGCACTTTTTCCATTTGCAAAAAGAGTCTGAAAATGCTCTAAAGCTGACTCAAGTTCTTCAACAGTTGTGTCAGATTTTAGAGCAAATGTTTCTATGTCAAGTAAATTCATCTGTTCATAAGTTACTTTTCCCTGAAAGACATGTTGAGGCTCATCTTTTGTTCCAGGCTCACCACGATGACCAATGACGAACAGACATGGAATACCATATACATCTGGATGCAGTAAAGAACAAATGGGATTTACAGCGTTGCCTTCGCCACTGTTCTGCATATAAACGACGCCAACTTTTCCTGTGGCAAGATAGTAGCCTGCGGCAAGAGCTACCGCATTTCCTTCATTTGCGGCAATTACATGATGTGTTAAATCATCACCGTATTCATCAATTAAGGAGTTACAGAAAACATTTAAAAGAGAATCAGGTACTCCTGAAAAAAAATCTGCATTTAAAGACTTTCTAAAATCATTTATATCCATTTTATTTAACAATCTTAACTAATGTCTGTCTGTTATAGAGTGAATCTTCTGCTTAATCTGAGAAGAAGACACTCCTTCAGTGTATTCAGGCTCAACCACCTGACCGCCCCATGTCTTCATTAAATCTATAGCCTTCTGTCTTACCTGTGCCAGCGGTCCATTTCTCCAATCAGTTCCATGTATCATAAAATCAGGTTTTAAGGCTATTAAATTGTCAGTGTAGTCTTTTGTTTTCTGAGGAATTACTTCGTCAACACCTTTGATGTTTTCTATAACTATTTTTCTTTGTTCATATGTCATGACAGGAGGCTTCTTATATGATGAAATAGCTTCATCAGAAAACAGCCCTACAATAACTTTTCCGTAGAGAGACGCTTTTTTTAGAATATTTATGTGACCAGGATGAATTAAATCAGCAGACATTGGGACATAAATTGTGAAACCGGCATCCCTTATACGTTTTCGAACCTGCTCATCGGAGAAGTTATATTTTCCTTCAATAACACTACATTCAGGCATTGTTGGTTTTGCCATTCTGCAGTCGTGGTGCACACATCCGTCACAGATAGTTCCTTCTAAATCATCCTCCATAAACCTGCGACGCATATCCTTCATCTTCTCGCCATACCATCCATCTTTTAGAGATACTTTGTTCAAATCTGCCATAATCAGCATATTGTCGTAGTCAGCATTTTCTATGGACAGATAACCTTCGGCAGTAACAGATATCGCATCAAACGGAAGATTGCAGGCTCTCCTTTCCTCTTTATCACACTCACATCGTAGGAGTGGATCAATCTCCGGCATATACCCTCCCTGATTGTAGACGTATTTGAATACAATCTGATCTGCTAAACCGTCAAAGACAGTGAAGTAATCATCTTTTAGAGATTCTGTAAAGCGGGTTAAAATTCCTGTTAAATAAATTTTAAAATTTCGGCCACATTCTTTTCTATACTGATTTAAATATTTGAGATGTTCAAATACCTTATCAAAATCATCTTTTCCGTGAATAAACTTGTACAACTTACGGTTAGGTGCATTAACAGAGAATTTAATGCTGTCTAACCCTGCATCGATTACCTGTCGGATTTTCTCTGGAGTTGCAAGTGAGCCATTTGAAGTCAGATAAACATATGTATAGCCGAGTCTTTTGGCTTCGCTGATAAATTCAGGCAGTTCCTTTGATAAAAACGGTTCTCCTGTTGCATAGAAACCGACCTCTCTGGTTCCAAGTTCATATGCTTCTCTTAGAATACGAAAACCTGTTTCCTTACTCATTTTATGAGGTTTTCGGTGCATTTTCTGATGAGCACAGAATAAACAGTTATGATTACATGCATTTGACAATTCCATTAGAAAATTACTTTTAGGAAAAGGTGGAGTAATAGAATATAAATTTTCTCGATTAGCTTTCTTTAATCGAACGCGCTCCATAAGATCGACTTCTTTACCCATTTTGTCATAGTCATACTTTCTAATGGTACAGTTTGCCTTATCACACTTCATGCAATCTAAGTTCATATCACAGCTTTTACCGTCACCACAGTCCATTTTTATATCTTTTTTTGAAAAGTCTGCAGAGTCTGCCATTGTTATGTGTCCTAATATATTTGATTTGTCCATAAAGACAGTTTTGTTTATCTTGTACCGGGAATTAAATCGAGAATTTCTTTAATACTCATTAACTGTTTATCACATTCCAAACTGCGGTGATGGATAAGTATGCTCTCTGCGACATGTTTCATAGCAGGATATGCTGCTCTCAAAAGCTGATTAGCATAAATTACAATATTAACACCGTGATTCTGCAATTCATTCTCTGTTACCTGATTAAAACTGGATGGAACCACTACCAGAGGTTTTCGGTTTTGTAATGATCTGTATTTATCACAGAAAGAGAAAATTTCAGCAGGATCTTTTTTTCGAGAATGAATCATGATGCCATCTGCACCCGCATCAATATATGCTTTTGCTCTGTTTAAAGCATCGTCTATGCCCTTTTCCAGAATTAGAGATTCAATTCTTGCAATGATCATAAAATCTTCGGTGATTTGAGATTGTTTTCCAACCCGTATTTTTTGGCAGAAATTATCAATAGAATCCTGTGTCTGTGAAACTTCATTTCCGAAGAGAGAATTTTTTTTAAGACCAGTCTTATCTTCAATAATTACAGCTGATACTCCTAAGCGTTCTAACTGTCTTACTGTAAATTTAAAGTGCTCAGGAATACCTCCAGTATCACCGTCAAATATCAGAGGTTTCGTGGTCACTTCAAATATTTCATCAATCAGTCGCAGTCTTGAAGAAATATCTACAGCCTCTATATCAGGCATTGCCCTCATGGTAGAATCGGTAAGAGATGAGGCCCACATACCATCAAATTCATTTGGCAAATCTGTAGTTACTTTGGTATTTTCAACAATTGAACCTGTTAGCGCACTATGAACCTCACATATCTTTAAAAGAGGTTTTGCAACTAACAAACGACGAAGTGAAACTAGACGTCTCTCTGGAGTTGTACCTATTTCATGAAGAGCTTCATGAAGAAGCGTACCGGAGATCCCTTTTGTATAAGGCACTTCTATGAGTTTTATCTTCCCATGACAAGATTTCAGATAGTTAAGAAGTTTTTTTCTGTAGGTTTTCTGAAAGCTTTCTTTCCAGTCATCCCCATGAATGATGTAATCAGGTTGATATTTATCAATATTAGGTATGGAGTCGAGACTTTCTTGAATAACAACCCTTTTAACAGGCTTTAATGACTCAATGACTCTTTTTCTTTCATCATAAGTCATAAAAGGCAATCTCTTGTATGCTGCAATGGCGGCATCTGTTAAAAGGCCGACTGTTACATCGCCATACTTTGCTGCTTCATTTAATATATTGATTATTCCATGATGGATTAAATCTGCAGATATACTTATATAAACTTGTTTTGACATAAAATTGTTGATGTTCTGTTCGTTCTTCTCTGTTTTCAAGAAGTCCCTTATGGTGTGAAAATGATTGCTTAAATTTAGGACTTATTCGTGCACAAAATATACATTATTTTTTTGACTTTTTGCTAAATTGAAGTATCCCAACTTTTATAGGAAATGTCTACAGGATGAAGATGGTCTAATGGTTATTGTATGGCTAGTTTGTGACGATCCTTCTAAATTTTCATGAAACGTGTAATAGAGCATTCTTTTAAATTTCATTCCAATTTCTCACGTTTGTGCTACTCCTAAATTTACGCAATTAAATATTTAAGCATTTTCAAATATGCAATATCCGACAAGGTGAAAAAGTTCTCAATTTATGAACACCATTTCTTTGTCAACTCCAACAGGCTATATAATAAGAATGACAGATCGGCAAATCTAGATATTTCGCATTTTCAGTTTAAATCACAAGAACCGACATAAAGGGAAAAAAAAACAATGGAAATTAATTCACTGTTTGAAACCACTCGAAAATTCTGGGAAGAAGAAACTGTAAGAGGAAAACTGGTATATCCTGATGAGCAGGTAATTCGTTTTATCAAAAAGAATGCTGACAAAGATGACACCATTCTAGATTTTGGTTGTGGCTATGGGCGTCATGCAATTAGTTTGGGATTAGAAAACTATAAGAATATCATTGCAATGGACTACAACAGGCCTAATTTGCAACATATTGAAGAAGTGGCGAAAAAGAATAATCTCAACATTAAATGCATACAGAATTCCGGACTTAAAATTCCACTTGAAGAAAACTCTGTAGATATAGTCATAGCTCATGCCTCTCTCTTCTACTCTCAGCAAAGCGGTCTTGAAAGACTTCTCAGCAATCTCTCCAATGTAATGAAAACAAATGCACTGATGTGGTGTAATTTTAGAACTCCAGAAGATGACCTGATCAAAAAAGGACTTGAGGCAGATAAAAACTTTTACGTAGTTAAATTTAGGAACTCTAATGCTAAAGTTGGCTATTTTTCTTGTTCACAAAACGAATTAAGCGACATTTTTGAAAAAGCTGGATTTGATGTAATTTCATCTGATATTTTTGAATTTACCGCAAACAACCAGCAGGTTCATAATTCATGGTTCGTTTTGAATGTAAGGAAAATCGGCAAAAATCCATGCTAAGGTAAAACACAATAACATTTCATATACATATAAAACAAAGGAAAAAGATGAAAGCTTTTGACAATCAAAAAAATCTAATGATGTTAGGTGTTTGCCCAGAGCAGTTCCCTTTTATACAAGAGCTGTTAGATGACGGTCACAGGATAATATTCTGCGAAAGAGATAAAACCAATATCAATAAACTAAATAATATATTATCAGAAGCTCACTATGCAAAATCAGTCATCATCTACGAGTGTGATCTTGCTGATAAGGACAGGATCCTTAATATAGCAGAGAAAGAAAAAGTTGATGCTTTAATTCCTGTTCCTTTAGGAAAGGTGTTCTCAACTGTCGGCTATATCAATTCACAACTTAACCTCCCTGGTGTTTCATACGAAGCCTGTCTTAACTTTACAGATAAACTTAAAGTTTACAACTTACTAAAAGAGAACAACTTAAATTGTGCCTCACAATGGAATGCAACAGAACTTGATAAAGTTGTATTTCCGTGCATCGTAAAACCGAGATTCGGATGTGGCAGCAGAGGAGTAAAAACAGCAAAAAACTTTAACGAACTGTTAGAAGCATGCGAATTTTGCAGAAAAGATTTTTCTGCAACAATTGAAGACAAGGATATCCTTATAGAAGAATATATTGAAGGCAATGAGTACAGTTGCAATTTTTTCTTTAGAGATGGTAAAGCAGAGATTTACTGTTTTCTAAAAAAGAAGATGACAGAAATTCCCTACAGGCAGGAAGTTACATATGAAGACAATGCTTTGAATGATGATGAAAAAGCTACTATTGAAGACTATATCAGCAAATGTGCAAAAACACTAAAGATCAATAACTCTGTGGTTAACTGTGATCTTATATTATCCTCAAAAGGTCCATATGTAATTGACGTATCCGCAAGATTTCCTGGTAATTTTGTATGCTCAATAGCAAAATCCAAAGGTGAAGATCTCGGAAGAATGTACCTTGAATTTATCTTTAACAAAAAACTTCCTCAGCTGCCAGAGCCCCATCTTAAAGCATATTTTTCTATGTTTAACATTGGCAGTGGAAAATTGCTGTCAGTACCAGAGAGCATTCATACAGCAAACTTCATTGCAGAAAACAATCTTAAGGCAGGAGACGAGGTAAAAGCAGTAACAAACGGCAGAAGTCTTTTAAGTCGAGGTTATGCGCTGTGCTTGGATGACAGTATAGAGAAAGCAAAGAAAAAGGTGGATAACTATTTAAAAATGTTCGTCCTAAAGGACTAATCCTTTATATGTTCCAGTGTCGAATCTGGTCTCAAAATCTCTTGCAGGTATTTTAGTACCTTTACTTTGCCTACATAAAAATAACGTAAGATCTTTGTTCTTTTATTTAGAATTGTTAGTATTAAGATAAATAAAGTTATGAAAGAGTTGCTAAACCAAATCTAAAATATCATTGATGAAATCAGAGTTACGTGGTCAAAATTTAAGGATTATATGTACAGATCATTATTTACCTATTTAATTTCTTTCGTTTTATGCTTTTATTTAAGCGCAAACATAGCATCTGCAGATGCAACTTTTGATGATCTGTTTAAAATGCCAAAAATTAATAATTCTAATGACGGTAATACAGCTTCATCATTACCATTTACAGGCATCTGTGCCTACAAAGAAAACAATAAAATTAAATGCAGTATTAAACTTGATGCCGGCTCTTATATTTACAGAGATTCCCTACTGGTAAAAGGAGACAATGCAGAGACTGTTTTGTCATCAATTCCTGATGGTACCAGCCATACAGATCTTAATGGAACAACCAGTATCATCGATACATCTTTTGATGTTGAAATAACCGTTAAAAGGGCTTTAAAAGGAGATTCTGTTTATCTTTTTTACAGAGGGTGCGACAGCGCAGGCATCTGTTATCCAGAACAAAAAATAATTTTTGCAATCACTAAAGATGTTGAGAATACAAATGCAGGATCTTCGGATAAAGAAGACAGAAAAGAAGAGACTGACTCAGAAGTATCATTCAATTCAGATACCCTAAAAAATCATAACAGTATAGAAAATAGTTCTGAACCAAAACATAAATCTTCAGGTGAAGCCTTTGCTTTAACATCCTCAGACACTGGTAATTCACAGGATCAGCGATCTTTATTCAAATCTTCAGATAACTTTATTTTAATTTTACTTCTATGTTTAATCTTTGGAGCTGCCCTTGATTTAACCCCATGTGTTCTGCCTATGCTGTCTATCTATTCGGCAACTATATTAGGCGGAAAATTTATAAATACGGCACATGCCTTCAAACAGAACTTAAGTTATCTTTCAGGCTTAGCTCTTACCTACTGTGTCTTAGGACTTATCTTTGCTCAGGTAGGGGTTGCAGCTCATGGTGTTCTGCAGCATCCATTAAGTCTAATCGTTATGGCATCATTACTCTTAATCTTTGCCTTTGACTGCATGGGGGCTATTCATTTAAAAGTCCCATCCTGCTTAAATGCAAAACTTGAAAAGACAATCAGCAGACAAAAAAGCGGTACTTTGAAAAAGGCTTTTGTGTTTGGTGCTCTAAGTGCACTGATTGCTACACCGTGTACCAGTGCTCCTTTAGCAGGTGCCTTAATTTATGTTATAAGCACTAACTCTATTGTAAAAGGCATGCTGATGTTTTTATTTATAGGTATTGGTATGGGGGTACCACTACTTATCATTGGCACCTTTGGTTCTCGCTTTTTAAATATCTTTAGAGGTAAAAGTAATGTAGTTAAAAACCTTTTAGCTATACCTTTAATTCTTGGTTCTTACTTTATCGTAAAGCACCTTTTCGGCGCTTTAGATGTTTATATTGAGCCTTTTGTTTATGCCCTGTGCACAGCTTACGCTGTAGGTATCTTACTGCACTCACGCAAACTCTCTATTATTCTTACCTCTTCTCTTGCAACTTTCTTTGTACTCTTCAGCTGCATCTTCTTTATTGCAGGTACTACTCAAAAGTTACCTTTTACCTATGAGCAATCTTATGAGAGTTTATCCCCATATAAAGGACAAAAGATCTTAATTACAGTATCAGCTGACTGGTGCTCAAATTGTCATGAACTGGATAAAAAGCTCTATTCAACTAGTGAATTTAAAGAGGCTGCAAAAGATTTAAAACTGATACGTTTTGATTTTACCAAGCCAGATACAGATGACAATTTAAAGCTAGCAAAAAAGTTAGCCATTGTAGGTGTACCTTTTGTAGCTTTAATAGATGAGAAAGGAAAAATTAAAGGTTCATATACGGGCGATGTTTCTTTATCAGAGATAAAAACTCTGATAAATGAGTAAAAGAAAAGCTAAACTCTGCTTTCAAATCACAAGATCCTTTTCAAAGAAAGCTCAGTAGCATAGCTTAAGTGCTTAGCAGATGATCTTCAAAGTCAACGTATGACATTGAAGTGTAGGTTTCAGTATAGTAGCCCTACATCTTTACCATACAGATTAGGGCGTTAGCTAATATATTGAAACTAGCTATACAACTTTTTGATACTCGGTAAAAGCTCTTACCTTAGGATCTGCATTAAAGACAGCTGCTATTCTTAAAAGCTCTGCTTTCTTAGGCTCTGTATTACCATAGTCACGAGCTTTAATCTGTTCTACAGCATCAGTAAGTTTTGTCTTTGCCTCAGTCTCGTTTTGAGCATACTTCAACTCAAAAACTAAGCGTCTGTTTTTAGTTTCTATAATTAAATCTGCTCTTCCTTTTGAAGAGT
>OIXY01000115.1_pt1 | contig 22515 bp, 21 predicted proteins | sample 1588051 | NCBI WGS metagenome assembly OIXY01 (sample SAMN03283247) | human gut metagenome | biome: human-associated habitat; material: feces | host: Homo sapiens | place: Peru | collected 2012 | reverse complement strand
AACGAACCAATATTTTCTCCACATCAGCAAATGACATTCGCAATGCCTTTCTTTGCGGATTGCGTTCATTTTCCTCAGCCTCACGAACAAATCGTTCAGCGGTCTCACCTGTCAGAACCGGAATACTTCTTATTTCTAATGCCATAACCTTTTATTTTAGATGATTAATATTATGTCACAAAAGTACACTTTTTCCCCGAAACTACCAAGAAAATAGCAATAATTCTGCAAGTTATCAGCAAATTAGTACAAAATTAACTATAAACTGTAAACTATAAACTGCTATTTCCCGGCGGTCCCATCCCGCACAACATGGCGAGAGCTTTGATGCCCCGCCATCCTTAGAGCGTAGCGGTTTCGAGCACCGGAGGGCGGTTGCATCCTTCCTTCTGAGGTTTCTGTCCTATGTGAGGGGAACCGAAGGAGGTGTAAAGACTATTGAAGGTAGGTTTTCGAAAAGATACTCCCTATCATCTTCAGGGTGATAGAAGAATTTATTATTTCTTATTCTTTACCCTCCAGAAGAAGTGCCATATCCTAAATACAGGCTCGCATAGAGCCTCAGCAGGGAAATACCTCACGAGTCTTATATCCCGATACACCCTTTGGAGATTATGCCCGAGCTTTGATCTCCCAAACCGATTCCTTTCATCATGCTTTCCGAAGTTACCGGCTTCCAGCACTTCATTCAGCACAAACTTACCATACTTCTCATTCGGAGGAACGATAAGCCGAGAGGCAGGCATGCCGAACACCTCCTGCATGATATACATGATACCCCCGGCAAACTTCCACAACCCCAACTCCTTCAATTCCTTCTGTACTCTATCACTAATCAATGATAAATCATCACTAATCAATACATAGTAATAATCCACCAGTTGCCTTAACCCAATCCCCTCATTCATCAGATGAGCATAGATATGAGTCAATTGGAAGATGAGATTGAATTCCACTGTCGGAATCGCAATCTCCCCTTGCTCTCCCAACATCACCCGATGCGAGAACTGCTCTTCCTTCATCATCTCGTAATATTCCTGAAGCTTTCTGTTATGCCAGAAGCACAACAGGAAGCTTGGGCGATAATGCACTTCAACCTCAACACCCTTATACGGTGGGAACTCGATGTGGTGATAGCACGCCTTTTCATGAGGCGAGATAGAGCGGACAAAGGAGATAACCCGTTTATCTCCACCTTCCACCCAGATGTCAATATCGCCAGGCGTACGGGAATAAGGATTCGGATACATCAATGCATTCCCCTGCCCTTTCAGGATGCAGGTTCTGAATCCTTTCTTTTGGAACCAGTTCGAGACTTTTACAGCAGCAGCATTAAGTTGGGCATTAACCTTCTCAAGCATTCTGCATCGCCCCATCCATTTATAAAGCAGTTCCTTGCTTATCCCACTATCAGCAGGCAATCTCTCTATGCCATCAAAGAGAATTCCCAATAAGCATTGCTTCTGAGCGATAGCATATATCTCATTCCAATCCGCCCCTTTTAAAGAAGGAGGAATTTCCAACGTAGAACCAATACAAAATCGTAAAAAGTCAAAAAATATTTTTTGTTGTGAAACCATTGCTTTAATTTTGCACGCATGAAACAAGCCATACGCATCATATTATCCTACATAGCAGCTATCATCCTCCTACCGATAGCCTTGCTATGTAAGTTCTTCAGAAGAAAGTAATCCTACTTTTTTCGGAAAGGATCCTTGTATATTCCCAAGAGCTGCTTACCGAAGTAATAGAAGAACTGCATATCATCCACGAAGTAACGCTTGAAGAGGCGCTTTGGTTCCTTCATGCAACGATACAACCATTCCATGCCGATTTTCTGCCAAATCTTAGGCGCACGTTTCAATGTTCCAGCTTCGAAGTCGATGGTAGCACCCAGAGCCATGAATACCTTTACTCCAGGCATCTTATCACGATACTTCATAATCCACTTCTCCTGCTTAGGCGCACCCACACCAACGAGCAGTACATTTGCACCACTCTCGTTCACGATGCGAACCAACTCCTCACATTCATCCTCATGCTTCTCGAAGCCAAAGGAAGGAGAATGAGCACCAACCACCATCTGGCGACCTACCTTCTCATTGATACGTTCCATAGCCTTGGCAGCAATACCCTCCTTGGCACCAAGCAAGAAGATTTTGCAGTCAGCATCATCCTTATGATACATATAATAAGAGGTGAAGAAGCTGGAACCCGGAATCGCTTCCTTGATTGGAGTCTTCAACAACTTACCGAACAGGTAGAGGATCTTACTGTCACACACCACCCATTCCGACTTCTGATACACGTCATAAAACTCCTTGTCCTTCTGAAGCTTAATCAGATGATCAAGATTAGGAGTCACAAGAACACCCTCCTTCAGGTTCTCCAAGAGTTCCTGACGGGTAATGTTCTGAATATCTATATTTAATACTTTTACAATTTCCATGTATATTTATTTTTAGAGTTTCACAAAGCTATCTAATTCTTCCTCTTTAATACCGATAGGCCATTCTGCGAGTAGATGGTCTTCAATATGTTCACTTTGAATATCCATTTGTTCTTTTGGGGTATCTTTATCAAAAATCCAAATATTACATTGGCGATTTCCATCAGCATACTTCTTTCTGAAGCTTTTCAAAAATGTAACAAGCCATTCTTTTGTTGTTGGAGAAACCGTCAATTTTACGAAAAAATTATCAGTTATGCCACATTCAGTTTTTATGGGAGATAAATAGGTGGCAACATCTAAGTCTGACGAAATTTCAAACTTCTCGTCAAGAACATATTCATAACCATAATCATTCTTTTTACGCTGTAGCTGATAAAAGCAAACATTTCTATTTTTAAGAGTATCTTTGATTTTATCTTTGTCTTTATCTGACATTTCCGAGCCAAAGATAATTCCATGTAAAGCAGAAGGAACCAATCTTTGCATACCAAATCGGTCAGTAACAATTCTAACTTCCTCCTCAGCAGACCATCCAGCTTCTTTTGAGCCAAACAATTTCTGCGGGAGTTTACCTTTAGATATGTCTCGTAAGTCTGCTTTGGGGGCTTTCCTCGAATATTTTACTTCAAGCATGAGTCTATCATTCATATATACACTACTTGGTGCTTTCAGCAACGCATCCTTATTGTATATGATACAATATCCTCGCCTCATAGAAGCATATAAAGCCCACATCATCCCTACACAAGGATTTTTACTTAAAGAAAATATGCCAACCATGTCCCTACAAGAGACATATTCTTCAAAAGCCATTTTCACGTTCTCAACAGAATGTTTATTTCCAGGAAACATTTTCAGTAAAATCTGCAAAGAATTTACAAAAAGTTGCCCATCCAAGAAACACTCCTGATCATCATTGAGGTCTGTAATGCCAGCAGCAAAAAATGAATCATTTGCTATCATAGCCAAATCTCTATCTAGATTTTCTATTGCACGATATTTATATAAGTACTCTTGCTTCATTTTATATCCCTAACTTTACCATTTTCTCCTCATAGAAAGGAATCTCTCGTTTAGTCTGAGCCAAATCCTCCATTGTTGCCTTGATATACATCCATTCATGAGATTTTCTTACAGCGAGCATCCGACTACTATCTTCAGTTAAAACAGCATTACCGTCTGTCAAGACTCTCAACAATACTCTAAAATCGTCAAGTTCTTTAAGCAACAGCAAGTTATACCAATCCTTTACACCGGTAAGTATTTGATTTGCTACAAGCTCTAAAATTAACAATGGCTGATAGTAATATTGCTGGATATCCCTCTCAAATACACAGCAATGACATTGCTTGATAATACATCGAGCAATTTGCTCAAAAAGTTCTAACTTTTCCTTGTCACTTTCAAAATAATCATCCTTTTCAAAAAGTAAAGCCAAAGTGGACATCACAAAGCATTCTCTACGCTGTTGTTTGTATATTCCGTTTAGAGGCGTTGTGTTATATCCTTCCCATATAGTTAAGTTTCTGCCAAGAAGTTCCAACGGATATCTTTTATTCAATAAAGAGATTAGATTTAACCAGCAACGCATTTCTTTAAGGGATGTTTCATCCAAGTTCATACTCCAAATAAAATCATCCCTTCCAATAGCTGTTTCCATATCTTTAGAAAGTTCCATCAACTTTTCCTCAGCTATCTTTTCTTCTTTTAAATAACTTGATATGCAGAATAATATGAAACGGTAATCGCTATTACTGGTATCAAGATCTTTCCAACAGACATGTTGCAGCAAGCAATCCCAAACCCCTGCAATAACAATATTATTAGCAACCGATTGAGTTGTCTTTCTTGAATTATCAAAAATACTTTTTTTTAAGCACCATTTGGAAAAGGCAGTTGATGAGAAAACTTTTAGGTTCTGCTGTACAAAGATACTTATACCTTTCTCCAACATGGCTTCCCATTCTGAGCTTGCCTTTTCTATGTATGTCTTTTCATCATCATTGATATCCTTAATATTAACTGAATCTTTAATATTCTTAGTATTCTCAATGAGACAATCCAACCAGCGTTTTCTAAGCAAAGCAAGAACAATCTTTACGTGGGATGTTGTTCCATTGTTTTGCAAAATATAATCTGCGATTTGCTCAAACACAGTATAATCATCAATGCCAAATAACAATTCATTTTGTAAAACAGGAATTTCCATTTTCATTATGAAAGACATCCATAAACCGAGTTTTTCTTGCTTCAGCAAATTCCTTGACACTATATAAAAGATGTCGTTTATCGGCAAGAAGCCCGAAGAAGTCAGAAAGCTATGTAAATGCTCAATAATTTCATCGTCTGTTTTCCTACTGATATCTTCTAAATATCTGTTGGCTGTGTCTGCATAAGCAAAGTCCCTGTTTTGCTTCAAAATTTCCAGAGGCACTATTCCGTCAACAAATGATTTCACAAGGTTGTCCTCTAATATAAATGTATCAAAGAATCCATGCAAAGGTCTTTCGGCTATCTTTTCCAAAAATGACTCACTCTGATGTTCTTTTGTTTCATTACAATATAATCCATATATAGAGAACACCATATATTCAATATGACAGTAAGCAAAGTAATTAATATTCTCTTTGCTCCCCACATTACTTACATTAGCTTGGAAAATCTCAAGCAAGATTGCCATGCAATTCTCCAGGCTAATCAAAGTGTCATCATTATCCAATGTTACCAAACTGCCAATAAATGAAATTGACTCTTTGCTGACTTTAGATTGTAATAAGGCAGATAAGTCATCATTAGATATTTTAACTAATTGATCATTGTTCAACAGATTATACTTACTCTCCAATTCTGTAAACAAGGAATATAATTCATTTACAAGCCCATTCTTGCTCTTTACCTCATCCAACATTTTTTTGTCTCGGAATGTCTGTAAAGCTGTGCTTGCTATGCGTGTTCTAAATATCTTTATTATGCTATCTTCTTTCATAATCTTCCAATTGGTTTCATTTTGACTGTACCATCATTCTCTGCTACCTGTCTATATTTGTTAAACATAGACTGTATCAATAGTTTATCTCCATCCTCCGTAATTTCATATATGCCAGTTGTACCTGGTGCACCCTGCGAAGAGTAATACCCCCATGAAGTGCCTACCAAGAAATACCTATCGTCCACTATCAGAAACCTGTCATGTAGGAAATAGTTAACATTGTTGGGGCCATTATGTTTCTTCGAGTCCACATACATCAGGGATATTTTCATGTCGCTCAATATGCCAGTGATGATATTTTGTTTGATGTGATTCAATCCGTTAACCATTTTCTGGTCCTTATCACTGGAACAGTTTGTCAACACCACCAAGTCCAAAGGTTCTCGTATATGAGAAAACACATCATATTGATTAGAGTTGTCGTTACAGTAAGGATCCCAGATATAAACTCTGTTTTGTGCAGTTTCCAACAAAATGCCATAATATCCAGGATCCACGTTGCCATAAATGCTATGGTCAAATAGGGAATAATTCACCCCATGTTGCATTTTATCCGTTGTTGACGGTGAAGAACCAAAATTAATTTGTGGCATAGCTTCCCAAATCCTCTGTTATATTTTTATCAAACCACCAAGCCTCTATCTTAGATATGATTCGTTTTCTTGACTCTTCCGGTATCAAGGCCACGCTTGTAGCCCTCTCACCAAAATTGTTAAAGGAAGTCCCAAGACTCCAAACTCTGTCATCCACAATAAGAAAACGGTCATGCAAGTCAGACTTACCTCTCATCACACGACATGTAACCTTATTACTATCTGTTATCAGATTATACTTATCTTGTGCCTCTTTTAAAGCCTTTGCTTGAATCTTATCGATATTCTTGCTGGTCAATATCCACACATTTACATCCAGAGAACTTTGAGGAAAAACATAATGGTATAATTCGTTTGCGCCAAAATATGGGTCACAAATGATTACCCTTCGGTTTGCTGTGTTTTGAATTTCCATGAGAACATCATGCGCTTTCTTCAGATTATCCTCTTTTCTGTCCTTGTCTCCATCGAAAAATATAAAACGAAGTTCTTTTTCCGCTTGTTCAAATGATTTTGTGTCAGCGACAAAAGTATTGGCTTGTGTACCACCTTCTCCAATGACACTGTGAATGCTTGAATATTTTGGAATAAGTTCTGTAGTCTCATTTCCATTATTGTCTTTTCCTTTCAGAGCAACATTAACAGAATTTATCCTCATTCCGATGCTTATACTTCTGATAAAAGCCATTTTCTCCTTGGTATAGACGATTTGACCTTCTGCATCCACAATAGTGATGCCTGTTTGGTCAATCTCTGTATGAAACGGTATAAAGATAAATCTGTCACCTGTATGAAATTCAACTTCACTACTTTCCAATATAAGTCCATTTCTGTCAGTATTAGTGGAAAAGCATTTATATCTTTCACCACCTTCTTTTCGATATTTTATCTTGCCAAGTAAACCTTTTAGTGATGGACATACTCTCCAATCCACGGTTCTAAACTCAGGATGATAATGAGTTATATAGATGTTTCCTAATACATTCGTATATCGTCCCACATCTGTATGCAAGTACCTACAAGAAAGCTCTGCGAGTTGTTCCATTAGATATTTATTTTCTTTCAATAGTTTATCTATGGTAGCCGAGTTTCCTCGCAATACATGCACCCCACACCCGCCATCTCTTTTGGGAAGCATTTGTCTCAAAAGATTGTTGCTATCATCAAAACTTGGTAAAAAGCTATTGGGAGAATTCGGATATAAACGAAAGCCATCTGGCGAAAGCATTTGGATAGTGGCTGTATCTACATTATAAGCATTCTCCGTATCTTTCAAAAATGACTCACTTACGGTAATCACATCTTCCGTATAATACAAGTTGTAAGGATTCCTTCCCGAAGAGTTATGAGAACGTTCACAAACCATCTTCCTTTTATCTGCTGGAAAGTCTTGCATATCAGGTTCCACAACATCTACAATACCTAACAATAGATAATATTGTTCGGTATTTTCACTTCTAAGCAGAATGGAATGTCTAATAGCTTCTTTTCCTATAATGCTATTTATGTCCATTGTCTTTATTATTAGTTAGTAGCTAACATTCTTTCATATATCCCTTTCAAATTCCCGAATACTTTCTCTGGGAAAAAGTCCTGTACTACTTTGAAAGCATTATTGCCTTGTTTTCTAATCGCATCACGATTTTCAACATAAAACTTGATAGCTTCAGCCATAGCCTTTGTATCGCCAGGCTGAACCAAGATACCATTTTCACCACTCTTGATAATCTCAGGAATTCCCCCTACGGGAGTAGATATGACAGGATGACTATAAGCCATTGCTTCAAGGATAGCAATAGGCAATCCCTCGTTGTAGGATGGCAAAATATACACATCTTCCCAATTCAAACAATCTATCTTCTTCTGCCCTGCAATCCAGCCCTCATATGTTACAAACGATTCCAAGCCATTTTCACGAATATAAGCCTTGATGTCACCATCAACCTCATTACCTCCCATACGAAGTAAAAGCTCATCGGCAAAATACTCCTTATTATCCACAATAGCTTTCAATAAGTCGAATCCGCCTTTTCGCTTGCTAATTTCCCCCATATACATCAGATGTAACTTACCATCTTCTGTATGTTTATCTGGAGCTATTTCTGGAGGTGACACTATGTTGTTAAGAACATGAATCTTGTCCTTGTCCATTCCGATGGATGAAAAATACTCTTTCCATGATTGCGACAATACAATTAAGGCATCACACATTTTCAATGTATCGGTAATACCTTGTTTATCTTCTGCTCCATGATAATACTCAACAAAGTCAGCTGCATGCTCATGCAGAATCACCTTCTTGCCACATTTCTTAGCAAGACGAATAAATAACTTACATCTATCAAATGAAGCATTAGCAGCTCCATGAATATGCACGATTTTTATACGCTTGTCAAAAGTCAGTAAGAACCAAGTTCGCACCAACGCCTGCAAAGCATACCAAGACTTCACCAACTTATTACCCAACTTCCAAGTTGGAATAAAACGCATATTCTCAATATACTTATCATAAGATACAAGAACTGCAGTCATGCCACCCTTTGTTTTCTTAGAAACACCTAAGAAAAGGACTTGCGAAGACAAAGATTTATCAATATATTTTTTTTCCATACCCTTTCTAAATTCCAATGGTTTCTTATTCAGAGAGACGATTCTATCACATAACTCTAATTTTTACTTTTTCCCTAAAAGCCAAAAACTTAAATTCTTATATACTTGAATTCGTTTCGTCATATACGTAAATACTATCATCAATATAAACGAGACTAAAGGGAATAGTATAAATATATCAAAACGAAGATTACTGAAGATGCCACCATAAGAATCAACCTTTATGTACTCTGCCATAACCGTCTCTAATATGATAGACTGTATTATGTAAATACCTAAAGTATATTTTCCCATATCTGTCAGAAATGTTCGGCACATCCAATCTTCAATCCTATTATTTTTGCACAACCAATAGCATAATCCTATAAAGGACAAGCCTGAGGAAGCACTAATTGCTAGTTTGTTCATATATTCACAAATGGGGGGGGTAATACTACAAGTTGAAATTATGTCTATATAATTTACAGCTTTCAACGGTAAATCAGCATGTGAGATAACAAGGATTAATAAAAAAATCAACGAAGATATTACGGTTACAGACTTAAAGTGAGTCTTAAACTTATCAAAATTATATCTCAATAAAATACCGATTAAGAAACTAAAGTACATAATCGGCAACTGATGAGTCGTTGAAATATGAGCAACACCAAGTGTTAATAACCCCCATATCCAAATATTTTTCGTCAATTTTCCTCCTACAAATGCTATCAAGTAGCATAAAAACAAGCTCTTTAAAAACCAAAAATGCTGAAAGAACACGAAAAAAGGACTATAAGATAAAAATGCGCCCATACATAAATTCATTATTGCAATAACAATATAAAATGAATCCCCAAGTTATACATGGCAATAAGAGTTGACACCCCTTTTTAATCAGAAGCTGCTTAAAATTTAGACGTAAGGAAGACAAGCTAAAAAAGCCTGCTATCATCATGAACAATGGTAAGTGAAAAGTATAAATAAACTTATGCATTGGTTCATTCCACACTTCACCTGTCTGCAAATGCTGAATACAATGTCCCCATAACACCATAAACATAGCAAACATTTTAAGGAAGTCAAAAAAAGGCATTCTGCCTATTTTTTCTACATTTATTGAAAACACTTTTGGCATACCTTATATAAATTGTGTCCAACTTTCTTTTATCACTTTCTCAATGTCCTCGAAATTTAAATATTTGTCCGCAAGAAGTTTTCTGTCCTTTTTCTGAAGCCATAAGCCAACAGCTTTATCGTCAGAAAGTGACTGCTTCATCTTTTCTTTAAACTCAACGATACCCGAACATTCAGAGATATCAATCTGCGGAAAGACATGATAATCTATCAAAAAATGATTTTCCATATCTAACAGTTTATCTGTAAATATAGCATAAGTATAGTATTCACTAAATCGATAAGTATTACATAATGCCAACTTCCAACTATGCATCCAATAGTTTTTGGCTATTTCTCTGAGAAGTTTTTCTGTATTCTCGCGTACAAAGCATACAGGGGTATTCATATAGTTATAATAGCTTATATTCTCATACGTACCTTGCCAATTTAGAAGTTTTACCGCCGCATGGCAATAATCATCATGACTTGGTTCATTAACATTCTTTACACGATACATAAGATACTTACCATTATTCTTCCACATTTTCAAGTCGAAAGGCTTCATGAATACAGTCTCTGAATCTATATTAAAAACCGCCTCATACTCTTTGCCTATCACTTCAAATACCCCCAACTTACAAATCTGTTGGATAATCCACTCTCGAACAGGAATTGTAAGAGGACTAACATGGAAATGATGCCCCATCATTTTCCAAGGAACACGAATTAAGAACCAGGGAAGTACCAAGGACTTCTTTAAGACAACGTGCTTCCCATGTTGCAAGCACATAAACATCTCTATGTCTTCATCATTCACAAAGATATAATGGTCTATATTAGGTGCAAACTTATCTATACTTTCACATAGAAGCTTACACTCTCTAAAGTCGTTTTTATACGACTGTGTAATTATTGCTACTTTATTTTCCATAATCATTTTCTTTTTCTTATCAATTTCGCAGGATTCCCGCCCACAATAGAATAAGGTTCAACATCTTTAGTAACAACTGCACCTGCTGCCAAAATGCAACCCTTGCCAATATGATGTCCAGGAGTCAAGATAACTCTTACACCTATCCAACAGTCATCATCAATAATCGTCGGTGTAACCCCTTCTATAGAGCCTTGAAAACACATAGGCTTTTCAGTATCACTAAATGTATGATTATTTGCCACAATATGAACTTCCGATGCCATCATTACATATTTTCCTATAACTGTATTGTTAGGAACCACACAATTTTCACCAATACCACTATAGTCACCAATTTCAACTTTCCTACCATTGCCAAAATAAGCGTGCCTATCTATAGTAGAAACTTTACCACAATACTTGAAAATTCGGCGGCAACAGAAAATTCTAATCATATTCCAAAATTTGCCTCCCCATTTCGAATACGAACTAGGTAAATGCTGGGCTAAACCATAATATAAAATTAAAAATAGAAATCTCATAAAACAAAATAATTAAACAAAAATATCCTCTTATACGAATAACGGTAAGAAATCTTTAGCTTCAGACGGACAATATACCATTTTTTGGGGCTTTAAATTAATAGCTTTAATCATAGCATCTGCCATTAGCTCAATATCTCCCACAGGGACTGTATATCCATTTACACCTTCTTCGACCATCCTTTCTATCATGGGAATACAACGAGTTGCAACCACTGGTCGACATAGAAACATTGCATCAACTAAAGAATTCGGTAATCCTTCAACTCGTGATGGTAAAACAAAACAATTTGCATTTTTTATCCAAGGATAAGGATTTTTCTTAAACCCTACTATATGTACACAATCTAATAAATTGTTTTCTTTAATATAATTTAAGATTACTGTATAATATCTATTTTTTCCCAAAGTATCACCTAATAAATACAAATGAGATTTTGGTATTAACTCATGCACTCTCTTAAAAGCTCTTACCAAAATATCTTGGCCTTTGCTACCTGTTTGCATAAAATTAGCTGTCCACACATATTTTATACTTTCATCTATAGTTGAATATGGATTGTCTCCATTAGCCATTTTTTTAACAGTCTCTTTATCAATAGGATTATTCCGCACAACAACTTTATCCCTTCTCAAAGAAAGATTATCTACCAAATCATTTTTCATTTCGTCCTGCTGAGCTATTATAAAATTTGCTTTTGGATAGGTAATTTTTAAAAGAGTTTTATTCAAAAAGTTCTGTGTACTTAACAGATTATCATTTCTGACAACAACATTAATTCCACCAACAATTTTTGCTGCAATAATCGCTCTAATATTTAAATACATTATAGAACAAAATATTGAAGATGGCTTTTCTTTAACCAAAATCCTAATGATTCGCAGGGTTACGAAATCTAATATATTCTTAACAGTAATATAGTGATACTTAATATTCGGCGGAACCAAATTACTCATATCATCTTCCGCTTTCTTACCAATAAAGTAAATGACTACATCAAAATTGCTATCTTTTAAGAATTTTGCAATTAAAATAGACATTTTCTGTGCGCCACCTGTTCCTTTCGGCACCAAACAAACAACCTTCTGCTTCATAAAAATTATTTATTAATTGACAAGAAAGGCTTTTTAATGAACTTTTCTTCGTCAATAGACAACAATAGTTTTCTTTTTGAATTATAATCTAGATTCTTTGAATTAGTATTATACGCACGATTACGTTCTATATATTCTTCTATAGTGCATATAATTTTTGCAGGACAACCCGCAACAACCATATTTGAGGGGACTGATTTAGTAACTACACTACCAGCAGCGATTAATACGTTATCACCAACCTTAACTCCAGGCATAATTTTTGCTCCACTGCCAATATACACATAGTCACCTATTTGAATTTTTCCAAATGTATCAAAATTAGGATAGAATCTACGTACTGCACCTGCTCCCCCATGAGTATAAAATTTTACATCGCTTGTAATTTGACAATGTGATCCTATACTAATCAAATATGGCTCTGAACTCCAAAAATCACTATCTATAAAATTATCCACGCCCATTTTTACGCCACTATAACGAGCGCGTTTCTCATACTTCCAAAAATACTTACGAAACTTTTCTTTAATTTTATTTATCATGATACCTAGTATAAACTGTTTAAAAAGGATAATATTCGCTTACCTTGCTCTTTAGGATTAAACGAAGTAATTGCCACTTTTCGTCCTTCACGACCAATTTCAATAGCCTTTTCCTTATTATTTATCAATTCATCCATATAATGAACTAATTGATCATAGTCCCCATCGTTTACAATATATGCATTTTTAGCATTTTCCAAATAGAAGTTAGCATCACCAACATTTGTAGTGATGACAGGAACAGATGCTATTAGCATTTCACCAAGTTTTGTAGGGAAACAATTTCTCGTTTGCAAATTATCTGATTTATATATAATAGTAAAAGCTGCAAAATGTTGAAGCACTTGTATTTCTTCTGCAGAAACAAACCCTAATAACTCTACATCTTTTTCTATCTGTAATTTTTTGATTATTGGTATATATGTACAATCAGGCATTGCTTGTGGCCCTGTAAAAACAAGTTTACATTGTGAATTTGTTTTTCTCTTGAATTTTGAAAATGCCAAAAGTATTTTTGAAATACTATCTTTTTGCTCAAGCATTGTTCCTGTATGTATAATATATGGAACTTGATAAGGTGAGCATCGATTCGAGAAATCAATATTGTTTTTATCTTCCACCAATATGGGGACTATGATAACTTTAGCATTCTTTCTCTTATAGCGGATACAAAAATTCTCTAAACTACGAGAAATCGCTATAAAGCCATCATATAAAGGCATAATATAACGATATTCCAACCGTTTTAACATTCGATTTTTTGTAGATGACATATTTACCATAGAAGAGGGATGTTCACATGTTTCTTTTACAACTTTAGCACCAACTTTTCTTGCTGCAAGAATAATAGCCATCTGCATAAATATACTATATCCATATACCAAAATTACATCGTCTTTACCCACACTTCTGAGCACGTATAAATATGCCCTGAAAGCATCTAATACTATCCAATCTAAGCCTCTAAAAAATTTATTTGTAGACTTATATTTGCCAGAAGAATATGAATATGGTATACTCTCATAAATACCTTTCTCTGGATATGATTCATCGTGTTGTCGTTCTATTATACGATGAGTACAAACGACATCTACTAATGCTCCAACAGACGTAAGTCCTTTGGCATAACAAGCTACACGTTTTGTAGCGGCCATTCCTTCAGGAAACGAAGACTCTAAATATATATGTACGTTCATATTTTTTTTATTATTTTACACGGATTTCCAACAGCAATACAATTTGCAGGAATAGATTTAGTCACAACACTATTCATACCTACAATAGTATTATTACCAATATGCACACCTTTTAACACAACAACATTCGCTCCTAACCATACATTATCTTCGATTACAATCTCTTTCGGTTGACCAACCCGAGGATCATCCAAATGAAAATCAGCATCCATGATAGTGCAATTTGCTCCTATACGTACATTATCGCCTATTGTAATGCTTTTCCAGCAATTTATCGTAGTTGAAGACATACCAACTCTATTGCCTAACGAAATAGAAGCATTTTCTTTATGAGTAGCAAGAATACATGCATGATTTAAACCTATATGGTTAGAAAAAGCAGATTTATTAAATGCACATTGTGTACCTATTAAAATCTTCGAATTAGAGGATTTAAAACAATGCACCCATCCCCGAAATGAACACCCATTGCCCACTTCAACTCCAATAATGCGTAAATATAGATCTTCTAATAACGAAACCACCGTATAATATAATTTATGCAGTTTTACGTTAATTCTGGTAATAATCCTATTCAAAATATCGCTCATAATAATCATGCTTATATAAAAGTGAAGCTAATTTAGGAAAGCCCGAATGATACATCTGTTTATTGTAAAAAAGATGAATCTTATTAGCATTCGCAATCAGAAAGAAATCAAGAAATGATTTCTCATAAACCTCAAATGGTACATTATCTGTATAATCCATATGTACGACTTCTCCTGGTATAACATAAACATAATCTAAATGTCGTACAGAATCCAGGAATTTGCCACTATCAGCAGTAACCAAAATACACATATTCGGATACAAATTATGAAGCAGGTCAAGTTGTTTTTGGCACTTTTTTATTAACAAGCCCTGCTCTTCCTTAGACAATGTAGGATAGTTACGCTCTTTAAAATCACCAAGAAGTTGCTGAAAGCGAAATGTGGCTGAAATATATTCACCATTTATAGCTGCAAGATTTTTATCTATATCCTCTTGTAAACGTCTAGAAGGTTTGAATAATTCTGAAAATAACGAAGAAAAATATGGATTACCATACTCAGAATTGCTATAGATATGAATCTGTTTATAACCAAAACTATGCAACCACAAATAGAGTCTATGGAATTTCTGGGAAAGCTGGTGAGTATTGACTAGTAAAGGACGAGAATATTTTGAATTATAACAAATATCCTTTTCATTAATAGTCCAGTCATATATATTTGGAACCAAATAATCTTCTAATTTAAATGGATACTTAAAATTAATACAGAATCTTATTTTGTGTTCTTTGGCATATAAGTAATTGGAAACTATACCCTTCAATCTATCTGCCAACCCTCCATGTACAGATCTTCCATCAACCATAAAGATATGAATCTTATGATTGATATTGGGTGTAGAAGAATCTATATAATATTTTGCAGTCAAGTCATTTTCTTCCTTGGTAACATAAGAACTTAAACCAAATAAAAGCCTGACATCTCGTTTTAATATTTCTATTTTTTTCATAATCAAAGGACTTATGGTAATTTATGAATTGCGGAACCGATGATATAGCGTATCAATCCTTTCCAACCAGAAAACTTTATAATCGACTTATATGACATTTCTCTCTTAGGAGACAAAGTCCATAAGTATTTAGAATAAGGAGTTCTAAATAAACCTAATCTACCTAAATAAATCATTTTTCTTTTTTCTATAAATTGCAGAAAAGCTCTTTTTAAACTATTAAGTTTCTTTTCTTGAATATAGTTAGCAATATACAAGATATTTTGCAACGCAGAATTTAATTTATCGCTAGAGGTAGGCTTTAAGAATGTTCTATAGTGATAGTATGGTTCAGAAATATGAACAACCTTCGATGCAAAAGGAATCAATTGGATATTCATCACCATATCTTCGAATACAAATCCCTCAGAGTATTCTATTCCTTTAAACAATTCATTTCTATACATTTTTCCCCATATACATCCATTTGCACATCCTTCAAATATAGCTTTCATTAATTCAATACCAGACTTTACAGTAATATTAGAAAACAAATTTTGCTCTTGAAAGTTGGCACCTTTGTTAATATAATAATCAGTATATACAATGTCCGCATGATGAAGTTCAGCTTCTTGAACCATATCAGACACCATATCTTTATCTGCCCAATCATCAGAATCCAAATGCATAATATATTGCCCATGAACAAATTCCATACCTGTACGGCGAGCTTGTGGAAGACCTTCGTTTTTTGGTTTTCTAACAATGGTCACCTGTTTTGAACGCTCAGGATAATCTTTCATTACCCTTTCTAATTTGTCAATAGAAGCATCCTGTGTTTTATCATCAACAAAAATATATTCTATATTAGAATAAGTTTGTTCAAACATAGACTTTGCACACTGTTCGATATAGTTTTCAACACCATATACAGGTAAGACTAATGATACTAAGGGCTTATTTTCTTGTGAGTACATAATTATTAAATTTTTTCTTTAATGATTTATAATTAAATGTATCATACATTTCTCGTTCAAACTCTTTGTCTGTAAGATTTCGATAAAAGGGAGATGAGCACATCATTATTAAAACATACATGATAATCAAGTCCATTGTTGGAACGAGATTACAATTCTCAATCCAACAAAATAACCATTGCATAGCAACAACAACTCCTAGCACTGGAATATATTTGTTTTTAGAACGATTTATACCAAGATAAGCAGAGCGTGCTATGAGGACAAAGAAAAGTGCGACTCCCAAAAATCCCATCTGAGTAAAGATGTTTATAATAAAAACCTCAGACAGACGACCTGTTTCATTCGTCATTACGTTCATTTCTTCATTTCTTCTAATTTGAAAAGGAGAATAATAACCGTTCATGAAGCCTCTTCCCAACAGAAATGAATCATATCTTTCTGCAGAATCCCAAGCTTCAGTGAAAAGAAATGTTCGAGAGTCATCTAATAAATTTTCCTCTTCCGTATCACCTGTTTTATAGGTATAATTCGTATCTTCACCAGCAGTAAAAATGTTGAAACCACCTACTGCTGCTGATATAAATAGGGCTATTGGTACAACTAACAATACTATGTATAAAAAACGCAACACCCACTTCTTTAACAATTTATATCTAAACGCAACATATAAGAGTAAAACAAGTCCTACACGCAGTAAAGACATTCTTTGACCTGGGAAAAAAATAACAGTAAACAAACTAAGCCAAAGAATCCAACGTCTATTTTTGGGAATAAATTTCCAAAATATTATATAGAAAGCTGCATAAGTGTACATTGTGGATGTAAACTCCCAATTTATAAAATACAGAGCTATAATAACTGGAATAATTCGTATGAATGTACGATGCCAATACTTGAAATTTTGTTGAGATGCAAAAACGAATATCAATCCAAACAAAGCATACGTTCCAATAGTCGTTATATTAGTTCTCCAATCAAAATCTGAAGATTCATAGCATAAACAGATTGCAGAAATAATAGCATAGATTAAAAGAACAAAATACACAAAACTTTCGTAAGGAAAAATTTTCCAAAGCGTCATTCTATTGCTAACGAAATATCTTACTGATAATCCCATCATGAAAATTGCTACACCTCCATTTAAGATTGTATGCAAAAGTGGAGGCCATGTAAAAAATCGCATAGAATAATAAACATTACCTACCAATAAAACATAAAGCAATAATATTGGTAGATATTTCGCATTAAAAATCGAACGTAACATTTTCTTATTTATTTACGATAAAAAAACAAATTAGCTACAGAAGCTTTCAGTGAAGAAACTTTAGCAGAAAAAGGAATTTCTGATAAATCGAAAAGATACCAAATTCGCCTAAGTATAGATATGTCATCAGAAAGAGTTATTATACGATGGACATACTTTATTTTCTCTGCAGAGACTTGTTTGGATATATACGATTCTGCAAAACGATAACATTTTACAAAATCTTCCGGAACAATACTTACAGAACGATAATGATGTCCAAACCTTTTCTGGTCCAATGTATTTTTATTTGAATTATGTAGTGCTGCGGTTACATTATTACCATGTACTCTATAATAGAGCTTAGAATCTTTAAGGTTTAATTTTCGTCCTAACATAGCTACAACATAACCTGCATGTGAATCATAACAAATGCCAGTGTTATATGGGGGAAATGGAAGAAATGACTCAATAGCAGCCTTATTAAACATAGAGGCCGAACCTTGCGACAAATGGTACAGAACAGTAGCCTTAAAATCTTCCGTATCCTCCTTTAATGCTGTTGAATACTTCTCATTTAAATCGCCATCACACCATGTATTTCGGCATGTCACCATTAAAGGAGTAGTAGTATAACCTTTCTCATCTATATTATCTTTTAAAATTTCTTCTTTCTCCATACGGAGCAAAGACTCATAACAATATTCCAATTTATCTTTAAACCAAACATCATCTTGATCACAAGGAGCGATATAATCACAAGTAGCAAGACGAATTGCTTTCTCAAAATTTGCATTTACTCGAAGATTTCGTTCATTTACAATATAATGAAGTCCGTATCGTTGGTGATAATCTTCCAAAATTTCAACAGTACCATCTGTAGAACAATCATCAACAACTATTACTTCATCAGGAAGATGCGTTTGCGCATAAACGGAATCCAGTTGCTCACGGAGATAACGCTCCCCATTATATGTAGCCATAACGACTGACAAAGTTCTCTTTTTCATTGTATAACAGTTTTTATATTTTTACATATCTATTTAATCTTAACCTTCTTCAATACAGCATCTATTACACGTTGACGTAGGTGTTCTGGTACACCAACATAAAAGCAAACAACTAAAACATATATACCATCTAAACACGACTTTATAATCGTAGACAAAACATCACTATCTACCCAAAAAACATTTAACATGAAAGGGAAAATAGAAGAAATACAAGAAACAACAAATAGAGGTACTAAAGCTTTACTAATGTAAGTACGATAATTGAAACCTACATAATGACAGAGTATAGCTATATCAATAGCCAGAACCAAAGGTGTTACAGCAATATATACAAAATAACCGGCTACAGGGGATGCACCTAACTTTAACGCAATCCACGTTAGAGGAAATATTGCTAAATATACAACAGAAGTGGTGAGACTTGGCAAACGCATTTTCCCTACGGCTTGAATACCATCTCCAATTGGCATATCGATAGCTTGACAGAAGGTTTGAAGCAGTACCATCCGGACAAACCATACTGTATATTCAGGACATTGTCCCAACCATAAATAGAGTATTCCTTCTATGTTGAAACTTATTGGAATCATCAAGACCAAAACTAACAATCCACTGAATCTAGAATTATTTATAATTAGTCTCTGCATATTTTCATAATCTCCTTGTGCACAATATTTGAAAATCTGAGGTCGAGCAGCAAGCAAAAAATTTGCAAAGAACTGTCGGACATAAGAATTTACCTGAAGAGCAATACCACGAGCCGCATTCACTATTGTACCAAAGAAGATATTAAGAAGGATGTTTAAACCATAATTATTTAATATTGCAGCAAAAGCAGATATCATAGTCCACCCGCTATACGAAAACATTTCTCTTATCTTAATTTTGTCAAAAGAGAACCGAAATCTGCATTCTTCAAAATGCATTCTTCCATAAACTATATATATTAATAAATTTAAAACATTTGTAGCAAAAATAAGAAAAGAATACAATACCAATTTATCAACATCAAATGCAAGAAGCATGTAGACAATCAATAATTTAAGCACTACGTCAACAATGCTCATATAGGCATAGACATTCATTTTCTCATGGGATATAACCGAGGCTGAGAAAGGTGTCATAATTACCATCAAAGCAGACGAAAGTAAAGCACATTGATATACCCAAAAAGCAGCATCAAGTCTCTCTGGTTGAATATTCAACTGTGTGGTCATGAACCAAAGACCGATAGTTTCTCCTAAAATTATAATTAGTACCGCAGATAACCATCCAAGACTATTTCCTACTGCAAAGGTTTTTTTCAAGTCTTCTACATCTCCTTTACCAAGTGCCACTGTGAGGAAACGTGATGTTCCTCCCGAAAGCAAAGTGTTTACATATCCCAACATACCAATGACTCCTCCCATGACATTATAAACGCCATAATCAGAGACACCAAGAGTATTAAGGACTACACGTGAAGTATAAAAACCAATAACCATAGTCACCATCATTCTTATATAAAGAAATATGGTGTTTAAAGCAATTCGTTTATTATTTTTTTGTACCGAATCCATTTACAATTATCTAATATTTTTACAGCTTAAAAAGCTTCTTTACTATGTTTTTAAATTTATGCAATCTATTCCTATTTCTAAAATGAAGATACAAAATACATTTTGATAAACTTGGATATGTCAAACAAACACTGGCGTCATTCCATTGCATATCAAGAGTTCCTCCCATTATATATTTTAAGGACTCAAACAGATTTATTTTTCTAATAAACGCTTGTGAGTTTGCACCTTCATTTTTAGACAAATTTGCCTCTGTAATATTTTTTAAATCAATCAAATAGGGTTCTTCCTTAATTATTTGAATCAACGAATCTTCGATTTCTGAAAAAACGGCAACAACTTTATCTTGTAAATTAAAATTTACCAATTCTTTGATTACAGAAGTCGCAACCTCTAAGTTCAACATTGCAATATCCTTATTATGCAAACTACTTGATTCATCAAAAATCGGTTCAACCCTATTATCTGTATTTTTTCGATACCCTATTGTAGATAATTGCGGATTTGCCGAAAAGAAATCTTCTATTAGATTTATAAAATAATTCGGCAAAAGCTTATCAAAAACATGAGTATTATAAACTATCGGAAAATCTCCTCTACAACGCTTAAGGGTTCCCCAATAAAAACATATAGATGGTCTTAAGCCAAACCGCTTTTGCAATTTATTCAAAGCATATAAACCTGACCCTTTCCATCCTATATCAACAAAAGCATAATTAATATTTTTATCATCCATACCCTCTTGTTGAATATAATCTGCAAGTAACTTTAGTTTACTTTTAATTTTATCATTAACTAATGTTTTTATTTCGTTCCTTTGAATATATTTTTTAAACTCGTCTATATCTGCAAAGGTATTAACTGGTATTACATCTGACAAGTCAAAATATTCAATAATTCTTTTTGGAGAAATATTCTTTTTATCCTGGCCAAAATATGCAGAAATTTCATCAAAATTAAAATTCAACAAAGATGGTAGGTATAAAGATTTTCTTGAGGCAAAAAAATAACGAATATCAACCTTATCTCTGAAAAGTAGTTTTGCTAATTCAAATAAGATCCAACCATCTCTTGCCCAAAAATAAAGCCTATTAATACCTTCTTTAATTGAAATATCCAATATATCCAACAAAAAAGAAATGTAAATAGGTGCAACAAAATCTGCAGAAAAATTAGGATCAATACCATTTGAATGAATAATTCTTGCATATCTACATAGCCCCATAACAATAGCATAATAATTATAATTATTTGACTCATGCTTCTGTCGCAATATTTCCTTTTCTACGTCAGTATAATCGAAAACATAGTGATTGGTCTTAATGTTCTTTTTCTTAGGAACATTGACATCACTATGAATATTGTCTCCTGTATGTATCCACTTTTGAGGGCTATACTTTTGATAAACTATATCAAATAATTTACCATTAGCTTTAGAGGCAGAAAAATCAGACGAAACAAATATTTCATCACCCTCTTCAAACAACCCTTGCTCTTTCAAAATATCCTTTAAAAAAAGAGTGTTTAAATACATATCTGAGATAAATACTATTTTCCAACCTGATTTTCTTTGCTCTGCGATTCTTTTCCTTATAAAAGGATTGCCTACTAAATTTTTTCGCTCTATCTCAAGTTCTTTATTTATAATATCTTCCTTACTATATTCACAAAAAATATCATGTGATAAAGAACCATATATATCATTAAGATTTGGAAAATTCTTCTGTTTTTCAGCAACCATTTCAGCTCGAAGTCGCCAAGAATAAAAAGCTTCTCTTTTTATCTCCGAATTAGAATATAATTCTTGAGCTAAAAGAAAGAAAATATTATAGCCATAACCACACTTACGTATTAGGGCAGTATCAAATATGTCGTATGATGAAATTTTCATGTCGTTTTATATTTCGTTGCAATCATTCAATCAAAATACATTTTATACAGAAGAATTAATTATTCGTCTGCACAAATTGCGCAATCATATTAAAAGGACTTATATTATGCATTTAAAAACTTGGTATCCATCAATTTCTATACATTGCCTGGTAATACTTCTGATAATCACCAGAGGTTACATTGTCCATCCATTCCTGGTTGTCGAGATACCATTTCACGGTTTCCTCGATACCTTCCTCAAACTGCAGACTTGGTTCCCATCCCAACTCCTTCTGGAGC